>WNGB01013339.1_pt1 | contig 21090 bp, 19 predicted proteins | sample 5400681 | NCBI WGS metagenome assembly WNGB01 (sample SAMN13153367, study PRJNA577476) | soil metagenome | isolation source: 115 cm soil or saprolite under grassland replicate 2 | place: USA:California | collected 2016-06-15
ACCCCCTTTTTTTCCACCTCCTGCCGCAGGCGCAGCGAAACGACCGTGTAATTGGTCCCGTAGAGGTTGTCGTTCAGCTGAATGTCCTTGGGATAATTCGCGCTCATTTCACAGTAAGCATCCTCCGGCCACCCTTCGGCCCGCGACACCCCCTTGCTCAGTTCAAAGAGCTTCTCGACACCCTGAGGGACGTTGATCTTGCAAAATCCTTCTTCGTATGCGTCGCGCCAGAGAAGAAAGCTCATCTGCCAACTCCTTTCGTAAAACGGGTCCTTTCGCGGCTCGAACAGCGCCCTCATTTTATCAGTGAGAACAGACCTTTATAGACACTGACCACATCGGGCGGCGCCTTGCGCGGCCGGGGGGTTCCTGGGTCCATCGAAAACGGAATGTACCATTTATCGTAATTGAAGCGGTTCCGCCAACAGGCGCGCGTCCCATTTCTCTGGTGGCCACGCTCATTCAGGAAGGCCCGGTAATGGCTGCTCGCTCCTTCGAGTTCGCCGACCACGGTGGCGGCTTCGAAGGAGCACCACTCCCGGGCCGCGATCAACGGCTGCCAGATGTTTTTGTCCAGGTATTTGGAAACATCCTCGGTGTACTGCGGGTGATCGACCTGGTGGCAAGGCAAACCGTCCCAGCCACCGTTGGGGTGGAGGTAGTACGCGGGCTTCAAGGGCAAGCCGATGTTATTCGGTGCCGCATTGATGTTCCATTCCGACACGGCCAGGCACTTGCGGATGAACTCCAGCTGATCGGCCGGGACGCATTCGGCGATGGACCCGTCTTGCACACAGGTGACGCAGACCACGTGATGGATTTGGGACATCAAGGGGAGCTGGTAGCCGGTGGCACAATTCCTAATGTGCTCCTTGCCGTTTCGCTGCCGTTTTATTTTCCAATCTTCGGGATCTCTCTTGTGCTTCTTCTTCGCCATGATGGCTTCCCTCCGCTGCTGCTTTGGATCGAAGGACGGCGGGGCGGCACCAGCTCAGGCCGGCGCGGCTTCCACACTCAGGGCGGCCCGCGATCCGTTATCCGAGGCCAGCCAGATAAGAACGGCCGGGCTGGGCGCGTAGCCCCGCTGCAGGGCCTGGGCCGCCAGACAGACGGCCAGCGGGCCGGCGGCGGCGCCCGTCTCCCCGAACGACTGGGCGGCCAGCCAGAGGGACAGATCCCCCAGGCGAAATTCGGGGTGCAGCCTGGGAAGGGCGTGGCCCCACTCCATCCCTCGGGCCACATCGCCGTTCAGGTCGCCGACGACCAGTCCGAGGCGCTGGCCGTTTCGTGCCTGACCGGCGAGCACCTCCCGGATCACGCCGGTCAGGGCAATCCCCTGGGGCAACGTGTCGGACAACCGGTCGCACTTCTCGCGGCTGGACGCGCTGGGGCCGAGCACCGCCAGCACCTTCGCTCCGCGGGCCCGGGCCGCAGCGAGTTTCTCCAACATGAAGAACGCCGCCGCCTCGCCCGGCAGAAAGCCAACGGGGTTCTCGTCCGTCTTGAGAAGCCCGGCGGCCACGGCGGCCGTCAGAAAAGCGGGCTCGACGCAACAATCGATGCCGCCAACCAGGCAGCGATCCAGCCGGCGAAGGTCGTCAACGGCCTTTTGCAACGTCGGGACCACGCCGGTGTGGCCGCCAAAGGAAACGCTGGAGCTTGCGGGAGACCCTTCGAGCCCGCAACGCCGCAAGAGGCGGGGGATGAAGTCCTTGCACTGTTCCGCCCAGCGGGCCGAAGGCAGGGGAGCGTTCTCGTCCACTTCCACGGGCTCGCCGCCGGCGATGGAACTCTTGGCTGCAACGAGCTGTTTGGCTTCGGCCCTCACCGCTACCTCGTGGGCGTCCGTGAGGAACTGGTCGGCCAGATTCAGGTGCAGGGCCGTGCGGGCCAGCTCCGCGCGGCCTAGCGGTAGGCGCGACATCAGGTCCGCCAGGGCCAGCCTGCCTAGGGTCAGGGCCTTCGCGACTCCCAGGGAGCCCTCGGCGCCGAGCGGAACTGTGTGGCCTTTCACCGGCCCGCCGCCCCAGATTTGATCCGCCTGGAAATTCAAGACCTTGAGTTCGCGCAAGCGGAGCAACCCCGCCCGGGCCGCGGCACAAGCATTTGGGGCATCGCAGCCGAGCGCGGTGGCCATTCCCAGGCCGGTGATGCAGACCGGATCGTTTGACGGCGCGGCATTCATCGCTTGTCCGAGGCTCGAATTGGTTAGATCACGTCGGCGTCCCCGCAGACCCAGCAGTCGCACTTTTCCTTGGAGGGGGCCGGGACGATCGGTCCCTGGACGACGGGGAAGGGCGGCGTGTTCTTGTCGTTGTGGAGCATCGGGTCCAGGGCGCGGGCGACGTTCTTGCCCTCCACCATCACGTCGAAGGAGAAATTGACGAATTCCGCCTTCCCCTTGATCTTGTTGGAAGCCACTCCGCCGCCGGCCGTCCCCGCCTCGTCCCCGGTGCTGACCATGAAATTGGAGTCCTTCAGGCAGATGGGGTTGCCATCGCACGTCAGCGTCGAACTTCCCTGCGACGTGTCCGACGATTTAGCGATATTGGGATAGGGAATGGGGATTGGCCCGCCCGGGCTTGGCGTCTTGCACACGTCGGGGAAGGCGGATGTGATCCCGCTACTGTCCTTGTGGACCACCGACAGATTATTCACACCCACGGTGACGCCCATGGCCTGCTCCTCGCGCTCAGTTGATCTTGACCGCAGAGCCCTTGATCTTGTTCGTGCCGGAAGCCCGGCTGACAAGCTCCGCCCCCAGCACCACCACCTTACCGTCTTTGCGCAAGGTGATCGAGCTTTTGCCGCAGCGCAAGACAATCTCTTCCTTCGCGTCGAAGACGATGCGCTTGCCGTCGATGACCCCGTCGCGCGGCCGCGGTACCGGCAGCGGCGCCTCGACGACAGGCGCCTCCGGCACCAAGCGGTCGCCGACGATCCCGAGAATGATCGGCAAGCTCGGGTCGCCCTCCTCAAAAACCAGCAGCACGGGCCGGCCTTCGAGCGCAGCGCCTGCCGCGCCGGGCGCCATAGCCCCCAGGAGCGAACGAGCCTCGACAGGCCCCTGCGCGTTGCCCAGGAAGTCCACCAGCGCCTTGCCTGCGGGGGTGACCCGGACGATCCAGCCGACGCGGAAACCAGACCCTTCCTGGCCGAGGGTCCGGGTCTCCTCCGGCGATTCCCACACAGCACTTTGCACGTCAGTTCTCCTTGATCTTGCTGCCCTTGATGGTGATGTCGCCGTCACCCTTGATGGTAATCTTGTTGCCCTGGATGGTAATGTCGCCATTCTTCTTCATGATGATCTCGGCCTTGCCGGTCTTGATGTTGATCTCCTCCTCGGCGACCAGCTGGATCTTCTTCGCCTTGACCATGTACTCCTTCTTGACCGACTCGTTGTGCTGCCCGCCGATCTCGACCTTGTAGTCCTTGGAAATATCCACGACGCGGCTGCTTTTGACAGACTCGTTGAGGTTCTGCATGACGGTGAGGGACTTGCTCCTGCCGACGGTCTCCGATTTGCCGCCGCCGATGATTTCGGTCTTTGCCAGCCCGACGGTCTCCGCCATCGCAGCGCCCACGGAGATCGCGAGCAGGCCGCCAACGGTCAACTCCATCGCGGCCCCGACGGTCTCGGCGTAGTTGATCGACACGGTCTCGGTGAGGCTGTTGCCGACCATGATGTCCATCGTACCGTCGATGCTCTCGCTGTGCTGCCCCTTGACCTTTATCGCCTTGTTGCGCGTCACCGTCTCGAACTTGTCGCGCCCCACCGTCAGACTGCGGTCGTTGTCCACCTCCTCCCAGCGGTCGTGGCCGACCCATTTGACCTCGTCATTCTCCACAGTGCCGACGTAGTCCTTCTCAGCGCGGATGTAGATGAACTCGGAGCCTTTCTTGTCCTCGAAGCAGATTTCGTTGAAATTGGCCGGCGACCCGCCCAGGCTGCTGCGCGTCACGAGGCCGCTCTGCGTCTTGCTCCCCGGTAGCCCGTAGGGCGGCATCTGCTCGGCGTTGTAAACGCTGCCGACGACGATCGGCTGATCGGGGTCGCCCTCCAGGAAATCGACGATCACCTCCTGGCCGATGCGCGGGATGTGGATCAGGCCCCACTGCTTGCCCGCCCACGGCGTACCGACGCGCACCCAGCATGAACTGTCCTGGTTCTTCTTGCCCTCGCGGTCCCAGTGGAATTGGACCTTTACCCGACCGTATTTGTCGGTGTCGATCTCCTCGCCCTTCATGCCGACGACCATCGCCGTTTGCGAGCCCTGGACGACCGGCTTCGGGGTGACGCGATCGGGCCGGAAGGGGACTGTGGCAGGGACGGCGGTGAAGGTGTTGTCGTAGGTTGAGCCTTCGCCGTCGCCCAGGTTGTTCGTCGCCGCGTGGCTGACCTGCGTGAGGACATACGGACCGTTCAGATCCTTGCGACGATGTTCGATCAACTCGAACTTGTAGCCCGGCACGAAGGCCCGGCAGCTGCTCGCCCCGTTGACGACCTTGTGGAAAGCCTCCTCGCCCTGCATGCCGAGCTTGGCGGTGCGTTCGCCGTCGGGGCGAACCTTGCCAGCCTTGTCGTCGCCGTCGAAACGCTTGGCGTAGTAACCGGGGTAGTCGTAAATCTCGAACTTGCCGTTGCCCCCCACACTGACCGCACTCGGCGCCGACACCTTGAGGTCGTTGCTCGGCGTCTCGAAGTAGTAGTCGGTGAGGGTGACCTTGCCCGGTCGAAACTCTTGCTCGATATGCAACCGGGTGATCATGTCCTTGTCTTGCACGCCGCCGGTCATGTAGCCGTAGCGCGCCTGCGCTTGATTCGGACAGGGCTGATGGACACCCGCGTTGTTGCCCAGGATGAGCGTATGCTTCTTCTCGGTGTGCTCGAAGAAGTAGAAGATGCCTTCCTCTTCCATGAGGCGCGAGACGAAGTTGAAATCGCTCTCGCGATACTGCACGCAATACTCGCGTGGCTCGAAACTCCCCTGCAGTTGCAGTTTGAAGTCGGTGAAGCCCAGATCCCGGAAAATCTGCTGGATGATGTCGGGGACGGTCTTCTTCTGAAAGATGCGGCAGTCGGTGGTGCGGGTGAGGAACCAGAGCCAGGGCACCACCTCCGCGTAGTAGTGCGACACCCGTGAATCCACGTCCCCTTGCGAGAACCGGCTGACGAACCCGTTGAGGTGGCGTGCTTTCTTGCCGACTAATTCGATCGCGACGGTGACGTTCTGCCCGACCAGATCCTTGAGGGCGATGTCGCGCTTCTCCGAGACGAGCACGAGCTGGAAGCGGAACAGCGAGGACATCGCCTCCGTCCCTTCCAGACTCTCGACAAGAAGCACGTCCTTGCCCAAAGGGGTACTGATCGAGACCAGACGATCTTGTTGCAACAGCGCCATGAGTGTTCTCGGGCGAAGAAGATTGCCTTGCGGGCTTGCTGAGATGCCCGAAGTGCAACCTTCGACCGTGCTGTTCCGGGGAAGCAACGCTCGCGTCCTTCATTATATGCAGATTGCAAGCGGAATCCGGACAGCCGGTGCCCCATTCAGGGCCATTCGACGCGCAACGGCATTTTTTCCAGTTCCTGAGGCAAGTACGGTCGCAGGGCCGGCGCTGCCCCGCGCCAGAGAATGGTCAACCGCTGTTCGTCCGGTTCAATCAGGACCGTGTGGATAACGGGCTGGGTCTCGTTGAGTTTGCCCTTGCGGCCGTCGGTCCAGATGCGGGGCCGCTCGCCGGGCAAGCGGAAGGCGAAGGAGAGCTCTTTCGGATGGATGTTGTGCAGGCGGCAGTTCTCATCTCCCCGGAGATAAGGAAGTTGCAGCCCGAGCGAGGCCCCATTCGTCAAGCGCAGATTGAATTTGTCTTGCACGAGACCATCTTTCAGCACGTCCGGCGGCGCGAAGCCGCGTGCCACCTCGGCAATGGGGCCTTCCACGGGATCGAAGTCCGGGAGAACGCCCAGGTAGGCCACACGGGGGAACCAACCGAGGTTCAGCCAGTCGAACGACGCCGGCAGTGGCATCCTCGGCCAGGCGCCCGGGCGGCCAAGGGCGAGGCGCTCCGGGGTGAGACGGTCGGCGGGATCTTCGATGCGCGGAAGTTCCAGCGTCTCAATGGCTTCCGGAGTTGCATCGATGACATATCCCTTGCCGCAGGGGTTGCGCGGGTAGCGGTACGGGCTCAGGTCTTTCACGTTGAGATGTTTGGGGAGCCAGTCCTTGAAAGGTTCCGCAGGGATACCGTATTTGGCTTCTGCGAGCGCGTCCGAACCGCCGTAAGCGTGGTCGTACCGTAGCGGAAGCTCTTGAAATAGCGTGGGATCCGAGAAGAAGAGTCGCCCCGTCGCGGAGAAGGCGGCGCGGCGCTCGCCCAGCACAAGCAACGTTTTCCGCACCCGCCCGACCTCGACCGACACTTCCAGCTGGCGGGTGGGAGAAGCAGAGCGACCCTGGCCGCGGACCACGACATCCGTGGCGGGTTTGTAGGGGTACAGATCGATGTCCGCCAGCATGAGTTCGGGAGCCGCCGGATCGGTTACGGGTTCCTCCTGCAATGGCAGCTGCTCTTCAGCGAGGACACACCGGCCCGAATCAAGGAGTCGGTAGGTGCGCTTCGCGAGGACAGACAACATCCAGTTGCCATCGGGGCCGAGCACCGGAAGCTGGCGCACGGTTGTCGAGGGTGCCGTAATGGGTGGCATGGATCGTCTCCCTGGTTTCCTGCATCTCAGCGCTGAGGCGCCCCCCCACCCTGAGGTGGTTTTCCGGCACCGGGCTTCTTGGGGATACCTGCGCCCTTGGGCTTGGGTGCTGCGGCTTGTTTGGGCGCTGGGGTGCCCGCGTCCGGCGGTTTGGGCGCACCCGCGTCTGCCGGTGCTGGAGGCGCTCCGGCATCCGCCGGTGGCGACGGGGCAGGCGCACCCGCATCTGCCGGAGGAGGAGAGGCAGGCGCTCCAGAGCCAGACGCCGGTGCTGGGGGTGATGCCGGCGCCCCCGCATCCGCCGATGGAGGTGGCGCAGGCGCTCCCGCATCTGCCGGTGGGGGCGAAGGCGGAGCACCAGCATCTGCTGGTGGGGGCGGAGGAGGCGCCCCGGCGTCCGCTGCTGGCGGCGGTGGGGTCGGACTCGGTGGCGGGCTACTCGGGTGCTGGTTGCCCGTGCCGTTGATGTAGTCGCGGAGGGCGTCGTGGACCGATTCCTCGCGCGACGGACTATCCGGATCGTTGGGGTTGGTAGCGTAGCCGCCACTGCCCACAGGGGACCAACTGGGCGACCAGCCCAGCGGCGACCCCAGCAGGATGCCCGCGATGTGAAGCGGCAGTTGAATGGCCACTCCCTTCGCCAGGAATTCCACCAGCCCTTTCTTGTAGAGGTAATTCATGATGGCCCCGTTTCCCAGGGCCGGAAGGAGCTTGTTAAAGATGGGAGCAAACAACAACTTCTCGTAGATCGGCGTGCAGATTTTGCCAAAGATTGGGAGGTTGAAAAAGCGGGCGATTCCGAACTGCAGCAGGGAATCGAAGACCATCTGGGCCAGGTCGGCAAGGACGTCGCCGAGCGTGACCGACGTTTCGTGCGTTGTGAAGGCCAACACAAAACCGGTCGGCAGCGGCGGCATCTTCGTGGGACCGTCGCAGTTGAGGTTGGTGTTGATGATCTTGGCGATCGCGATCGCCACGGGCTTCCCTTCGGCAAGGATCCGCGAGGTGCCAAAGTAGGACTTCGACCCACTGAACGCAATGATGAGCGGCAGCAGGACGTTCGGCGCTCCGATATGAGGGATCAGCGGCCCGATGTCCGTCTGGCGCTGCATCGTCCAGCCCCAGTGGGTGTGTGTACTCGGGCCCCACTTGGCCGTCAAATTATAGGTGAGCCAGACGAGCGGAGCGACGGCGAGGTAGGGTGCCTTTCCCGTGATGCTCGGGCTTCCAGGCGGCATCAAGTCGTGCCAGTCGCACCCGATCATGGGGTGAAAATTCTTGAGGACGTTGAAAGTCGCCATGAGTGATCTCCCAGGGGCGCATCAAGGCGGCAGCAACTCCGCCAGGCGCCGCTGCAAGGGATAAAGGACGAACAGGAAGGGATAGCGGTACGTGATGAAAACGCGGTCCTCGTCGGCCTCGATGCCCACCTGGTCGATCGTCAGGGGTCGTTCGATGATTTCCTTGTCGAAGGTCAGGCGGATCCGCGGCTGGAAATCCGGAATCCAGAACATCATCGATCCCGTCTTCCCCAGGCCGGTCAAACGGCAGCGAGCTTCCGGCTTGACTGCCGCAACGATCATGTCGGGGAAGGCCGCATTGAACAGCCGAGAGTGGATCTTCCGCAACCCGCCATTCTCGTGAAATTCGATGCCGCGCTGCAGCCGCTTGCTGTTCGCCATCGGGCAGCAGCCAAGCCCAATGGGATCGGGGCGGTCGTCCCATTTCCGGATCAGGTGCTCCGGATCTTCGAGATTCGGCAGTGGTTGACCGAGGGCTTGCTCTTCCTCCAGGTAGTAGCCTTTCCCTGTGGGATTGTCCGCAAAGGGAACCTCCAGGCCATCCCAGTCGGCCTTGCCGCCGAAGGCATTCTCGAAGCACAGTTTGAGCGCTCGAAAGGGCCGTGGCTGGCTGGGCTGGAGCCCGGTGCCTCGTCGCTCCCAAACACGATCCCCGAAGACCCGAACGCGCCGGTAGAAGTCACCCAACTCGACACTGAAGTCGAGTTGGGTGACTTCGCGTCCGGCAGGTGCTTGGGCGTGGCCGAAGACCAGGAGATCGACGCCGCCCTTGTAGAACACGGCATCGGCTTCCATCGGCCCGCAGGGGCCTTCCCACGGGGCAGGCGAAACGCGCCACACCTGCTCGGCGCTGGGCGTGAGCCGGCCCTCGCGGACGTCGAACGTCACGCGCGTGACGAGCGAGGCCATAAGCCTCTCGTCGTCGGCGATCGACGTCCAGAGGAACGCCGGAAAGGGAGTGTGGTTGACCAGATCCATGACGTCTCTCAGCAGTTCATTTTGATGCGCTCGCCGTTCATGCGCACGTCATCGTTGGCCTTGATGTTCACGTTGCCGAGTTCGGCCGTGATGTTCTGGATCCGAGCGGTGGTGCTCAGATCGCCGGGGGTCTGCACCGTGACGTCGCCATCACTGGTGATGGCTATCCCTTCGCGGCCGTGCAGCGCCAACCGCCCGGCACTGAGCGCCAGCTCGCCGCTGGCCTGCAGCATCAGCGATCCATCGAATTGCAGGACCGGCCCCGCAGGCGTCAGCAGGATGGTCAGGCTGTTCCGGCCGTCCGGGCCGACAATGCGGAGCACATCCCCCGCTGGCTGCCGCGCGACGACCAGTGTGCATTCGTGGGCCAGGCTCAGGGTCTGGGTTTCCGTTGCCGCTGGAACCGGCGTCTCGTCCATTCGTAGCGCCCTCCGCCAACTCGGACTCCGGCCTAAGCGACCCAATTCGGAGCTGGTTTGTCGGCATTTGTTAACTGTTCACCTTCACCACAGCGCCCGTGATCGTGATCGGGGCACTCGAGATAATGTCGATCCCGCCCGGCCCGATCTTGATGCAGGAACCGCCGACCTCCAGGGTGATGCTCGCCCCGGAGGTGATCTTGATCGCACCGCTCACGCTAATCGTCTGCGTTCCGCCGACCGTGATCTCTTCCGCCCCGCTCACGCCGACCTTGTGGGCCGCTCCGATCGACACCGTGCGGTTGCTCCCCACCGTCAGCTTGTCCGCCGCCGACACCGACACGGTCCGCGCCGCACCGACCGCGACGGTCTGGTCGCTGGCCACGCTCAGGCCCTGCTTGGCCCCGACGCCGATGGTTTGATCGCTGCCCACGGTCACTTTCTGCTTGGCCCCTACACTGATCGTTTGATTGCTGCCAATCTTCACGTCCTGGTTGACACCCACGGTCAGTTTCTGATTGTTGCCGACGGTCTCCGAGTCATCGACGTCGATCTTGTCGGTGCGGTTGTTGTGGACGGTCGTCGTCTGATCGTGTTCCACGGTCGTATTCATGTCGTACTGGCCGTGAACGGTGATCTTCTCCTTGCCCTTGGTGTCGTTGACGATGATCTCGTTGTAGCCGCCGCCCCCCGGCGTGCTGTTGCTCCGGATGCCCTGGACCATCTTGTTCGCCGGCAGAAGGTACGGGACCGTCTGCTCCGCGTTGTAGACGCTGCCGATGATGAGCGGCTGATCGGGGTCGCCTTCGAGGAAGGCGACCACCACTTCCGAGCCGATGCGCGGGATATGCGCCGTGCCGTAGCCCTTGCCGGCCCACGGCTGCGCCACACGAATCCAGCAAGAGCTGTTCTGATCCTTCTTGCCCTCGCGGTCCCAGTGGAATTGTACCTTTACCCGACCGTATTTGTCAGTATCGATCTCCTCGCCCTTCATGCCGACGACCACCGCGGTCTGCGTGCCGTGGACGAGCGGCTTGGCGGTGACGCGGTTGGGCCGGACAGGCACCGCCGCCGGAATGGCGGTGAAGGTGTTGTCGTAGGTTGAGCCTTCGCCGTCGCCCAGGTTGTTCGTCGCCGCGTGGCTGACCTGCGTGAGGACGTACGGCCCGTTCAGATCCTTGCGACGATGTTCGATCAACTCGAACTTGTAGCCCGGCACGAAGGCCCGGCAGCTACTCGCTCCGGTGAGGAGCTTGTGACTCGCCTCCTCGCCCTGCATGCCGAGTTTGGCGGTCCGTTCGCCGTCGGGGCGCACCTTGCCGGCCTTGTCGTCGCCGTCGAACCGCTTGGCGTAGTAGCCGGGGTAGTCGTAGATCTCGAACTTGCCGTTGCCCCCCACACTGACCGCACTCGGCGCCGACACCTTCAGATCGTTGCTCGGCGTCTGGAAATAGTAGTCGGTGAGGGTCACTTTGCCCGGTTGGAGTTCCTGGTCAATATGGAGCCGGGTGATCATGTCCTTGTCCTGCACGCCGCCGGACATATAGCCATAGCGCGCCTGCGCCTGGTTCGGACAGGGCTGGTGGACACTCGGATCATTGCCCAAAATCAGCGTGTGTTTGCCGTTTTGGTGCTCGAAGAAGTAGAAGATGCCTTCTTCTTCCATGAGGCGCAGTTTGAAGTCGGTGAAGCCCAGATCCTTGAAAATTTGCTGGATGATGTCAGGGACGGTCTTCCGCTGAAAGATGCGGCAGTCGGCGGTGCGGGTGAGGAACCAGAGCCACGGCACCACCTCCAGGTAATAGTGCGATACCCGCGAATCCACGTCCCCTTGCGAGAACCGACTGACAAAGCCGTTGAAGTAGCGCATCTTCTTGCCGACCAACTCGATCACGAGAGTGACATTCTGGCCGACCAGATCCTTGAGGGCAATGTCGCGCTTTTCCGACACGAGGGCGAGCTGGAAGCGGAACAGCGCCGACACCGACTCCGTTCCTTCCAGGCTTTCGACGAGGAGGACGTCCTTCCCCAGGGGGGTCGCGAGCGATACCAGACGGTCTTGCTGCAACAATGCCATGAGAATTCCCTCTTGGGTGGCGGGTGGCGGGTGGCGGGTGGCGGGAGAAGACAACGAAGCCCCTGCTTCTCCCGCCACCCGCCACCCGTCACCCGCCACCCAGTTCACACCTCCGCGTACCCCTGGATGCTACCGAGACGCACCGCTTCGTCGAGGACACGCAAGTCCGTCACTTTGGCGGGATTGCTTGGCCGGTAGAGGCCGCCGTAGCAGACCCAACCGATCCGCCAGCGCAGCCCCGGGATGCCCGATTTGTCCGCCGGCCGGAACGTCCGCATCCGTTGCAGCGCCTTGTCTCGAGACGGACCGAGTCCGGCGTAGGTGCGCGAGCAGTCGCTGCACGGGCTATCTGTACAATACAGATGGACTACCTCGGTAACATCATGCCGCATCAGGTAGGAGGCCATGCGGGCTTCCGCCTCGGTGACCTGGAAAGCGACGCCGAGGGATCGCTCCATGCGGCGCATGTCCAGGGTGTGCCGGTCGGTCAGCACACGCGATTCGCTTTCGATTTCCTGCACGTCCGGCTCGATCTTTTTCGCCTCGCGCAGGAACTCCTGGTAGACGCCGGAGCGATCCTTGGCGCGCCAGTTGTTCGCCAACTCCAGGGTACGGCTGCCAACCTTGCGGACCGCGCGGACGATGTTCATGCCGCTGGTCGAGCAGACGTACTTGGGCGTTTTGAGATCCTGATGCCAGAAGCCGAGGACAACGAGGTCACGGTAACTGTCGGTGTACATCCGCTGCCCCAGAGACGTTTCGGCCTCGTCGCGTGCCCGGGGGTGGCCTGTCCCGATATCATGTTGCCGGCGGACGGCGGCGCGGTAGAGACGGCGGTGGGCACGCAGCAGGGCGTGGTAAATGCGCTCCACGACGATCTTGACTTCCTTCGCCTTGTTGACCGCATCGGACTGTGCCATGCCTCTCGCTCCCGTGATGGTGCCGCGCCGCCCGCGGACCAAGCGGCCCGCTCTACTGTTCTATTCACTTTTCGCGAGCGGAGCGGACGCTGGCGGGTGACGGGTGACGGGTGGCGGGTGGCGGGAGAAGACCAAGAAGCAGCTTCTTCTCCCGCCACCCGCCACCCACCACCCGCCACTACTTCTTCTTGCCGGCCTTCAGGGGCCACTGCGGCGAATCGGTGCGCGCTGTCCGCAGGTAGGTCTCGATGCGCGCGATGACGTCGGGGTGAGCCGCGGCGATGTCCTTTTGTTCGCCGAGGTCAGTGCGGAGGTTGTAGAGCTGCAAGGGCGCCCCGAGTTTGCCGCGGATTGCCTTCCAGTCGCCTATGCGCACTGCCTGCTGCGTGCCGCCTTCGTGGAACTCCCAATACAAAAACTCGTGCTGCTTCTGCTCGCCCTTGCCCAGCAGCGCCGGCACCACCGAAAGGCCGTCGATCCCGGCCGACACCTTGGCACCGCCCAGTTGCGCGACGGTCGGCAACACATCCCAGAAGGCCCAGATGTGCTCGCTTGTCTTGCCCGCCGGCACCCGCCCCGGCCAGCGCACGATCATCGGGACGCGCACGCCGCCTTCGTGGAGCGACCGCTTGAAGCCGCGCAACGGGCCCGAACTGCGGAAGAAGAACGGATCGCCGCCGCCCTCGCGGTGCGGGCCGTTGTCGCTGCTGAAAAAGACAATCGTGTCCTCGTCCAGCCCCAACTCGCCCAGCTTCGCGAAGAGGCGGCCGATGTCCCGATCCATGCGGGTGATCATCGCGGCGTGGTTTTTCTGCGGCTGCGGCCACGGCTCCTTCGAGTACGGCTCGCCGCTGGGCACCTCCATGCCCTCTTTCTTCGCCTCGTTGTTCGCGTGCGGGATCGTGTACGCCAGGTAGAGGAAGAACGGCCCGGCCTTGTTTTTCTCGATGAATCGCAGCGCTTCCTCGGTGAACAGGTCGTGGGCGTAGGTGACCTTCTTGCTGGCGACGCCATCCTTGACGACGTTACCCGGGATGGACACCTTCTGCTCGTTCCTCCAGAGGTAATCGGGATAGTAATTGTGGGCGTGTTTCTGGTTGAGGAAGCCGAAGAAGTAGTCGAAGCCCTGACGGTTCGGCAAGCCGGTCGAGCCTGGTTCGCCCAGGCCCCACTTGCCGATCAGCCCGGTGGCGTAGCCGGCGGCTCGGAGGATAGCGGCGATGGTGGTGTCGGTTGGTTCGAGTGGGACCAGGGCGTTGCCGCGGATGCGGCAGTGACCCGTGTGCTTGCCGGTCATCAGGGCGCACCGCGACGGAGCGCAAACGGTGCTGCCGGCGTAGGCCTGGGTGAAGCGCAGGCCCTGCCGGGCCATCTTGTCGAGGTTGGGCGTCTTGATCTTCTGCTGCCCGTAGCAACCGAGATCACCGTAGCCCAGGTCGTCTGCCAGGATGAAGATGATGTTCGGCCGTTTCGGCTTCGCGCCCATCGCGGCCGTGGCGGGCGCGGTGAAGAGAGTAGCCACGAGGAGCGCGACGAGGATGCGAGTCAACATGGAGTACCTTGTCGAGTTCGTTTGGGCGATATTCCCGGTGATTGTAAGGCAGCGCTCAGCGCGCCACGAACTTCTGCACCCGTTGGCCGTTGACCTCGGTGACGTAGACGGCGCCGCGCGAATCGACACAGATGCCGTGCGGCAGGTCGAACTGACCGGCGGCGGTTCCCTTCTCGCCCCATTGCCGCAGCGATTTCCCCTCGGTATCGAGTACCTTCGCGACATGGGCGCGGCCGTCGGCGAGCAACATGCGCCCCTCACGCGTCAGGAATAGCCCGAACGGCGCCCCGGTCGCCGGCCACTGCGCCAGGAAACGGCCCTCGGCGTCGAAGATCTGTACGCGGTTGTTCTCGCGGTCGCCGACGTAGACGTGCCCCTTGCCGTCCACACAGATCGCGTGCGGCAGGTTGAACTCGCCTGGCCCCTTACCTTTCTTGCCCCACTCCTTGAGGTACTTGCCGTCCGCGGCGAACTTCACCACCCGCGAGTTGCCGTAGCCGTCGGCGACGTAAATCTCGCCGGCCGCGCCGAAGGCGACGTCCGCGGGCTTGTTGAAGCGGTCCATCGTCTCGCCCGGTTTGCCCTTGGTGCCCAGGGTCAACAATACCTTCCCTTGCGGATCGAACTTCGTGACGAGGTGATACCCCAGGTCGGTCACCCAGACGTTGCCGTCGTGATCGAGCCGCACCGCGTGGGCCGTCTTGATCAGGCCGTCGCCCCAGGAGCGGAGGAACTTGCCGTCGCGATCGAAGACGGCGATGGGGTTCTTGCCGCGGTGGAAGACATAGACGCGGTCGGCGGCATCGGTCGCCACCCCGGTCACCTGGCCGAACTTGATGGGCCGCTGCGCCGCGGGCCAGTCGGCCACGACCTTGTACTCCGGAACGCCGGTCTTGCCGCCGCCGGAAGGCGCCAGCGCCGCGGCAGCCCCGACGGCGGTCAGGCTGGCCAGCAAGATCAGTCCGCGCTTCAACATGGCAAGGATCTCCTTGATGCGGCTTGACGTCAAGCCGATACCGCAAACCGAACACCTCTGTTGCGTGACGGGTGGCGGGTGGCGCGTGACGGGAGAAGAGAAGGCAACCCTCGCGTCCTCTTCTCCCGTCACGCGCCACCCGCCACCCGTCACCCAGAAAAGAGCGCCGCTTCCACCGCAAGCCCCGGACCGAAACCCAGCGCCACGCAGGGCCGCGCCGCCCGCCGCCGCTGCAGTTGCTCCACGATGAACAGCACCGTCGGCGAGGACATGTTCCCGTATTCGGCGAACACCGCCCGTGAATCCGCGGTCTGCTCGGCGGTCAGTTCCAGGGCCTCCGCGACCGCATCGAGGATGCGCGGCCCGCCGGGGTGGATCGCCCACGAACTGACCTCTTCCAGCGCCACCTTTTCCTCGCCCAGCCACGATACCAGCCAGGGCCGCAGGTTCGCCGCGATCAGGCTGGGGACGCGCTTCGACAGCGTCATCTCGAACCCGTGGTCCCCGACCGTCCACGTCATGGCGTCGGTCGAGTCGGGGAAGACGCGCGAGCCGGAAGCCGCGACGCGCCAGGTATCGGCCAGAGGCGAGCCGGGAGCGTCAGCGATCGGAGACGCTGCCCCGACCAGCGCGGCCGCCCCGTCGGCGAACAGGGCGTTGGCGATCATCTTTTGCGGATCCCAACCGTAGTGATAGTGCAGACAACACAACTCGACCGCACAGAGCAGCACCCGGGCCGTCGGATCCGCGCTGGTGAAGGCACGCGCCACGCGCAGGCCGTTCAGCGCTCCGTGGCAGCCCATGTAGCCGATGTGGGTACGCTGGACGGTGGGCAGCAAATCGAGGCCGCGGATCAGTTCGATGTCCACGCCGGGCGCCTGGAAGCCGGTGCAGGACACGGTCACAAGATGGGTGATCGCGCCGGGAGACAGTCCGGACTGTGCGAACGCCTTCCGGGCGGCATGCAGGGCCAGAGGACCGGCGCCCGCAACGTAGTGCCGCATGCGTTCGGCCGTGGTTGGGCCGCAGTCGTCGGCCGCCCCGGTGGGCAGGAACGGCGAGGCGGAGTGCATCGTCCCGTCGAGAACGTCGCGCACCACCACCTGCCCGAGAATGAGGTGGCGACGGTCGATGCCCGTGTGCCCATACATGGTCGGCAGCCAGGTCGCTTGCTCGGTGGTCCGGCAGCACAGCGAGCGGGCGATCTCCAGCGCTTCGCGCTGGTCGATCACCGTGGCGGGAACGGCCGTCCCAAGACCGAGGAGGGTGAAACTCATGGAGGCAAGTATCCAAAACTAGGGGGGGGTGCGTCGCAGGTCAGCCCCGGCTTATCGTACGCAAACGTCGTGTACACGGGAGGCGACTTCGGTTACACTCACGAGAGGAGGGTCACACAACAGCAGCCGCGAAAACAACCCACATGGTAGAGCCGCGATGAGCAAATCGCGATCGACCAAGAAGGCAAGCGAAATCATCGCCGAGGAGTGTCGTGGCAGCGTCCACCGGGAGTTTCCATCGCAGTGGCTCGAAAAAACACTCGCCGACATCGAGCACAGCGCACGGCAGGGTGATCGCTCTGCCCGAAAAGCCCTCAAATTACTCAACGATCCTCGCTTCAAGAAAGACGCGGAGTAACGATCATGTGGTTTGCCGTCAATCTCCTCTTTGAGAGCGTCCACGCCCCGCAAGCGCAACAGGAATCCCTCTGGGAAGAGAGGCTGGTATTGCTCCAGGCAGAGACCGAAACCAGGGCAGCGGCGAAGGGCGAACTCCTCGGCAGAGAGGAAGAACACGAGTATGAGTCCGCCACCGGCGACCGGGTCCGCTGGACGTTCCGGCGGGTCGAGCGAGTTTACCCAATCGACACCGAAATGCTCGGTGACGGCACGGAACTTTTCTCGCGGTTCCTCCGCTCCAGTGAGGTCGCCAGTCTGCTGACGCCTTTTGCCGAGTGAACCCGGCCACCGGTTCCCTCAAGCGCGCTGGATGCGCACGTCGGGGCCTTTCTCCTTGACCTCCTTGAGCACCTCCGCCAACACGGCATCGGGCGGGATGCTCTCGGCCTGCGCCTCGAAGTTCAGCAGGACGCGGTGGCGCATCGCCGGCAGGTAAACGCGGCGGATGTCCTCGAAACTGACGTTGTAGCGACCTTCCAGCAGCGCCCGCACTTTCGCGGCCAGGACCAGCGCTTGCGCGCCGCGCGGGCTGGAGCCGAAGCGAATGAACTTGTTCGTTTCCGCCGCGGCGAACTCGCCCTGCGGATGAGTCGCCATCACGAGGCGGATCGCGTAATCCTGCACCGGCGGTGCCAGCAACACCTCGCGAATCAATTGCTGCCAGTGGCGGATCTCGACGCCGTCCATCACGCGCTCTGCCTTCGGCCACTCGCCGCGCGTGGTGCGGTCGAGGATCGTCGCCATCTCCTCGCGGCCGGAGTACTCCACGATCAGCTTGAAGAAAAAGCGGTCGAGTTGGGCCTCGGGGAGAGGGTACGTCCCCTCCTGCTCGATGGGGTTCTGCGTCGCCATCACGAAGAACGGCTCTTCCAGTTTGTGGATGGTGCCGCCGATCGTGACGCTGTGCTCCTGCATGGCCTCAAGGAGGGCGGACTGCGTCTTGGGCGTGGCGCGATTGATCTCGTCGGCCAGGACAATCTGAGCGAAGATCGGCCCCGGCTGGAAGCTGAAGACGCGCTTGCCTGCTTCGGATTCGCTGATAATGTTCGTGCCGATGATGTCGGACGGCATCAGGTCGGGGGTGAACTGGATGCGCTTGAACTTGAGGTCGAGCGCCTGGCTGAGCGTGCGGACGAGGAGCGTCTTGCCCAGGCCGGGGACGCCTTCGAGCAGGGCGTGGCCGCCGACGAACAGGCACGTCAGCACACCGTGGACGATCTCGGTGTGACCGACGATTACCTTGCCGATCTCGCCCTGGATGCGGGCGTACGCCTTGCGGAACTGCTCGGCCCGTTCGGCCATGCCTGCAACGGTGGACATCAATGGGGCTCGCTTTCCTGACCGCTTGCGGGTTAGCGCTCGCCGTGCTCACCTACCAGCGGGACTCTCCTTGACTTAATCCACGACGATCCGCACGACCTCGATGCGTACCCAGAGCGGGTCCAGTTCGTGGCGACGCCCCTTGCCGATGTGGTTGTCGTGATAGCGACCACGCTCATCGTTGAAGCCGACCCAGAGTTGTTCCCTGTCCGCGAGCAAAGGAATCTCCAGCGGCTTGCCGGGGATCATCGCCGGTCGCACGCCCTTGCCGGCCGTCTTGAACAGCAGTGCGAACGCGAGGGCCGGATCCGGGGCCAGGGCGAAGCGCTTGCTGTCCACGAGCAGCCCTTTCGACTCCAGCGCGGCCGGCCCCCCGACATGCTGACCGGGGTAATCGCCGTTGCCGCGGTCGATCGAACCGCCCGACCAGATCCGCACGATGTCGCCCTTGCGCACTCCCCCCTTGACGTTCAGCGGGATCTCCGTCCAGCCCTCCTTGCGCACGGCTTCTTCCAGGAAATCCTGCGGCACGTAATGCGTCAGCACGCGGCTCTCGACGTCGTCGGCGCTCGCGATCAGCGTCAGCCCGACCACCAATAGGCAAGCGGCAATTCGGACCATGAAGACCTCCCAAGGTGCAATCCCACAGACTCCCCCGTGGGCTTCATTATCAGGCCACACTCCCTGCAGAGCAACGAAAACCGGTTGCGGCGGAAAATCGTCGTTGTCAGGGAGCCTGTCTTCCGGTCATACTATGAAGTAGTGGCTAGTGGTTAGTGGTGAGTGGTTAGAGCGTTCGGAAAGAACAGCGTTGTGGCACGGTCTCCTGACCGTGCCACTCTGCTGACCGCAGGTCTCCCTGAATGTCTGGAGCCAAGAGGAGACCTTCGGTCAGAAGCCGTGGCACGGTCAGGAGACCGTGCCACAACAGCCGTCAGAGCTGAGCGACTCGCCACTCCCGAAGGAGATGTTCATGACCAGCCCACTCTTGCCCGTCGAACGCCAGGTCAAGCGGGTCCGCCGCCGCCTGTTCACGCAAACGCTCCTGGACTGCCTCGCCTGGTGCTGGGTGGGGGCCTTGACCCTGACGGCGGTCTGGTTCCTGCTCCAACCCCTGGTACTGTCCGACCTCGAGGAGTGGGTGCGCTGGGCGGTTCTGGGCGGTGCGATCGCCGTGGGAACGCTCCTCGCGCTGGAACTGGCACGGCGCCTCGTCCCGTCGCGGACCGAGGCCGCCCTGGCACTGGACCACCGCTTCAACCTGCGCGAACGCGTTACCACCTCACTCAGCCTGACGCCGGCCGAGCAGCACTCGCCCGCGGCCTGTGCCCTGCTGGCAGACGTGACCCGGCGCATCGCTGGCCTCGACGTACCAGCGCGGTTTCCGCTCCAGCTGTCCTGGCCCGTGGCCCTGATCCCGGCCTGTGCCGGCGTCCTCGCGCTGATCGCGTTCCTCTACGAACCTGGCTCCAGCGCGGGCCAGGGCACCGCCCAGGTCCGGGAAAAGACGACCAACTCGAAGGAGATCGAGGCCGCGGAGGACAAGCTCAAGAAGGCCCTCGCCACACTGCCGAAGGATCTGGCCAAGTCCGAGAAACTGAAGGAACTCGAGAAGGATCTCGAAAAGCTGATGAAGCAGCCGCTCGACCCCAACGACAAGCAGCAGGTGCGTGAGCGTCTCCAGGCCTTGCAACCCTTCGAGGAGAAGATGAAGGACCGCCTCGCCGGCCTCAAGGCGAAGAAGGACAAGGCCCAGCAGATCAAGGACGCGCTGAAGAACCTCGAAACCGCCAAGGCCGAGGGGCAACCCAAGGACGGGCCGGGCAAGGATCTCAAGGACGCACTCGCCAAGGGACAGATGGACAAGGCCGCCGACGAGGTCGAACGGCTGCGCAAAAAACTGGAGGATCCGAAGCTCGGCGAGAAGGAACGCCAGCAGCTCGAAAAGGATTTGCAGGATCTGGAAAACCGCCTGAAACGTCTTGCGGATTTGCAAGACCTCAAGGATCAGCTACAAAAGGCGCTCGAAAAGGGAGAATTGGCGCGCGAGGAATTCGACCAACGGATGCAAGAGCTGGCCGATGCGGCGGGCGACCTGCAAGACCTCCAGGATCTGGCCGAGGCGCTGGGCGAGTGTCTCAATTGCCTCAAGAAAGGCGACAAGTTGGGGGCGGGCAAGGCGCTGAAATTACTGCGCGGCAAGTTAGTCAAGTTCGACCCGGACGACAACGACTTGAAGGCGTGCGAGGCGAACGAGGCGATGCTGCTGGAACTGCGGTTGGCGATGTGCCGCGGTCTGAACGGCAATTGTGAGGGTAATCTCCAGGGCAACGGCATGGGGGGCGACGGTCCGCCCGGGGGACGCCGACCGATGGGCAAGGATGGCCCGGTTGATCGGAAGGCCGGTTGGCAGCCGGTCCCCGAGGATGAGAAGGGCGAACGGTACGTCAGTGGGTTCCGGCGCGGCGGGACGTTCTCGCGCATCCCGGCCCGCGAGGTCGGGGGCGCGTTCCGCCAGGCGCAACAGGATGCGCCGGCTGCCATCGACCGCCAGCGCGTGCCGCCCGACGCCGCGGAGATCCTGCGCGGGTACTACGAAAACCTGAGCGGCCAGAAGAACAAGTAGCGCCAACAGCGAGTGGGCCGTCCGTGTCCGCTCGCCGTTCGCAAGACAACACGGCTGCGGAAAAGGTGTGGGAATCGCTGAACCCCTGAAGGCTCGGCCCCCGTCTAATTGATAGAGTCGGTCCCGGACGAGGCAAACGCCCGGCCGCGAGGTTCTCGGTCGTCCGCCCTGTCCTGGGACCGACATTCTGGGTATAATTCCCTCGTGGAGTTGTTGCGAAGCACTCTTTCACACAAGGGGGCGATCTGGTTTCGATCGGGTAAGTTGAGGCGCCGGTGGCGTGTCGTGGTTGAGTAGATGGCCACGTTAAAATCTACTCACACTTTAACTGCTGAACCGCAGTTCTCAATGGCTGCCTAATAAAGGGAGCCCCAGAACCGGGAGCTTCGCCTGAGAGGTCTCGGCCTGGTCGCTAATTCGGGCTCGCTGTCGCCTGAGGTCGGTCCTCGGATCGGTCATACCGGAGGCGGCGACGGCTAAATTTCCTGACCGGTTAGCCTGTGCGGCATCCTGCTTGTCGGAGGCCAAATGGGCGAACG
>WNGB01004538.1_pt1 | contig 21087 bp, 21 predicted proteins | sample 5400681 | NCBI WGS metagenome assembly WNGB01 (sample SAMN13153367, study PRJNA577476) | soil metagenome | isolation source: 115 cm soil or saprolite under grassland replicate 2 | place: USA:California | collected 2016-06-15
TTTCAGATTCGGTAGCGGAAGCAAGCGGCGCGATGAAATCAGGCGGGTAGCCTGTAGCGAGTGGTGGGTGGGCCCACCCGCCACCCGCTCTGCCCGGCGTGCGTCATTCCAGTATGCGCGATGCTCAGGGAATCGGATCGGCAGAACGAAATGTCCGAGGCCGTCCGGAATGAACAACCCGCCCGGATGACCGAACTCCTCTTCTTCGGAATAAAAAATCGAGATGTACTCGAGAAACACATCATCATCCTGAAAAAGAATGGCCACGTATTTCGGGATGGCCCTCGGTTCCGCAATTCCGCCGTCCGGACACGGCGAGAAAATGGCGCTGGAAATCACCTCGTAGCCGCCCCCGCCGCGCGCGCAGAGCGCATCGGCCCATTCCTGCCAGTCGATCAGCCAGTTCCAGTCCGGAGCGGGAAAGCTGCCTTCTCTCTTCAGCCAGATGGCGGTGCAGGGCAGCGGTTCTTCGTCGGTCATTGCGATTTCGGCAGGCGCACGATGAATGTTGCGCCCTTCCCCACTTCGCTTTCCACGTCGATCGATCCACGCTGCTGCAGCAGGAGATGCTTCGTGATGGCCAGGCCGAGGCCGCTGCCGGACGAACTCTTATCAATTCGGTAGAAGCGGTGAAAAATCTTCTCACGCTCTGACGCCGGAATCCCTTCGCCCTCGTCGCTGATGCGCACTTCGCCTTCGCGAATCTCGATTGTGACTTGGTGATCGTCGCCGCCGTATTTGATCGCGTTGTCGATGAGGTTCGAAAATGCCTGTTGGATTCGGTGGGGGTCGGAGCTCACGACAGCGTGGCCATGGACGCTGAAGCGCACGCGGTGGTGCGCGGCCCGTTCGGCGAAGTCTTCGACGAGATCGTCAAGGATGCGACGCAGCTCGACGGATTGAATATCGAGCGTAACCTCGCCCGATTCGATTCGGCTCAGCTCCGACAGATCGTCGACCAGACGCTCGAGCCGACGGAGCTGGCGGGCCATGATGCGCCGAAGCTGCTGATCGTCCTCGGGCGACAGCCGACCGGAATTGGCCTCGAACGTCTCGACCGCGGAACGCAAGCCCGCGAGCGGCGTCCGCACCTCATGCGAGAAGTCGGAGAGGAAGTTGCTGCGGATCTGCTCGAGCCGCTCGATCCTGCTGATGTCGATGAAGAGCGCAACGACGGCGATCTTCTCCGACGCGAGCGGCAGCGCGCGCATTTCGATTTTCCGTTCCGCGACGCCTGCCGCAACCGAAAAGCGCACCGTCGACTCGCCGCCGTTCAGCGCGAAGTCAAACGCTTCGAAGACGTCCGACACGCGGAGGACTTCGCCGAGCGATTTGCCGATGACATCGGCCTGCCCGAAAAGATCGGTGAAGCGGCGATTGGCGATGACGATGTGCCAATTGCGGTCGATGGCCAGCAGTCCTTCGCCGAGGCCGTCGAGGAGCTGCAGGTCGGCAGAGCGCTGCCGCTGCAGAGCGTCGATGCGCGACACCAGCTCGTCCCTTTGGCGCTCGGCCGCACGGAGTTGTTCGCGAATTCTGTGCGCGCCGAACATCATCATTCCTGCGGCGGATCATAGCGATAGCCAAAGCCGACGACGGTGGCGATGCGCTCGGCGCCGATTTTCTTGCGCAAATTGCGGATGTGCGCGTCGACGGTCCTCGTCTCCACCTCCTCCGACATCTGCCACACCTCGGACAAAATCCGATCGCGCGACACCACCGCCGATCGATTGCGCACCAGCAGCAACAGGAGCTCGAATTCCTTCTTGGCGAGCTTGATCTCTTTGCCGTTTCGGTAGACGCGAAGCGCCTTGTTGTCGATTTTCAGCTCGCTGTCCTCGTATCCAGCCATTTCGATCGACCGCGCACGGCGTGAGATTGCGGCGACGCGCGCGATCAACTCGCGCATGCTGAACGGCTTGGTCAGGTAGTCGTCGGCGCCGAGCTCGAGACCGGTGATGCGATCGCGCTCCGAGCCGCGAGCTGTGAGCATCAGAATCGGCACGGCAGTGGTGACCGGGTCGCGGCGCAGCTCGCGGCAGATGGTCAGGCCGTCGAGGTCAGGAAGATTGAGGTCGAGAACGACGAAATCGAAGCCGCCGCGCTGGACCTCGACGAGCGCATCGTGTCCGCGGCCGAAGTGCGTGACGCGGTAACCCTCGCGTTGGAGGTTCAGGCCAATCGTGAACGCCAGATCGGAATCGTCTTCAATGACCGCGATTCGCTTCATCGTGAATGTGTTTGATCATCTTGCCTTCGACGAGGTAGACGACCATTTCACAGATGTTGGTCGCGCCGTCGGCCATCCGTTCGAAGTACTTTCCGATGAACGTCAGACGGATGGCGCGTGAGATGTTGCGCGGATCTTCGAGCATGTACGTGAGCAGCTCACGGAAGGATTGTTCGGTCTGCTGATCGACGCTGTCGTCCTGCGCGATGATTTTGCGCGCCAGGCCGGCGTCCCTGCGAACGAACGCGTCGAGCGACTGCCGCACCATCGACTGCGCGTCCTGCGCGAGCCGCGGAATGGCGATCATCGCTTTGAGCGCCGGCTCGCGATTCACCTCGATCACGCGCTCGCAGACATCCTGCGCGAGATCGGCGATGCGCTCCAACTCGGGAGTGATCTTCATCATCGCCGCGACAAAACGCAGATCGACGGCCGCCGGCTGCATCTTGGCCATCAGCTCGAGCGTCCGCCGATCGATTTCCAGCTCCATCTGGTCGATGCGATCGTCATTACGGATGACCTCCTCCGCGAGCGCCGTGTCACGCTCGAGCAGGGCGCGAATGGATTCGCTGATCGCGTCCTCGACCATCGCTCCCATCCGCAGGAGCAGGTCCTTGATTTCTTCGATGTCTCGATCGAAATGCCGGTACATCCTTCCTCCCAGCCCAGCGGGTGGCGCGTGGCGGGTGGCGCGTGGGATCTCTGTTGCCCCACCCGCCACCCGCCACTCGCTACCCGCCAATGTGGCCCTAACCGAACCTCCCCGTGACGTAATCCTCAGTCATCTTCTCTTTCGGATTCATGAAAATCGTCTTGGTATCGCTGTACTCGATCAGCCGGCCGAGCATGAAGAAAGCGGTGCGATCGGACACGCGCGCCGCCTGCTGCATGTTGTGCGTCACGATCACGATCGTGTAGTTGACCTTCAGATCCCAGATCAGCTCTTCGATCTTCGTAGTGGCGATCGGATCGAGCGCCGACGCCGGTTCGTCCATCAGCAGAATCTCCGGATCGACGGCGAGAGCGCGGGCGATGCAGAGCCTCTGCTGCTGTCCGCCCGACAGCGCGAGAGCACTTGACTGCAGCCGGCCCTTGACTTCATCCCACAGCGCGGCGCGGATCAGAGATTGTTCGACGAGGTCGTCCAGCTCGCGTTTGTTGTGCATCCCGCCGATGCGCAGGCCGTAGGCGACGTTGTCGTAAATGGATTTCGGAAACGGATTCGATTTCTGGAAGACCATGCCCACTCGACGACGCAACGCAACGACGTCCGTGCCGCCGGTGTAAATGTTGCGGCCGTCGATCTCGATCGTCCCCACCGCGCGCGCCTCGGGGATGATGTCGTTCATCCGGTTGATCGAGCGGATGAACGTCGACTTCCCGCAACCCGAGGGGCCGATGAGCGCCGTCACCTGACGTTCCGGAATGTCCAGCTTGATGCCGTGCAGCACTTTTGCCGGCCCGTAGTAGAAGTCGAAACTGTCGACTCGGATTTTCACTTGCCTCTCCAGTGCCGGCGGCTTCGTCTCCGGCACGATGGGATGTGCGGCGGCAGGAGCACTTGTCCGAACGTCCATGTCCATGATCGTCGTCATTATGGTCTGTTCATCCGCTCCAATCGCCGGACGGCGAGGCGAGCGGCGATCGACAGAGTGAGAATCATCATCACCAACAGGAACGCCCCCGCCCACGCCTGCCGGTGCCAGTCGTCATACGGCGAGAGGGCGTAGGTGTAGACCTGATACGTCAGCGAAGCCATCGGTTGCATCAAGTTCGTCGACCAGTAGGCGTTGTTGAACGAAGTGAAGAGCAGCGGCGCCGTTTCGCCCGCGACGCGCGCAAGGGCCACCAGGATGCCGGTCAGGATGCCTGGCAACGCCGCTGGAACAATGACGCCGAATACCGCGCGGCTGCGCGTGGCGCCCAGCGCGAGCGCGCCTTCGCGAAGTCCGGACGGCACCAGTCGCAAGAGTTCCTCGGTCGTCCGCACCACGATCGGAATCATGAGCAGGCCAAGAGCTACGCCTCCAGCGATGGCCGAGAATCGTTTGACCGGGAGGACCACGAGTCCGTACGCGAACATCCCGATCACGATGGAGGGCACTCCGTTGAGCACATCCGCGGCAAATCGGACGATCGAAGAGAACTTCGTGCCTGCGTACTCGGCGAGATGAATGCCGCAGATCATCCCGATCGGCACGGCGAACAGAGCAGCGATACCGATCAGAATCAGCGTGCCGACGATCGCGTTGGCCATTCCGCCGCCCGCCTCGCCGACCGGTTTGGGCGTGTGTGTGAAGAATGCGAAATTCAGCGCCGAAAGCCCTCGCGTGAGGACGTAGAACAAAATCATCGCCAGCGGAATCAAGGCGAGGACCACCGCGAGCGCGCAGAGAGCCTCGACAATTCTGGAGATGATCTTCCGCCGGGCCGCGTTGTTCACGCCGCTGACTCCTCTTCCGCAACAATCGGAAAGATGACCGGCCGAATCGTGCGCCGTTTGGTGCTCCAGATGAGCAGGCGCGACGCAATGTTCACGAAAATAGTGATGATAAATAGTAACAATCCGATTTCGATCAACGCGTGCAGATACAGCTCATCCGCCGCCTCAGTGAATTCGTTGGCAATCACCGCAGCCATCGTGTATTGCGGTTTGAACAACGACAGCGACAGCACCGGCGCGTTGCCGATGACCATGGTGACGGCCATCGTCTCGCCGAGTGCGCGGCCGAGGCCGAGCATGATGGCGCCGATGATGCCGCTCTTGCCGTAGCCGATGGCCACCTTGATCGCTTCCCATCGCGTGGCGCCGAGTGCGTACGCCGCTTCCCGCTGCGCGCTGGGAACATTCTTCAGAATCTCACGGGCAACCGACGACGTGAACGGAACCACCATGATCGACAGGATGATCGCCGCGGTGCCCATACCGACGCCGACCGGCGGGCCCGAAAAGAGCGGGAACTTGCGGAGCGCCTCCGGAGTGAGCAGCTCCAGCTTGCGGATGATCGGTGTGAGCACGAACATTCCCCAAAGTCCGTAGACAATCGACGGAATCGCCGCGAGGAGTTCGGTGAGGTACGCGAGCGGTTGCCGCAGGACGCGCGGCGAAAGCTCGGAAATGAAGATGGCAATGCCCAGCGCAATCGGTGTCGACAGGATCAGCGCGAGAAGCGAGGAGTACAGCGTCCCCCAGATGAACGGCCGCGCGCCGAAAACTCCGGAGACCGGATCCCAAACTTTTCCGGTCCAAAACGACCATCCGAACTTCTCGATCGACAGCATCGATTGCCGCGACAGCTCGAAAGCGATGCCGACGACGATGAGCAGGACGAGCGCCGCGAAGACGCCGGTGGCCAGCCCAAATATGCGATCGTCGTGTGAACGTGTCATGCTGAGCCGCGAAGACGGCGAAGCATCTCCAGCTGCGACGCCATTCGCATCTTGAGATCCTTCCCCTTCGCTCCGCTCAGGGTCAGGATGACACGCTGCAACGCCTGCATTTCGCGGTCAACAACCTCCTTCGGCAACGGCGCGTAGCCGAGTGGCGCGGCCAACTTCTGTCCGTCCGCGAGCGCCCACTTCATGAAGTCGACCATGATGCGGCCGCGCTCCTTGTCCGTCGGATTCTGGTAAAGCAGGATCCAGGTGAACGACGAGATCGGATAGGCGTCCTTTCCAGGCGCGTCGGTGATCGACACGCGGAAATCCGCGGGCATGTTCGCTGCCGCGCCGGCGGCCGCCGCAGTCACCGAATCGAGCGATGCGCGAACGAACTGCCCCGCCGCGTTTTGCACGTTGCCGATCGGAATGTTGTTCTGCAGCGCATAAATCAGCTCGACATATCCAATCGCGCCGGGAGACTGGCGCACCATTCCGGTCACGCCTTCATTCCCTTTCGCGCCGACGCCCACCGGCCAGTTCACCGACGTGAAGGCGCCGACCTTCTGCTTGAATTCGGGAGAGACCTTCGACAGGAAATCGCAGAAGATGAAATTCGTTCCCGAGCCTTCGGAACGATGGACGATCGTGATGTCGAGATTCGGAAGCGAGACGCCGGGATTCACCTTCGCGATCGCGGCGTCGCTCCACTTTTTTACTTTGCCGAGATAGATGTCCGCGAGCAGAGGACCGGTGAATTTCAGCCCGGTCACATTCGGCAGGTTGTACGCAGGAACGACCGCGCCTAACACCGTCGGAAAATGCAGGACCGGCCCCGGAGCGCTCTCGAGCTGCTCGTCGGTCATCGGCATGTCGCTCGCGCCGAAGAATACCGTCTGCGCGGTCATCTGCTTGATGCCGCCGCCCGAGCCGATCGACTGGTAATTGACCTGCACGTTGGGGTGCAGCTTGTTGTAATCGCTGAACCATTTCGAATAGATCGGATAGGGAAACGTCGCACCGGCGCCGTTGATGGTGACGACGGAAGGCTGTTGCTGCGTCTCGGTCTTGGCGCAGGCAGCGATCAGTAAAAGAGTAATGATAAATGGTCTCATAAATTAATCACATTCTGATGCGCCAAGTGCCTGCATCTCCAGCGCCACCACCTCTTTCGGCCTGAGACCCGCATCGGATGACGTCAGCAGTCCGACGCGTTCGGCGAAAATCGTTTCCTGGAATCGATATCGATAAATTCCTTCGGTGTAATCGATGAACGGCGTCTGATGCACGCCGAGGCGGACCCACGATCCGTGCGTCGTCCAATCGTCGAGATTGAACTGCGCGAACGCGTATTTGAGACGGAACTCCTGGCTGCCGGCAACCGACGCGCCGCTGCCGGTCTTGCGGGCGACGTCGGGCATGATCAACAAGATCTTCGTCTTCATGCGCGAATGGTAAGAACGCGCTCATGAAGTTCTCTCGGCCGGGATGTAAATTCGGCGTGAATGGAGCTTGAAATGTCTTCTTCCGCTTGTTAGTTTCGCCCCTTCACCATGGCCGAGAGCAGTGATTACAAAAAGACGCTGAACCTGCCGCGGACAACCTTTCCGATGAAAGGCAACCTGCCGCAGAACGAGCCGAAGCGCCTCGAGCGCTGGCGCGAGCTCGATCTCTATCAGCGCATCCGCGCGAAATCGGCGGGACGGCCGAAGTTCGTTCTGCACGACGGCCCTCCGTATGCGAACGGCCGCATTCACACCGGCCACGCCCTGAACAAGATCCTCAAAGACATCGTCGTGAAGTCGCGCACGATGCTCGGCTACGACTCGCCGTACGTGCCGGGGTGGGACTGTCATGGTCTGCCGATCGAACACGAAGTGCGCAAAGAGCTCGGCTCCAAGCGCAACGAGATGGCGCCCGCCGACTTTCGCCGAGTGTGCCGCGAGTTCGCGTCGAAGTACGTCGACCTCCAACGCGAAGACTTCATCCGCCTGGGCATCCTCGGCGACTGGTTCAACCCGTATCTGACGATGTCCTTCGAGTACGAAGCGACGATCGCCGAGGCGCTCGGCCGCTTCATCGAGAGCGGGATGGTCTACAAAGGCCTCAAGCCGATCCTCTGGTGTACGTATGACCAGAGCGCGCTCGCGGAAGCCGAGGTGGAGTACGAGGAGCACACGTCGCCATCGATCTACGTGCGCTTCCGCCTAACAGACGAATCGGTGCAAAGCCTCGATCTGCCGGTGGAGAAGCCGCTGTACGCCGTCATCTGGACGACAACCCCCTGGACGCTGCCGGCAAACCTCGGCATCGCGGTAAAGCCCGATTACGAGTACTCGATCGTCGAGCACGACGGGACGAACTACATCATCGCAAGCGATCTGGTGGACGCAGTGATGCAGAAGTTCGGCTGGAGCGATTCGCGCGTCACGAAAGTTTTCAAGGGTTCTGCGTTCGAGTACCTGAAATACCGACACGCCTTTCTGCCGCGCGAAGGCATCTTCGTTCTCGGCGATTACGTCACGCTCGACGCAGGAACGGGACTGGTGCACACATCGCCTGGGCACGGCGCCGACGATTTCAATACCGGCAAACGCTACGGACTGGACATCTACACGCCGGTCAACGGGCGGGGAGAGTTCACGGACGAGGTGCCGCAGTGGGCGGGATTGCACGTCTTCAAAGCGAATCCGCAGATCGTCGAGCTCCTTCGCGAGCGTGGTGCGCTGCTCTTCGCGGAGTCGATCACGCACCAATACCCGCATTGCTGGCGCTGCAAGAACCCGGTGATCTTCCGCGCGACCGAGCAGTGGTTCATCTCGATGGATGAGAAATCCCTGCGTCAGCGCGCTCTCGACGAGATCCACAAAGTGCAGTGGTTCCCGCCGTGGGGTGAGGATCGCCTCGCCGGCATGGTGGAGAATCGTCCGGACTGGTGTATCTCGCGCCAGCGGCTGTGGGGCGTTCCGATCACCGTGCTCTACTGCGAGCAGTGCGCGGAGCCGGTGACGTCGCCTGAATTTTTCGAGCGGGTCGGCGAATTCTTCCGGCGCGAGGGGGCGGATGCCTGGTTCGAGCATCAAATCAGCGATTTTCTGATGCCTGATTTTCATTGCCCGTGCGGCTCCGCGACGTTCCGCAAAGAGACCGACATTCTCGATGTGTGGTTCGACTCCGGCTGTTCGCACGTCGCAGTTCTGAAAACTCGCCCGGAGCTGACGTGGCCGGCGGCGGTGTACCTCGAAGGGCACGACCAGCACCGCGGCTGGTTCCAGTCATCGCTGCTGATCGGAACGGGCATCGAGGGCGGAGCGCCTTACAAGCAGGTCGTCACCTGCGGATTCATCGTCAACGAGTCGGGTGAGAAGATGTCGAAGTCGCGCGGCACCGGTGTGTCGCCGCAGGAAGTGATTCGCGACAGCGGCGCCGACATCCTGCGCTTGTGGGTGGCAATGGTCGATTACCGCGACGACGTCGTCTACGGCAAGAGCATCCTCGGCCGCGCCGGCGAGGCGTACCGGAAGATCCGCAATACCTGTCGCTATTTGCTCTCGAATTTGAGCGACTTCGACCCGGAGCGCGACGCGATTCCGCTCGATGAGCTTCTCGACATCGATCGGTGGATTCTCGCGCGCGCCGCGGAAGTGGTCGAGCGCTGCCGTCGCGCGTACCAGGAGTACGAGTTTCATGTCGTGTATCACCGGGTGCTCGATCTTTGCTCGGTCGAACTGTCGGCGCTCTACCTCGACATCACCAAGGACAGGATGTACTGCGAGGCGCCGAAGTCGCACCAGCGGCGATCGGCGCAGACGGCGATGATCCACATCCTGCGTGGAGTTGTCGGCGTGCTCGCGCCGATTCTGTCGTTCACCGCCGACGAGATTTACGACGCGATGCCCGGCCCGAAAGAGGCCTCGGTTCACTTGACGGAGCTCCCGCGGCTGCCGGAGATCGGGATCGATGTCGCGGCTTGGGATCGATTGTTCGTCCTGCGCGAAATGGTTTCCAAAGTGCTCGAGCGGGCGCGCGGTGCGGCGCAGATCGGGCAGTCGCTGGAAGCGGACATCGCTCTGCACGGCGATTTCTCACCGAAGGCGCTCATGGGCAATCTCAATGTCGATCTCGCGAAATTCTTCATCGTCTCGCACGTCGATTTTCGGCCGCCGTCGGAGATCGTCGGCGACGTGGTCGAAATTCCCGGAGTCGGCGCGATCGCCGTCACGATGTCTCCTGCGCGCGGAAAGAAGTGCGGCCGCTGCTGGCAATATCGCGAAGAAGTTGTGCATGAGGGCGGCTTGTGCGCACGGTGCGAGGAAGTCATCGCCGGGCTGGCGCCGACGGAAGTTCCGACGGCCTGATTCCTGCTATCCTCTCCCGTTTCAGAGGAGGACGCCCCGTGAAAGCGAAGCAAGTGAAAAAGGCCGCCAAGAAAGTCGCAAAACAGGTCGCCAAGGCCGCTGCGCCAAAGGTGAAGCAGCTCCAGAAAGCGGCGAAGCCGTACGTGAAAAAGGCCAAGCGCGCAGCCGAGGATCTGGCCGACGACGCGATGGAAAAGGGACGCGAGATTCTGAAGGACGCACTGAAGGCCGGCTCGAAGCAGCTGAAGAAAGCTTCGAAGTCCGTGTAGCCGCCGCCCATCCGGCGGGCAGCGAGCAGCGAGCGGCGAGCAGGTTCCCCGCTCGTCGCAAGCGGCAAGCCGCTCGCCGATGCGTTACGCCGACCTCCACACGCACACCTATCATTCCGACGGCACTCGGTCGCCGCGCGAGGTCATCGACGTCGCGCGCGCGGCCGGGATCGAAATCATCTCCATCAGCGATCACGACAATCTCGCCGCGTACTTCGAGATCAAGCCGTACGCCGACGAGCACGGCGTCACGCTCATTCCCGGTGTCGAGCTGTCGTGCGAGCACGCCGGAGTCGACGTGCACATCCTGGCCTACGCGTTCGATGCGCTCGACGAACGCGTCGAACGCCGGCTGGCCCGCTTCCGCGAAACGCGTCAGACGCGCGGCCGCCGCATGGTCGAGCGCCTCCGGTCCCTCGGATACGAAATCGAAGTGCAACGCGTGGAGCAGCTCGCTGCCGGCGGATCAGTTGGCCGTCCGCACGTCGCCCGCGCTCTCGTCGAACGCGGCTATGTCGTGTCGGTCGCCGATGCGTTCGACGCCCTCATCGGAACGGGCAAGCCGGGCTATGTACCGAAAGAACGCTTCCGCGTCGACGAAGCCGCAGCGTTGATCCACTCGGCGGGCGGCCTAACATCGATTGCTCATCCGACGCTTTATCCGAACCACGAAGACATCGTGCCCGCGCTCCTCGATGCCGGCATCGACGGCGTGGAGGTACTGCATCCCGACGTCGACGACGCCGCTCGCGAAAACTATTCGAGCATTGCGCGATTTCGCGGAAAGATCCTCACCGGCGGCTCGGACGATCACGGCACCGTGAAGCAGGTGGAGACGCTGGGCACGATTCGTGTTCCGGAATCTTGGATCGAAAAAATTCTGGAACGACTTTAGGGATCGCCGTTTGTGTCATCCTGAGCCGCGCAGACGGCGAAGGATCTCAAGATACGAGCAGCCTCGCGCTCGAGATCCTTCGCTGCGCTCAGGATGACACGACGGCGAATGGCCAAAGGCGAAGCGAAATGCTCGTCCGCGCAATTTTCGTGCTTTTCGTTCTCCTCGCGCTGCTGGGTGACGCGCGAATTTTTCTCTTCGTGCTCAACCGCGTCGTCTTCGGAAGTCACCGGCACGAGAAGAATCCGTGGGGCTGGCTGATGTACGTGACGGCGCCGCTGCTGATCATCATGACTTCGCTCCTCTGGATTCCGTGGCTCACCATTGCCGCCGCGGTCGGTACGTACTGGATGCTCGAACGCATTCGTGTGCTCGCGTTTCCGCAGCCATCGCTCGTGGGCGTTCGCGATCACCCGTCGGAAATCATCGCCCTGCGCAAAGCGCACATTCCGTTCGCATTCGTCCGACGGCTAGGCGCGCACAATGACGTTTACGACATCGAGGTGACCGGCCACGAGATTTTCATCGATGACCTTCCACAGAATCTCGACGGCTATCGCATCGCATTTCTCACCGACACGCATGTTGCCTCGTTCATCCGCCGCGACTTCTATCGCGAAATCGTCGCGCAGGTGCAGCGCTTTGAACCTCACGTCGTTCTGTTAGGCGGCGATTTTGTCACCTGGCGCCGGCACATTCCGTTGATCGCCGAGGTGCTTCTCACCGATCTGACCGCTCGCGACGGCATCTTCGCAGTCCTCGGCAATCACGACTACTGGGCCGGTGCCGAAGAAGTCATGAACGCGATGAAGGCCCACGGCGTCCGATTTCTGGTCAACGATTCGGCCAAACTGCCGCTCCAGCTCGTCGGCATCGACGAGGTGTACCGCGGAAATCCCGATGTGGAGAAGGCGTTTGCCGGACTTGATCCCGACCAGCCGTGCATCGGCCTCAGTCACCACCCGGACGTGATCGATCTGCTCGGCTCCCATCGGATCGACCTGCTGCTTTGCGGGCACACGCACGGAGGTCAGATTCGGTTTCCCTTCTTCGGAGCGGTGGTGGTGCCATCGCGTCATGAGGCGGAATATGCGTCCGGATTTCACCGGGTGCGCAACGTGTTGATGTATGTCAGCCGCGGGATCGGAGCGATTCCGCCGCTGCGCATTCTTTGCCGTCCCGAGGTGGCCACGTTCGTCTTGCGGCGGGGCCAGCGAGCACAATGATCGAGAAACTGTCCGAAGTCTGGTCCACGGTCGAGCGCGTCGCGCGCGACGCCGGCGCGATTCGCGTCGGCGCGAGTGATCTGCGCGACGAGCATGCGCATCTATTCGCGGAATGGATCGATCGCGGCCATGACGCGACAATGCACTATCTCGGGAAAAACCGGCCGGTGCGCCTCGATCCGCAGTCGCGATTCCCGTGGGCGAAGTCGGTCATCGTGCTGCTCGTGCCGCACGCGTCCGAACGGCCCGATGCGCCGCCGGACGCGCTCAGTCACACGATCGCCCGCTACGCGCTCGGCGACGATTATCACGACGTGCTCGATGGCATGCTGCGGCAAATCGAAGAAGCGCTCCCACCGGGGATCAAGACGTGGCGCTACGTCGACACCGGTCCGCTCTCCGATCGCGCGCTCGCAGCACAGGCCGGACTCGGATGGATCGGCAAGAACGGAATGCTGATCGACGCGGAAATCGGCTCGTACGTCTTCATCGGCACGTTGCTCACATCACTGGAGAACGACATCAGCAGCGCAACGGTGGCCGACCGCTGCGGCGCTTGCACTCGCTGCATCGACGCCTGTCCGACTTCGGCGATCCTGCCGAACCGCACCGTCGCCTCAGAGCATTGCATCAGCTATGCGACGATCGAACATCGCGGCGATTTGCCGGAGCACGTCGCGGGACATCTCGAGGGAAATGCGTTCGGCTGTGACATCTGTCAGGAAGTTTGCCCGTGGAACGCGCTTCCCGCGTCGCCCCATCCGGCGTTCCTACCGCGCGACGAGTACCGCGCCACTCCGGTGACCGATCTGCTGCGCTTCGGGCAATCCGATTTCTCGCGGCTCTTCCGCAAAAGTGCCATCAAACGCGCGAAGCTGGCGGGTATGAAGCGGAATGTAGCCGCTTTGACATCTGGTCATGAGGAGACCATCATCAGGTCATGAAGAAGCGCGTGAAGATCTCGGAGCTCAAAGCGCATCTCAGCGAATACTTGCGGCACGTCCGCCGCGGGCACACCGTCGAGGTGTTGGACCGTGATCAGCCAATCGCGCGACTCGTTCCTTTTGAAGAAAGAGTGTCAGGTCTGGTTGTGCGACCAGCCCAGGGGAGACTGCAAGATCTCAAGCTTCCACCACCTCTGAAGACCAAGATTGACATCGTTGCGCTGCTCCGCGAAGACCGCGATTCGCGGTGATCGCCTATCTCGATTCGTCAGTCCTCATGCGGATCGTGCTCCGCGCTCCAGGCTCGCTGAAGGAATGGAGACGTGTGGACCATTACGTATCCAGCGCGCTCCTGAGTGTCGAATGTCTTCGCACGATCCACCGCCTTCATGTTCTCGAGCCACTCTCCGATGAGGAATTTGCGACGCGCGTGGAGACGATCGATCATGCGCTTCGCGATATCGAGCTGATTGGGGTCAATGCAATCGTACTCGAGCGCGCCTCAGGATCATTCTCATCGCCCGTGAAGACGTTGGACGCGATTCACCTCGCAACGGCCGTGCTCTGGCGCGAGCGAGAGGATGCGTCCTTGCATTTCGCGACTCAAGACAAACAGCTCGGCGTCGTCGCTCGCGCTTTCGGCTTCTCCGTTCTCGGCCTCTAGGGAAGCTCTGCACAAGTCCGGTAGCCGTCGTTGCGGGCGCCGCCGCGTCGGATGCGAGTCGGCGCGACGCAGGCGATGCGGGACATCGTCGAGGAGCGACGGCGACGCAGACGATGCGGCGCCGCCCGCAACCCGAAGGGCTGATGGCGGTTGCGGGCCGTCTGCTTCGTTGCTCGTCGTCAACGATGTCACCGCATCGCTTCCTCCTCGCGCCTCGCATACGGCCCGCAAGCGCCATCAGCGCCGGCCACCGGACTTGTGCAGAGCTTCCCTAGGCGACAATCCCGCGCCACTTCGACGGCGAGCTGTCATACGACGGAAACACTGTCTTCAACGACGGCACGGCGAGGTGCCTGGTCAGAAGCTCGCCGAAGATGTCGCGGAAGTCGGTGGTGATCGCGAGATCGCGATTCTCGTACAACTGCTGAGACGAGAGCCCCGGCCATTTGCCGTACACCTTCCCGCCTTTGACTCCGCCGCCGAGCACCAGCATGAAATTCGCGTGACCATGATCCGTGCCGCGGTTGCCGTTCTCGCGAACGGTACGGCCGAACTCCGACATCGTCACCAGGACCACGTCGGCCATGCGTGATCCGAGGTCACGGGTGAACGCGGCGATGGCATCGCTAAATTGACGAAGGTTGTTCGCGAGCTGCCCCTGCGGACCGCCTTCGCCGGCGTGCGTGTCCCACCCGCCGACGTCCGCGAACGCGACCTCCAGCCCGACACCCGACTTGATCAGTTGAGCGATCTGCTTCAGGGCGTTGCCGAGCGGATTGGTTGGATACAGGGCACCGTTCTCCGGCTGGAGTTTCTGCGGATCAGCAGATTTCAAAATCCGCGAAGCTTCGAAGGACTCCTTCGCCGTTCCGCCAAGTGCGCCGGCGACAGCTTGGGCGTACATCGATTCGAATCCGGCGCTCACTTGCGCGCCGCCGCGGATGCCGAACTGGCCGATGTTGGTCATGGCCACCGCGCCTGCCCTGCCCGACAGAATCCGCGGCAACGCCGGCCCGAGGGCCACCGCGCGCAGCGGCGATGCGCTCTGCTCTTTGTTCACAGCAATTGCGCGCGACAGGAATCCGTCTTCGGTCGACTTCACGCCGGGCGTTCCCGATTCCATGAAGTCCTGCGCATCGAAATGCGAGCGCGTCGAGTCGGGGCTGCCGACGGCGTGCACGAACGCAGCCGAATGGTCTTTGAAATATGGAACGATCGACGCAAGCGAAGGATGCACGCCGAAAAAGCCGTCGAGATCAATCGCCGCATCCTCGGCGGAGCCGGGCCGGGGAATGGCAATCGTCGGCCGCGCGGCGTAGTACGCCTTCTCACCGTAGGGCACGATGACGTTCAATCCATCGACGGCGCCGCGTTGAAAAATTGCGACGAGAACTTTCTTGCCTTTGGTCGTCGCGGCGTTGGCCATCTTCACGAATACGTTCGGAAGCAGGCCGCCCGCGACGAGCGCAAGGCCGGAACCTTTCAAAAAGAATCTTCGATCGATCATGTGAACCTCAGTTACTGGGTTACTGGGTTGCTGGGTTGCTTGGGTTACTCGGTTGCTAGGTTCCTGAAGCTGCTGAGGAACCCAGCAACTTAGCAACCGAGCAACCTTCATCATCACTGTCGTTGAAACTCAGGACTGCCCAAGATCAAGCCGGCAATCGTCGGGATTTGCGTGTTATCCCACGGATCCTCCAGCGGCGCTTTGCGTTCGACGATGCGCGACTTGATTGTGGCGCGTGTCGCGTCCGTCAGATCGCCGCCAATGATCGCCGTCGCCAGCGCGTCGACGGAACGGCTTGCGTCCGACGCTGCGTCGGCTGGAATGAGTGAGACGACATCGCTGTGCACACCGGGCAATTTGTTCGCCGCAAGCGCGAGCGCGAAGTTCAGTCGATTCATGAGCGCGCCCGTGTTGATCCACACGTCGCCCTTTTCGGAGTAGCCTGTCGGCGGCTGCGCTCCGTACAGCGGCTCGCCGATCTGCTGCAATGCGCGCGCGATCGGCAGCGGATTGTCGACTGTCGCATTCACAGCGCGAACCGCCGAGATCACGTATTCGAACGGCGCTTTCACTTTCGCGCGATACAGGTGCGGGGCCCAGAACTCAGGGCTGTCGATCACCGCTTTCACCGTCTCGCGGAGATCGCCATTACTGCCGAGAAACTTCTTCGCCACGCGATCGATGAGCGCTTCCGGCGGATCGTCGGCCACCAGGCGCTGGCAGAGCTGCAGCGCGATGTGATGCGCGGTCGCGGGGTGATGCGCGAGGATGTGAATCATCTTCTCGCCTTCCTCGATACCACCACCCGGCGGAAAGCGGACGCCGAGAACGGTTTTCGCGCTGACATCGTGCAGCGCAGGACGAAAGATGAAGCTGCCGGCGCGCTGATCGATAGTCCAGCCGGTGAATACACGAGCGAGCTCGGTAACGTCTTTCTGGGTGTAACCGCCGTCGACACCCAGGGTGTGCAGCTCCATGATTTCTCGAGCGTAGTTTTCGTTCAGACCGCCGCGATTCTGATTTTGATTTTGACGCTGCTGCGGATTCATCGGCACCGGCTGCCGGCGGCCGAACAAGCCGCCGAAGAATCCGCGGCGCCGCGCCATCTGCGGCCGCTGCTGCATCTTCGGCCGATTCTCAGGCGCGGCCACGGAACGCGCGTTGTCGAGGTAGAACAGCATCGCCGGCGATTTCGCAGTGGCCATCAGCAGGTCCTCGAAGCGGCCCCAGACGTGCGGGCGGATCGTGTCGCGGTCGTAGCTGGTGAGGAAGTAACGGTCGATTCCTTTGCCGGCGAAGACATTGAAGTGGTTGAACCAGAAGTCGACCATCACCTCGTTGAGCTGCCGCTGCGAGTCGGACGCGCGAATGATGCGCTCCGCGACGAGGTCGCCGACGAGCTCGCGGCTCTTCTGCTGCGCCATGCCGATCGCGGCTTGATCAACTTCTTGGCCTGCTTTCCGCTCGCGCCGCGCTTCGACGACCGGTTGATAGTAGGTCTGCATGATCTGTGCGGTACTCATCGCCAGCGTCGGGAGGGTTTGCAGCCGTGCTTCGACTTGGCGATCGGGAATGCTCTCCGGGTGCAACTGCTGCTCGATCCAGACGCCGGCGCCGTCTTTGAGAATCTTTTCGACGTCGCCAGGTCTCGGACCGAATGCCAGCCTGTTGAGAACGTGGAGCGCGCGCTGGCGCTCCGTTAATTTCGACTCTGTGGTGACGCCGGTCATCAAAATGAAGGCGATCAAACCTAAAGCAATGCGTTTCATGGCTGTTAGACGGTATACGGCCATCTTGCGTTTACTGCTGAACGCCGCTATACGCGTGGCACGAGCCAGCCCTCGACCACGCTCGCGTCAAAGCCGAAGAGCTCGCGCACCACATCCGGTCTCATCAGGTCGGACGGCGGCGCGTCGAGCGCGAGCGCGCCCTTCTGCATGACCAGCATCCGATCGCAGTACGCCGCCGCCCAATTCAACTCGTGCGTCGCGTAGATCACAGTCGCCTCGGTACGACTCACGATGTCCCGTAGGAGATTCGAGAACTGCTGCACGTGCGAGATGTCCAGCGATGAGAGCGGCTCGTCCAGAAGAATCAGTTTCGGCCGCGCGGCGAGCACGCGCGCGAGAAATACCCGCTTTCGCTCGCCTCCGGACATTTCGTCGAGATAGCGATCCGCCAGATCGGCCGCATCGCACAGCGCGAGCGCGCGAGCGGCTTCGTCGTAGTCGGAGTCCTTCTCCCATTCGAAGCGGCCGAGAAACGGCGCCCGACCGGAGACCACCACGTCGACGGCGCGCATCGGAAACGTCGGATCGGGGTCCTGCGGCAGATAGGCAACGCGCTTCGCGTACTCCTTTGGCGGCCACTCGCGGATGCTCCTGCCCTCGAATGCGATCGTTCCGGTCGACGGCGCGAACACGCGAGCCAGGAGTTTCAGCAGCGTCGATTTTCCCGAGCCGTTCGGGCCGGTGAGGCCGACGAGCTGCGCCGCTCCGACGGATGCGCTCACATTGCGGACGGCCTCCACGCCATCGTACGAATAGGAAACGCCGCGGATATCGAGCATCAGCGGCTCCTCCGCAGCAGTGACAGAAAAAACGGAACACCGAGAATCGCCGTGAATGCGCCGACGGGGAGCTCCGATGTGGAGAGCGCAACGCGCGACGCAAGGTCGGCGAGCACGAGAAGAATCGCGCCGCCCAGCGCGGAGAGCGGGAGCAGAACGCGAAAGTCGCGACGCCAGATCAATCGCACCAGATGCGGCACGAGCAAGCCGACGAATCCGATGATGCCGCTCACGGCGACCGCCGCTCCGGTGACGATCGACGAGGCTGCGAATCCGATCAGCTTGACGCGTTCGACATCGACACCGCGCGATTTCGCATCATCCTCTCCAAACGCGAACATGCGCAGATCGCCGGCGATCGCAACCAGCACGGCGAACGACGCCAGCACAAATCCGAGGAGCAGCGCGACATCGCTCCATGTGGCGCCGAACAGCGTGCCCATCATCCAGCGCAGTGCCATCGTGAGGTCCGTTGCCGGCGCGAGCGCGTACGCAATGAGGATGATCGCCGAGAAGAGCGCGTTGAGCACCAGCCCGGAGAGAAGCAGCCGCGTCGGATCGGTGTACTCGCGCCGCCGCGCAAGAAGAAAGACGGCGAAGGTCGCGCCGCACGCGCCGGCGAACGCAACGATGGACACCACACCCGGAATGCGGGCGAAGCCGAGCGCCGTCGTCACCGCTGCGCCGCACGCCGCGCCGCCGGAGACGCCGAGGATGAAAGGGTCGGCAAGAGGGTTGCGGAGCAGTGTTTGGAAAGTGACGCCGGCGGAGGCGAGCGCTGCGCCGATCAGCGCCGCGAGTACCACGCGCGGCAGCCGGATGTCGATCACGACTGTCCGCGCGGTGACGTCGCCGGCGAGCACGTCGCGCCAGGAGATCGTCGCCGTTCCGAACGTCGAGCCGGCGACGATGGCCAGAGCGAGTACGAGGAGAAGAAGCAACACCGGTCGGATCAATGCGAACGTTCCCACTGATCCAGAATCCGATTCAGCTCCGCCGCCGCAATGGCCACCCGCGGTCCGGGGCGGGTGAACACATTCTCGTCCACCCCCACCGCATCGACGTGCACCTTCGCGCGGCGCAGCAGATCGCCGACCGCCTCCGGCGTGACGGAGCGGATCGGATACAGCAGCAGATCGGGCGGGTGGGCGGCAAAGGTCTCCAGCGAATACTGCGGCCATCCCGGCGCGGCCACGGCGTTGCTTGCGCCGGTGAGGGTGATGAGATCGCCGACGAACGTGTTGGAGCCGGCGACGTAGAGCGGATTCGTCCAGACGGCGAACATCACCTTCGGCGATTTCGCGCGTGGTCTCCGCTGGCGTTCGAGATCTATAGTAATTGTTACTATAGCGCGGCATCCGGCGCTCTGTTCGATCGTCTGCATCGCCGGCGCGATCTCCGCCAGCCGGTCGGTCTTGATGACCAGCAGCGGAACACGAATCGTTTTCATCGCGCGGCGCAGACTCGGGTGCAGGCCCGAAGAGCTGGCGATGACCAAATCGGGATGGAGCGCGGCGATCTTCTCCACATCCGGATCGACGCCGCCGACTTTCGGCAGCCGCTTCACCGCTTCAGGATAATCGGAGAAGTTGTCGGTGCCGGCGATCTTCGCCCCGCACCCGGCAGCGAATGCCATCTCGGTGATGTTTGGCGCGAGCGTGACGATGCGGCGAACTTGGTGTGGTTGTTCTGCGGGATTCGCGCAGGCAATGAGAAGAAGAGGGATGAGGACGGAGGGATGAGGGATGTGGCGAAACATTCATCCCTCAGCCCTCACCCCTCATCCCTGCTCGCCGCCCTCTTCCTCTTCCAGATCGTTGGGCACGCCGAGCCGCGAGCATGCCGCGGCGTACATCTGCTTGGAGGCGTTGATCGCGTTCTGCAGTTCGGCGATTCGGTCCTTCACCTTCGCCAGCTCCTTCTCGATCTCCTCCTTCAGATCGAGGACTTCCTGCCGCGTGACCTGCAGCGTGTTTTCATAAAACTTCCGCTGCTGATCGTTTAAGACTGTCATGGGCGGCGGATTATAGCTTGAAGTCGACAGGCACCATCGTCCACGACTTGACGCGCACGCCATCTTTCATTGGCGGCGAGAACGTCGACAGCCGCACGATCTGCATGGCCGCCTCGTTCAAGCCCACTGCCCGATTGATCGGCCGGACGACTTTGACCTCCAGGACTCGGCCGGTCTCCGAAATCAGCGCGCTCACCAGGACCGTCCCTTGGACGCGCTGGATGCGCGCTACAGGCGGATACGGAACGACGGCGCGATGCAGCATGTGAGCGGGGACATCTTCGGAGCCCGCCGCAATCAAATCCCCCTCCCGCACCTTCGGTGTCTCCGCCACAGTTGCTGTCGGCTGGACCGGCGCGGGTTGCGGCTGCACGACCGGCTGCTGCACCGGTTGCGGAGCTGGCGCCGGCTGCTGCTGCACAACGACCGGCTGCGGCACAGGCGCCGGCTGCTGCACCACAGGCTGCGGCACTACGCGCTGAAGGATTGGCTGCGATGGCTGTGCGGCCGCCTGCTGCTGTTGTTTTCGGCTCTGCTCCTCGAGCTTCGAGCGTTCGGCGGCGAGACGCTTCTGCACTTCCTCATTGACTTTCGTCGGATCGAGGGCCGGCGGCTGTGTTTGCGTTTCCGTCTGCACTGAAACTGTTGACGTTAACGGAGGCGCGACGGCGGTCGTTGTGGTCTGCACCGGCGGCGGCACCGGCTTCGGTGCCGCGACCGCTGTGCGAACAGGAGCGGGTTTCGATTGGCTTTGCCACCACACGAAGCCGCCAACTCCCGCCACCACGATCACAACCGCGGCGGCAGCAATCAGACCGACGGGCGATTTTTTCTCGCTCCTCGACGCCTCCCAAATCGGCATCACTACGCCGGGCGGCGTTTGGTGGAGGACAACCGCCTTCGGCTGTCCGGACAGCGGAGGGCCGCTGTCCTCCATGATTCGCTCCGGTTCGGGCTCGACAAAAGCCGGTGCGACGACCGGAGCCGCGGCGCTGAGGCGATGCATGTAGATCGCCAGGTCGGCGCTCGTCGG
>WNGB01033573.1_pt1 | contig 21081 bp, 16 predicted proteins | sample 5400681 | NCBI WGS metagenome assembly WNGB01 (sample SAMN13153367, study PRJNA577476) | soil metagenome | isolation source: 115 cm soil or saprolite under grassland replicate 2 | place: USA:California | collected 2016-06-15
CAGCGGATCGTAATAGCCCGCGACGTTGAGCAAGCCGACCGGCTTCTGATGAATGCCGAGTTGTCCCCAGGTGATCGTCTCCATCATCTCTTCGAAGGTTCCGAATCCGCCGGGCATGGCGATGAAGGCGTCGGAGAGTTCGGCCATCATGGCTTTGCGCTCGTGCATCGTGTTAACGACGCGTATGTCGACGTCGCGGCGCGCCCGCTCCTTCGAAGCCAGCGCGTAGGGGATGACGCCGATCACTTCGCCTCTGGCCTCGATCACGGCGTCGGCCACGGCCCCCATCATTCCGATTCCGCCGCCGCCGTAAACCAATCCGATTCCGCGCTCGGCCAGGGCTCGACCTAAAGCCCGCGCCTGTTCGCCGTAAACTTCTCGCGCGCCCGCTTGCGAGCCGCAAAAGACGCAAACCCGTTTTATCGTTCTTTCAATCATCATCTGTCTAACTCTTGTTTAATGACTGCGATGTTCGAAACCCTTGTAAACTGCCCGATCTACGACCTCAGTCTGTGGAAAGATTAATTAGAAACTTGGAGCATGTTTCACCCTCTCTGGGTATAATGCGCTCACTTACAGCATAGCAACATAGACGATGCGCTGAATAATAGACGATGCGCTGAATATGGAGTAATCGCTATTTCAACACTCACGCTTGAACGATACCGAAGTCGTCGCATTCCGTCTCGCGGCTGAAGTGAGGCGTGGATTGAAACAATTGAAAACGATTGAAACGATTGAAACGATCGATACGAACCAAGGAGAATCACGATGAGATTATCATCCGCTCGGCGTAACTTGTGGCTCGGACTTAGCCTCTTACTTCTAGCGGCGCCAGTCCTGGCGCAGAGCAACCAGCAGAAAACAAGCTCACCAAATAATTCCGCACAGAAGAAAGAGCCTCTCGCCGAAAACGAAAACCCCGAAATGATCGGCAAGCGTAACATCAACAAGCTTCAAATCAACTTCTACTCCTTCGACAAAGAGGTCGCCCTCGGTCGACAGTTCGCTCAGGAAGTGGACCGTTCAGCGAAGCTGGTCGAAGACCCGATCATCGTTGAATACATCAACAAGGTCGGCCAGAACCTGGTGCTCCATTCCGACGCCAAAGTCCCGTTCACCATCAAAGTGATCGACACCGACGAGATCAACGCGTTCGCGCTGCCGGGCGGCTTCTTCTACGTCAACAAGGGCCTGATCCTGGCCGCCGACAACGAAGCCGAGTTGGCCGGGCCGATGGCTCACGAGATCGCGCATGTCGCGGCGCGCCACGGCGTCGAGCAGGCGTCGAAGGGCCAGATCGTCAACTGGGCGTCACTGCCGCTGATCTTCATGGGCGGCTGGGGCGGATTCGCGGTGCAGCAGGCGGCGAGCCTTGCGATCCCGATGGGCTTTTTGAAATTCAACCGCAACGCCGAATACGAGGCCGACATGCTGGGCGTGCAGTACCTGTGGGCCACCGGCTACGACCCGCACTCAATGTCGGCTTTCTTCGAGAAGCTCCAGGCCCAGGAGAAAAAGAAACCCGGCACCATGGCCCGCATTTTCAGCACGCACCCGATGGTCGGCGACCGCATTGATAAGGTCAACGCCCTGATCGCGCGATTCCCCGAGCGCAGCGAATACACCATCAACACCTCGGAATTTCAACAGGTCAAGAGCCGCCTGGTGGCGTTCACGAACGCCCGCGGCACCGGCGGACGCGGAGGAGTCTCCGACGCCGACAGCAAACGCCCGACGCTCAAGAAGCGCCAACCTGGTTCTCCTGAAGGCACGGACCCCGCGGCCACCGGCGGCGATCAGGAGAAGGCGCCGGCCGAGCGCCCGACGCTGCGCAAAAAAGATGGCGAGGCTCCAAAGACCGAATCGTCCTCGAAGCCTATAAAGAACTAAATCGGAACCGCGCTAATTTAGCCTCAGAGGAAAAATTCCTGGGAGCGCCATGAATTGGACTTATAAGCCTCGGAAAACTTATAAGTCCAATTCATACCGCTCCCTTTTTTTGTTTATGGGCGATGACTGACGAAGGCTCATTGAAATTCCGACTCTTCTAAGTGTAACATTGCGCACGCTTCGTCAAGAGGTTGACTTCTTCGTTACGAGGTCTATTTTCATTGACCATCTTTAGTTTCAATCAACGCTCAAGGATCAATTCAAGTTTTCAACGCGACTGACGGGCGGAGTACGCCTCGGCGCGGCGTCCGTTCTCTCGCTTCGAAATCAGGCCCCCAAGGCCGACACATTATTTTGGAGGAACCGCGTGAAGATCGACATTTCAATCAACGGCCGGCGATGTGAAGCCGATGTCGAGCCTCGATTGTTGCTGGTTCATTTCATCCGCGACCTGGCCGGGCTGACCGGGACTCACATAGGTTGCGAGACGTCTATCTGCGGCGCCTGCACGGCGCTGATGGACGGCAAGGCCGTCAAGACCTGCTCAATTCTGGCGATTCAGGCCGACGGCGCCGAGATCACCACTATCGAGGGCCTGGCGAAAGACGGCCAACTCCACCCACTGCAGGAAGGATTCTGGGAATGCCACGGCCTGCAATGCGGCTACTGCACGCCCGGAATGATCATGTCCGCGTGCGGATTGCTTCGGGATAATCCGAACCCCACAGAAGAGCAGATCCGTCACGGGCTGGAAGGCAATCTATGCCGCTGCACCGGCTATCAGCACATCGTCGACGCCGTGAAATACGCGGCGAACAAGATGAGCGCTCAGGCGGCGAAGGCGGACTGACGAAAGGAGGAAAGGCATGTCATTCCTGGCGAAATATATCGGACAGAAAGTCAAACGCACAGAAGACCCTCGCCTGATCCAGGGCATCGGCCATTACGTCGACGACATCGAGATCGCCGGCGCGCTCAGCATCGCCATCCTGCGCAGCCCTTACGCCCACGCACGTGTCAATTCGATCAACATTGACGCGGCTAAAAACGCGCCGGGCGTGGTCGCCGTTTACACCGGCAAAGACATCGAGGGCAAGATCGGCTACGTCCCCTGCGCCGCCGCGCTGCCCGAATTGAAAGTCCCGAAATACCCCGTGCTCGCTTCGGGCAAAGTCATCTTTGTCGGACAGCCCGTCGCCGCCGTCGTCGCGACGGACAAATACAAGGCCCGCGACGCCGCCGACCTGATCGAGGTCGATTACGACCCGCTCGACGTCATCACCGACGCCGAGAAGGCGGCCGAGGGGGACTCTCCGCTCATTCACGAAGAGTTCGGCACTAACGTCGCCTACGTCCACAACGCGGGGACTGGAGACGTCGAAGCGGCCTTCAAACAGGCCGACCGCGTCGTCACTCAAAGACTGAATCATCAGCGTCTGGCGCCGATCGCGATGGAGACGCGCGGCGTCCTGGCCCAATACTTCCCCGGCGAACAACAACTCAATCTCTGGTCGTCTACGCAGATTCCGCACCTGCTGCGCACGCAGTTGGCGTTGATGTTAGGGATTCCGGAAAACCGCCTGCGCGTGATCGCGCCCGAAGTCGGCGGTGGCTTCGGCAGCAAGTTGAATGTTTACGCCGAGGAAGCTCTTGCCGGCTGGATTTCGATGCGATTGAACAGGCCTGTGAAATGGATCGAGTCGCGGCGCGAGAACTTCCAGGCTACGATCCACGGGCGCGCCCAGGTCGGCGAGGTCTCGGTCGCGGTCAAAAACGACGGGACGCTGCTCGGTTTGAAATATGACGTGACGGCGGACCTCGGCGCCTACCATCAACTGCTCACGCCCGCCATTCCGACGCTGACCGGATTGATGCTTTCAGGCTGTTACAAGATTCCGGCGATTCAGATGACCTGCAAGGGCGTCTTCACGAACAAGATGGCGACCGACGCCTACCGCGGCGCGGGCCGCCCCGAAGCGACCTACTTGGTCGAACGGATGATGGACCTGATCGCCGGCGAACTGAACATGGATCCGGTCGAGTTGCGTCGCAAGAATTTTCCCAAGCCGGAAGAGTTCCCGTTCGCCACGGCGACGGGGCTGTTTTACGACAGCGGCGATTACGAAAAGGCGCTCTCCAAGGCCCTCGAGATCGTCGACTACCAAAAGCTGCGCGAAGAGCAAAAAGCCGCGCGGGCGCAGGGGCGATTGATGGGCGTCGGCGTCTCGACCTACGTCGAGATCTGCGCGATGGGGCCTTCGATCGCGCTGCCGTCGGGCGGGTGGGAGAGCGCGACCGTGCGAGTCGAGCCGACCGGCAAAGTGACCGTGCTGACGGGCATCTCGCCGCACGGCCAGGGCGAAGAGACGTCGTTCGCCCAGATCGTCGCCGACATGCTCGGCGTCTCGATCGACGACGTGTTGGTCGTCCACGGCGATACTTCGATCGTGCAATACGGCATCGGCACCTTCGGCAGCCGCGGCATCGCCGTGGGCGGGGCCGCGTTGGCCTGCGCCACGGAAAAAGTGGTCGCCAAGGCGCGGACGCTCGCCGCGCACCTGCTCGGGACCAACGAGGCCGGTCTGAGCTTCGAGCAAGGGAGGTTCGTCGGCGCGCCGGACGACAGGAGCGTCACGATTCAAGAAGTGGCGCTCGCGGCCTACGTCCCGCACAACGTCCCGCCGGATTTCGAGCCGGGGCTGGTCGCGACACACTTCTTCGAGCCGAAGAACTTCACCTTCCCCAACGGAACGCACGTCTGCGTCGTCGAAGTGGACAAAGAGACCGGCGATGTGGAGATTCTGCGCTACGTCGCCGTCGACGATTGCGGCAAGCAGATCAACCCGCTGATCGTTCAGGGGCAGGTCCACGGCGGCATCGCGCAGGGCCTGGCTCAGGCGCTGTTCGAAGAAGTCGTTTACGACGAGAACGGCCAGTTGGTGACCGGCGAGTTGATGGATTACGCGGTTCCGAAGGCTCATCAACTGCCGCGCTACGAACTCGACCACACCGAGACGCCGACTACGGTCAACCCGCTCGGCGCCAAAGGAGTCGGCGAGGCCGGCACGATCGGTTCGACGCCTGCCGTGGCCAACGCGGTGATCGATGCCCTCGCCCCCTTCGGCGTCAAGCACGTCGACCTGCCGCTCCGCCCTGAGAAACTTTGGAGGCTGATGAATAAGTGAAGAGGTGAAGGGGTGAAAGGGTGAAAGGGTGAAAAGGTAATCGAAAATTGAACCACCCCTTCACCCCCCTCACCTCTTCACCCCTTCACCCAAATTAGGAGAGTTATGATTCCGAATAATTTTGAATACTTTGCGCCGAAAACGATCGAAGAAGCGCTGAAGCTTGTTGACAAATACGGCGAAGATTGCAAAATCCTCTCCGGCGGTCATAGCCTCATTCCAGTGTTGAAACTGCGCCTTGCCGCGCCCGCCGTAATTGTTGACGTCGGGCGCATCGAGGGGTTGAAAACGATCGAAATCGACGGCGGCGCGATCCGCATCGGCGGGGGCGTCACTCATGCGCAGATCGCTGCCGACACCGAATTGAAGCGACACTGTCCGCTGCTTTGCGAGACCGCCTCTCAGATCGGCGACCAGCAGGTTCGCAATCGCGGTACGATCGGCGGCAGTTTGACGCACGCCGATCCGGCGGCCGATTGGCCGGCGGCGATCCTGGCCCTGGACGCCGAAGTCGTCGCGCGATCGAGTTCGGGCGAGCGAGTAATCAAAGCATCTGATTTCTTCATCAACGTGATGACGAGCGCCGTCGAGCCGAACGAGATCGTCACGGAGATTCGAGTTCCCAAGCCCGCGCAGCCGAACAGAGGGGTATATTTGAAAGTCCCGCAATCGGCCTCGGGGTTTGCCGTCGTCGGCGTCGCAGCCCAGATCAGGATCGCAGGCGGCGCCTGCGAAGACGTCGGCATCGGCGTCACCGGACTTGCGCCGAAGGCCTTCAGAGCCGCTTCAGCCGAAGCCGCGCTTCGAGGCCGGACGCTCGACGAAGCGACGGTCAGCGCGGCCGCAGCCCGCGCCGACGCCGAAGCGGAGGACGCGATGGAAGACATCCACGCGTCAGGAGATTATCGCCGCCATCTGGCTCGCGTTTATGTCCGGCGCGCCGTCCAAGCCGCGGCGGCGAGAATGTAATCTGAGTGCCCATGCCGCGCACGAGCCGAATTGTCATATGCAAAGAGGGCGATGACGAACACACCCTCTCCGACAATTTCCCCTATTCCGGCCCATGGATCTACTGCTGCAATTGCCAGACTTTCATTGCCTGGGAGGTCGGGGGGCCCAACGTTTCGGTCAAACAGTGCCCGTTCTGTCTCAGCACGATCAATCCGAGGCTCTACACCTGCGACCATTGCTCGGTGACGATGCTGGATTTCGACGATCCGGCGCTACGAAAGCATCACAAAGTGCTCAGTTGGGGGATGCCGCAGCCCGCCTGTCCGGCGTGTCAGCAATTTCCGGACTCGACTCCGAAGCAGCATTATTGCCGCGCGCTGCAGGTCAACCTGGCGACGGCCCGGTCGGTCTGCCCGTTCTGCGACGTCAAAGTCGATGAGGCGCCCACTGACGGGGTCAGATCCATGGCGGCCAGATTCGGCGCGGCGCTGGCCGACGCCGAAGCGCGCGTCCGCGAGGCCGAGGAGCGCCGCAGGTTGGCTGAGGATGCGACACGCAAAGAGGTCGAGTTGCGGGTTCAGGCCGAACGCAAAGCCGATGAGATCGAAAAGAAGGTGACCCGAGAATTCCCGGCGCTGTCGGCGAACGACCTGGAATTGGCCAGGAGAGAAGCCGTCGCGAAAGCCGAGGCAGAAGCCAAAGCCAAGCTCGAGGCCGAACAGCGCGCCTACGCGGAAGCGCTCGAACGCAAGGAAGCCGAGTGGAGGAAGGTCGAAGCGGAGGCCCGCGCCCGAGAGGCCGAAGAGAGAGCGTTCGAGATCGAAGAGCGCCGCAGACGCGCCGAAGCTGCGGCGAGGAAAGAGGCGGAGTTGCGGGAAATAGCTGAAATGCAGGCGCGCCAGTTGGTCGAAAGATTCACAGGCAATCTTCCGGGCAATTTTTCGGGCAATCTTCCGGCGCTACAACACAAGGGGAGGACCAGTAGAGACAAAATCGCGATCTATGTCTACGCCGGGATCGCGGTCGTCCTGCTTGTCAGCCTGATTCTGATCATCTGGGCGCTGATTATAAATATGCGCTGATTCAATATTTGTAAATGTTCTCTAGCTTGTAATGTCGCCTTTAGGCGGAAGCATTTGACATCCTGGAGTGGATCTGCGCTAGGCTCTTCCACCTATAAAGGCGGGATTACGAACTCATCTCCAGAGGAGCCTTCATGCCGGTCGCGGCGCCCTGAAAGAATGGAAAGCGCGCCGCGCAATGTCCGACAAGCTTCCAGCTTGTCGAGGCTTCCGGCAAATGGCGACTCAGGAAGCCTTTGACAAGCTGGAAGCTTGTCAGACATTTTCCGTAGGAGGGAATGTTATGAAAGTTGGATTTCTTTCGTTGGCGTTGATTGTCGTAGCCTTCGCCGGCGCGCCTGGCAATCTCGCGTCCGCAACGCGGATCGCCTTCGCTCAGTCCCAGCAGCCCCGTAATCAAACACAGCCCCAGGAGGGACTTCCGCCCGAAAAGAAGACGGTTCTTTCCCGCATGGGCCCGGAAGAAATCTTCGGAGTGTCCGGAGATGACTCTCGCAACCGCGCTACAGGCAGCGCTACAGGCAGGCAGCAGCGCAAGCCTACGCCCACGCCAGCTCTCCCGTCGACGGCTGCGCAGAGGACGCCCGTGACGTCCGGTAGAGCGTCCTCTGCGCAGCCTTCCGCGACTCCCGTTCAATCTCCTACGGCGGAGCCAAGTCCGACGGCAGTGGCTGGGGCCCTTGAAAATGGACTTCAATCACCGCCTCTCGGCCAGGTAGGTTCTTCTGACAAGATCGCTTCCAAATGGGTGACGCCTGGTAGCTTGATAGCCCTGGCTCTATTCGTGTTAGTGGCTCTGTCCTTCACACTCACTAAACTTGTGGAAAAGATACGTGAAGGCAGCAGCGGATGAAATGTAGGGGTGGGTTTTCCCCGCCAGATCGCCTCGATTACGGACTCGGGCGGGGAAAACCCGCCACTACACTATTAACGCATCTAATTCTCAAAGGGCGGCGAAAACCTGCCACTACACTATTGCCGCATCTAATTCTCAAAGGGCGGCGAAAACCTGCCACTACACTATTGCCGCATCTAATTTTCAAAGACCATTGGTCTATTCCACTGTAGGTGGTCCCACTCTTCTACAGCCTGGGACCACTTGGCTAAAAACGCTACTCTCAGATGAACTGAGTGCGAACACATTGCATCTGTCCGATACACGCCTCTGGCCCTAAAATCCCATACTCCGTCATGGAACGTTAGTTGCTGAGCGCAGATTGGAATAGACGCGCTATTCACGGAGGTTGGGCCGTATGGCGGCATCGTCTTTCCCTTATCAAGAACGTCGCGTGGAACTTGTTCATCGCGCGTCCTCATAAATAATCACAAAACCCGGTTGGAACCTAACGTTCATTCCGCCTTTATTCCGCCATTCTTCTGAATGGATAGATGGAGGCATTCCTATTTTACCTGCCCCAAGATTTAGCCCCGGAACCAATACAGGACTTATCTGCTTTGACGATCTATCCTGAAAGAAAGGGCATGGAGTTCAAGCTTCAGCTTGCCGCCTTGACCCACTCGGAAATGGAAAAATGCTTTCTTCATTAACAAATATTCCGACGAGAATGGTTTTAAATATTGACAATTATCCGAATGGCCGCGGGCGTCTGGTCGAGAAGAGCGAGTCGCTCCCCGCGGTCACGCGACACTGGGATTGCGAACCGGACTACGAAGCCGGCTTTGGCTCTCAAGCGCTGGCAGGCCTGCGAATACTGGTCGTTGATGACGAACCGGACTGCGCAACTCTCACAGGTTATTTGCTGAGCCAGTGGGGCGCCGATGTGAAGGTCGTGGTCTCTGCAAGCGAGGCTCTAGAGGTCTTCGAGCGATACGAAGAATGGCCTCCCGACATATTGGTCTCAGACATCCAAATGCCGGCCATCGACGGCTACGGGTTGATTCGCAGAGTGCGGAAGATGGATCCGGATCACGGCGGGAACATACCGGCCATAGCCCTCACGGCCTATACTCGCGTCGAAGACCGCATCCGCGCCATGGTCGCCGGGTTCCAGATTCATATAGCTAAACCCTTCGAGCCCGTGGAACTGCTGACGGTCGTGGAAAGCATCGTGAATCGGAGGACCGAGGATCGAGGATCGAGGATCGAGAATTGAGGATAGAAGATCGAAGATCGTGTCATCACTCGTAGGGCGATCTTCGATCGTCGATCCTCGATCATCAATCCTCTATCTTCAATTTCCCGGATGCCCGTAGCCGCCGACCATTCTGACGAAGGACGCGGGGATGACGGTCGCGAGTCGTATGAGCTGGCCCTCTTCCTTACGGAATAACGTCACCTCCTCGCCGCCGCCGGGACCGATCGGCAGAACAAGGCGACCTCCTTCGTCGAGTTGCTCCGCAAGAGGTGGAGGAACCCGCGGCGCAGCGGCGGCGCCGATGATCGCCTGGAAAGGGGCGAGGTCGGGCGCTCCGAGTGTGCCGTCACCGACAAGCACAAGCACGTTCGTGATCCCGACCCTGCGGAGGTTCTCACGGGCGGCGTCCGCCAGATCGGAGAAACGCTCGACCGTCACGACCTGATCGCAGAGCCGCGAAAGAATCGCGGCCTGAAACCCGAGTCCGGCGCCGACCTCCAGCGCGCGGTCCGCCTGCTCGAGCTCCAGCGCCTCAACCATCTGGGCGATCAGCGAAGGCTGAGTAGTGACCTGAAAATGGGCAATGGGAAGAGGACGATCCTCGTATGCGAAAGGGGCGAGATCAGGCGGAACGAAGTCGGCTCGCCGCACGACGCGGAAGGCGTCGAGCACGCGCTGGTCAATCACCCCCTGCGCCCGAATCACATGTATGAGATCGTCGATGCCAAGTCTCGCCATCATCTCAATTGGCGCTATTGAATCAGCCACGGAGACACCGCAGACACCGCAGACAAAGCAGAAAAGCTAATAGAGATATCTTTACAGCCTCTGTGTCTGCGGTGGCTCTGTGGCTGATTTTGATTTATATCTTCTTCACCTTCGGTTGATCCAATTCGGCTCGCAGCCGCTTCGCTTCTTCGATCCGCTTCTCGAAGCTGGGGTCCGGGTTGGGGCTCAACGACCGGAATTGATCGAAATCGCGCTCGGCTTCGGCGTCGCGGAATTGTAGCAATCTGGCCATGCCGCGATTGGCGTAAGCCAGAGCGTAGCGGGGGTCCAATTCGATGGCGTGGTTGTAGTTGCTGACTGCGCCTTCGATATCGCCTTTGATAAACCGCGCGTTACCGGCGTTGTTCCAAACGGGGGCGACGTTGGGATTGATCTTGATCGCCTGCTCGAAATCGGCCAGGGCCTTGTCGGCGTCGCCACCGGCGAACCAGGCGTTACCGCGATTGAAGTAAGTCGCCGCGGACCTCGGTTCGAGTTCCAGAGCGCGGTTGAAATCGGACATCGCGCCTTCGAGATCTTTTTTGCCTACCCGCGCCAGACCGCGATTGCCCCACGCCGTGGGCAGATTGGGGTTGATCGAGATGGCCTTCTCGGCGTCGGCCAGCGCCCCGTCGAAATCATCCTTCTCCAACAGCAGAGAGCTTCGGTTGACAAGAGGCGTCGCTTCCTGCGGCCCGACCTCGATGGCGCGGTTGATGTCGGACAAAGCCCCGTTGAAATCTCCCTGGCGATAACGTATCAGGGCGCGGTTATTCCATGCCATGTGGTGGCGCGGTTCGATCTTGATCGCCTGATTGCAGTCATCCAGCGCGCTCTTCAAATTGCCTTTGTCATAATAAACCGCCGCGCGATTGACCAGAGCGTCGGTCATTTTCGGATTGATCGTCAACGCCTGGTTGAAATCCGCCAGAGCCTCGTCCGAATCCCCTTTGTCGCGCTTGGCCACGCCGCGGTTGTACCAGGCCTCTCCGTAGCGTGGATACAGCCCGATGGCGCGGTTGTAATCGGCGATAGCCGATTCCAGATCGCCTTTGGTCTGGATCGCGATGCCACGATAGAGATAGACGCCCGCGTTGCGAGGCGCCAGTTTGATCGACTCGTTGAAATCTCCTATCGCCGCGTCAGTCTCGCCGAGTCGGAGCCGCGCCAGGCCGCGGTTCTGGTAGATGGCGGCGGCGCGTGGAATGTGAACGACCCAATCACCGTAATCCACGGCGACGCCTTCGAGATCTTCGTTCGCGCGACTAGCATTATTATTCCCGGCGCCGTACGCCGCCCGATTGCCGAGATAAGCGTCGAGCGCCTGATCGAATTCCTCGATCGCGCCGGTCAGGTCGCCCTTCTTAAAACGATCTAGACCTCGTTTGTACGAATCGTCTGAAACGCGCAACAGCGACTGCGCAACGGCCACCGTTGAGAACAGGGCCAGCAGCAACGCCATCATCAGAGAACAGGGCCTCAGGAACGCTCTTGAAAATATGTTTTTCATTTTCACTCCCTCCTTTACCACTGACACGGCAATAGGGGGACAGATTTAGTCTGTCCGCCCACAACTCATTCAGCGGACAAACTAAAGGCTGTCCCACTATTGAATAATCCCGTGTAGTTAATCCGTAGCAAGAGCCGTGCTCACATTGCGGCGACGGCGCAAAAAAAGGGGAGAAGTCCTGTGAGACTCTCCCCTGTAAATTGCAAGCCGCGCTTATACGCGCGGCGATTGCGCCGGCCAAAGATCAGAAGATGAACTTGCCTCCTATCTGGATGATGCGGGATCCTCTCTTGAAGGCCGGGACGAAATTGGTTGCGCCCGACCGTGGTCAATCCGGTGAAGGGCGGGAATACCGTGGTTGTCGGAGCCACAGCGAAGTTTGATGCTGGGATGAAATTGAACCGGTTAGGAACAGCCGTATCCGGGACGGAACTGCCCTGACCCTCGCGGATGGCGCCCAGTCTGACTCCGGGGTTGATGAGCGCGCGCGGGCAAGGCGTTTCGGGCGTCAGCGCTCCGGCGCAATCAAACACGGTGAACGGGAAGCCAGTCATGGCCTGGAAGATTCCTGTCACCGCCCAGCCGCTGAGAAGCCACCTACGCCAGCCGCCGTTGCCGCCGCAGCAACTGCGGTCGAAGAAATCCGGGACTTCCCACATGAAGCTGCCGATGAAGCGGTGCCTTACGTCGAAATCTGACGGCCCATTATCGTTCCTCGGGTCGAACGGGTTGAGCGAATTCGTCGTGAAGCTGGCGCCTATGAGGCCGACGTTGAAGTTTTCGTTGATGAAGGGGTTCACGTTGTCCAGCGCCTTCGCGAACCGGTAGCGCGCCGTGAACTGCAATCCGATGGTTCGCCACGTGCTATTGGATAGGTCGGCGATGAACGCGTTGTAATCGGACCTGCCCCTACTCCTCAAGAAAAAGACGGGGCCGAGCGTCGTGTTAAGCCGAGCCGTCGCGCTGGCGGTTGGGGTCAGGAAAGCCAACGCCGAACCTGGCCGGTTAATGTTGGAGACCGTGAAGAGATCGTGCCCGTGCGCGCCCGCATACTGTAACGACGCGACAGTGTTCCGGGCGATTTCGCGGTCGAGCGTCACAGTCCAGAAAGTGATCCTCGGGGCCTCCAAGTCCCTATCAATGCCGCGCACCAGAAAGTTAGGTAGCACTGTTGTGCTAACGCCCAGCGGGCCGAAATTGCTCGGAACCGTCGCGCCCGCGTTGACCAGTGGAATCGTCGGGAATAGCGCCCCGGTGCCGGTGGGTAAGGGCGTCCCGGCCACCTGCGTGGGGATGGCGAAATTGGCGCTTTCCTGGAAGAACGGCGAGACGGCGTAGAAAAGGCGCTCGAAGGTCATGCCGAAACTGCCGCGCAGAGTCGTACTTCGCCTGAGGCCTGTGCAGCAGCCCGCGCCGCCGCCTGTAAAGTCCCAGGCAAAGCCGACGCGCGGCGCGATGTTGTCGGTATCTCGGTGGAAGAACGACCTGTTGGTGTCAACACCGGTGCTAGCTAAGGCAGCGCCGGTAAAAGTGCCCGGCGCCGCCAACGCGCCGCTCGCTACCTGGCCGGGGACAGTGGTTGCCGCGCCCGGGAAGAAATTGAAGAAGATCTGATCGTTGCGACGAGAGCGCGGCCTGCCGAAGAAATCGTAGCGCGCCCCCAGGAGCAGGTTGAAGTTCGGCCTAACGCGCCAGTTGAAGCTGCCATACAACGAGAAGTCATGATCGCTTATACTCCGGTTGAAATTCGGCACGACGGGCGGCGTCGTGATAGTACTGCCTGGCGTAGCGCCGAACGGATTGATCGCAACCTGGAATTCGTTGGCCGTACCCAAGAGCAGACTGTCCAGCGCCGTCGGCACGTCCTGGCCGAGCGTGAATAGCCCGTCCTGGAACGAAAAGATGTTCCGGTTGTCCTGGAAGTAATAGTAGCTCCCTCCGAACTGGAGCTGATGGCCGCGCCAGGCTCCGGCAAAATCGGCCGAATGCGTCTTATGTTGACCCGGTTGAAGTTGGCCTTGAGGTTCATTAACCAGGGCGAGGCGCCCGGGTCAGAGCAGCAACCTGGGCCGGAGAGCGTATACAGCCAGTTGATCTGAGCGTCATGGTCCAAATCGTGGGAGCCGGAGTTGAACCCGGCGAACGGACTGAAAGAGAGCGAGCCCCTGAAAAAGTCGCGACTCGTGTACACGTATCGCCCATAAATCAGGGAGCGGTCAGATTTGGTCCAATCCAACCTTCCGACAGCCAACGCGGTGTCCTGCGGCAACCCCCCGCCGAGGTTGGTCGGAACGTCGAAGAAGATCTGCTGGAAGGCCGGTAGCCCCGCAGTCGCCGGCGTTGTCGCTAACGTCAAAAACGGGCTAGTCGTTCCCGGGGGCCTCACGAAATTTCCGGCTCCTCCGAGCTGAGCTACAGTATCCGCGAATGAAAAGGTGCGTCCGAGGGTCACCGGCCCGAGCGGGAAGCTGTTGATGAAGGTCGCAGTCGTCCCCGTCGAACCAAGGACAGTAGCCGGAATCGCAAGCCCCAGCAGAGTGGTCGTCGGGATCAGCGCGACGCGGTTCTCGCGGCTGCGCACTCTGATGCCCTCGCCGCTGGTGAAGAAGTAGAGCTTGTCATCGATGACGGGCCCCCCGACCGCGCCACCGAAATTGTTGCCGACCAGGTGGCCTTTGCGGATGCCGAGAGCGTTGGCCTCGAAGCTGGTGGAGTTGAGGGCGTCGCCGCGATAGAACTCGAAGATGTCACCTCTCCAGGTGTTGCCCCCGGGGCGGGTCGTGGTGCCGCCCAGAGGATTGATCCTGAACGGCGTGACGTTGCCCGAAAGCGTGACCAGGGAGTAAGGGTCGCGCGTGATGACCGGCAGCTCGCGGAGCTGGCGTCCCGAAATCGGGTCTGAGAGTTGCCCCGTCTGCGTGTTGATCTTCACGCCGCCGCTGCCTTCGACAATCTCTTCCTGCACCTGCACCGGCGTGACCGACAATTGCGTGTCGATTCTGACGACCGATCCGACGAAGACGCGCACTCTCTGCGCCCTCACCGCAAACCCCTGGGCTTGAACACCAATCTCGTAAACGCCCGGCGGAAGGTTCGTTATAATAAAGAAGCCTTCATCGTTGGTCGTCGCCAATCGTTCCAGCCCTGTCTCCATCGATTTGGCCTGGACGATCGCTCCCGGAACTCTGGCCCCATTCGGGTCATACACCTTTCCGGTGAGTTGGCCCGAATTGATCTGCCCGAAGGCCACCCCGGACAGAAAGGCCACTACGAACAGAGCAGTCCGAAGCGATTTGCTCTGCCCCTTGAAAAATTGCACAAGGCACGACATCTCAAAATCCTCCATTCTTTATTTTGGCTTTATTCGGCCTTCCGACGGGCTTATGCGGTACGGGGAGCATAAGCGACCCGGGGCTCGATCAATAGATATCTTGATCGATACTCAGGTCGCTGACGCTCCCCGTACCGTACCGCTGGCTTTTGTTTTCGGCCAAACATCTTTTTGAATTCCATCCCGGAATTCATAAGCGATATGCGTGTAAAGCTCGTCGGATTGTTTATAGGGAGTGAGAAATATGTGGGAGTGAACGCAGCAGTTAAGGCAAGGCTCAGGCCACACGCGTTTGCGGGCCTTACATGACTGAGGCTATCTTGCTGTCAAACGCCGACTTTGACTCCAGCCGCGTGACGAAGAGGGCGAGGGGATCGAGCGCTCGCTTATTCAGATTTTCGGATGAAGTCGTGGTCCTCATCCGATAATTCGTAATGAAGTTTTCAACTCTCGTGCGGTACAGGGAGCGGTAGCGACCTGGCGCCCTTGAGGTATACGCCTGACGAGTCGCCAGGTCGCTACCGCTCCCTGTGCCGTACCGCTTAATGAACGGCCGCCCTCTGTCGCTTCGCTTCATCGATGCGCGATGTCAACGACGCCTTCAGATCGGGATCGAGTTCGAGGCATTTGGCGAAATCGCGTTCGGCCTCGGCGTCTTTGCCCTGCATGAGCAGCGCGAGTCCGCGATAGGCCCAGGTCGCTGCCCTGTTCGGGTCTAGTTTGAGCGCCCTGTCGAAGTCGGCGACTGCCTCGCGCAATTGACCTTTATCTTTGCGCGCGGCCCCGCGGTTGTGCCAGCTCAGCGCGAAGCGATCGTTTATCTCGATGGCTTTGGTGTAATCGGCGATGGCGCCGTCGAAGTCCTTCTTCGCGTGGCGGGCGTTGGCGCGGCCGTGGTAAGCCTGCGCATAGCGGGGGTTGAGCGTTATCGCCCGATCGAAATCCTCGATGGCGCCGGCGAGATCGCCCTTGTCGAGCCGCGCGTTACCGCGATTATTCCAGGCCTCGGCGTAATCCGGTTTGAGTTCCAACGCCTTGCCGCAATCTGCGATCGCCTTATCGAGATCGCCTTTCAGATAATGAATCACGCCGCGATTATTCCAGGCCATCGCGAATTTCGAATTGTAGGTGATGGCGAACGTGTAGTCTTCAATCGCGCCGTTCAAGTCACCCGCCTTTTGCCGCTCGTTGCCTCGGTTGTAATAGTCGGCCGCCGGATCCCTGTTCGCGTTCTGGTCCTGCTTACTTTTCTGCGCGAGCGCGACGCCCGACGCCCCGGCGACAATGACTATTGAAAGCATGATCGAATTAGACAGCCAGCCTTTTGACGATATCATATTTTTTCTCCGTTTTATGGATTTGCGAGCGGACAAGCCGCCCCTTCGCGCGCGTATCAGCGCCGCGAGCGGTAATGAGCGGGGGCGATTACAGATTTGCGAGCGGACAAGCCGCTCCCTTCAGGCGGGTGGGAAAAGGGGCCTTTCACAGCTTCATAAGCCGGCGCCCGGTTTGGACTGTCGCTTCTTGATTTGTTTATTGGATCGATAACGAAACGATGTGAGAATTGCGCGCCTGTCAATGAGTTTCCGCACGCGCAACGCTGTTGCAGGCTAAGTCAGGAGAGCGCGACTTGTCAATGGAGATCAGGAATTGTACGCATTGAAGGCGCCGTTGATGTGTTAATCATACAAGGCGCCGTCTGCGAAGACACTCAGACAAATGTGGCGCCCGTCTGCGGTCAGGTCGTTTCAGCGCGAGCGCTTTGAACTCATCGAGGCGTATATTGCGTTGCAGCGCCTCTGGTTTGCGGCGATCAGGCGCAGACTATGAAGAAAATTGCGCGCGATTGCGCTCGGAGTCTACTTGCGGCGCCGTAGTTGCAGAAAGCAATGTCGACAGCTTAAGGCATATCAAGGTGAACCCCCGGATGCGGTAGGAGGCATAGGGGATCGTCTTTGAAGCAACTTTTAGTTGTTTTCACACCGTATCCGGGTTTCAAGGCTGTTCGCCAAGATCACGCTCTAAAAAAGAGTGATCCGCAGCGAACAGCCTTTTTTTATCCGCGTTGGTCGTCGTTTCGGCCGTCGGAAAAAAAAATAGGGGGCAGAAAAATAAGGAGAGACGCTCCTATTTTTCTGCCCCCTATTTTTCGTCCGGCGCCTGTGTGTGGCCGAAACGACGATCGATGCCCTTTTATCTGCGTCGAATGGCGGCGACTTTCGCACGGCTGTTATATTTCATCTCATGCATTCGGCGGCCCATCTCCTGCAGTCGCTGCGGCCCGCACAACTCTTCGGCCAGCGGAAAGAGTTCGTTCTCCTCTTCGTCGATGTGTCGCTCGACGCTTTCGCGCAGGTCTGCGAGCGTCCTCTGGAACTCCTCCACGTTCGGGGCCATGGTTGAAAGATGCGAGAGCAACCGCTCGAATTCTTTATGTTCCTTGCGCATACTTCGCGCCAGGTCGCGTGACTCGTCGAACTCCTTCATGGCCGGATAGAACACTTCTTCTTCAATGAGTGTGTGCATCATCAGCAGTTCGTTGAGATGGTTGAAGGCGTCGGTGTTCGTTTGAACCGTCCCGACCTGCCTGTCGGCCGCCTCGAGTTCTCCGATCAAGCTAATCGCCTTCTGATGGTCATTCTTCAATAGCTCTGTAGCAGTCATACAACCCTCCCCAGAAAAATCGAGGATCGCGCCCTATCTCATGCGAGAGGCGACGCGGTAAAAGCAGGATTCTCGAAATCAATAAATCCGCAATCCGCAATCAGAAGATCCGCGATCTTCGATCTACATTCTTCTTACATAAAGGTCGGCAACCACTATGCCTGATGGCGCGAGAGGCGGCTCATCGCGGCGCTCGCGTTGTATGGAATACAATCTGATCGCCTTGAAACAGTGCATGACATATGTTTGGCGCCTGAGCGTTTCGTAATCCGATCGCGACCTGGCGCCTCTCGCCAATCCCGCCTTAGAGGCACATCGTTTGCTCAATCACAGGCGATGAGCGTTTGCGCTCATCAGACGGATCATCAGTGGCCTCGGGAGTTAGGAAACAAATCTCCCGCCGCCTCACGAATAATCCATATCTCAGAAGGAGCATCAACGTTATGGCAGATGATTACGTAGACAATGAATTCGGAAGCGACGCCGCTATGAAAACCAGGAGCGGACGGGGCAAGAGTGGGGGCAGGAGGGCAAGAGTGTCGAGCGGAGCCAAGTCAGCCAGCATTCTCAGAAAAAGCGCCACATCGAGCAAGACCCGATCGAGCGGCGCCAGGAAGAAATCGTCAAGCTCAAGCAAAATCAATCCGCTATCCCGAAGCCGAAGCGTCAAGAGCGCCACGAAGACCGCCCGCAAGGCCGTTAGCGGCGCGCGCGGCAAGGCAAGCAGAGCCTCCGGGCCTCTGACGAGTTCCTCGAGCAGAAGCTCACGCAGAACGAGCAAAAAACAATCATCCCGCACAAAGAAGAGCTAGAGGGTTGACTCCCTGAGACAATGAAACCGCGCTTTGAGTCCCGCCCGATGGTCTTTGAATAAATAGCGCAACCACAATAGGGGCAGCCCTGCGTGTGGGGCCCCTACGCTGGATTGCCTGGTTGCATTTATTTCTCAAAAACCATAAGGCGGGACTCAAAGCTATTTCCCGAGTTATCACAGTGGCGAATATAACCAAACGCGGCGGTCATTACCGGCCAATCAACGTCGGCGACGGCGAGCGGCTCATTTCGGTGGCGGGCGGAGGCGCTCTGTCGATATACGGGTTGAAGCGCGGTGGCTTCAGCGGGCTGCTGATGACGATCGCCGGCGGGGCCCTGATCTATAGAGGCGCGACCGGCCATAGCAATCTCTACAAGGCCTTGAGCGTCAGCACCGCGAAGCGCAAAGGACTTCGCGCGAGCGTCAAACACGGCGCAGGCATCAAGGTCGAAAAGAGCGTCACCATACATAAGCCTGTGGAGGAGTTGTTCAGGTTCTGGCACAACTTCGAGAACCTGCCCAGTTTTCTGAGCCATCTGGAATCGGTCCGCGCAATCGGCGGCCATTCCGGCAGGCTCTCACACTGGGCCGCCCGCCTACCTGCTGGGATGAAGGTCGAATGGGACGCCGAAATTATCAATGAAGCGCCGAACGAGTTGATAGCCTGGCGCTCGCTTGAAGGCGCGCAGGTCCCCAACGCCGGCTCGGTGCGTTTTGAAAGAATCCCGAACGGGCAAGGCGCCGAAGTCAAAGTCACGCTCGAATACTCCCCGCCGGCGGGCAAAATAGGCTCGCTCGTCGCAAAATTCCTCGGCGAAGACCCTGAGCGGCGAGTTGCTGAAGACCTTCGCCGCTTCAAACAGTTGATGGAAACGAGGCCCTCATGAACTGGACTTATAGGACTTATAGGACTCATATGACCTATAAATCCCATCTATGACACTCCAGGCAAGAAAAAAAATGTGGGGCCGGGAAACGAAAGAGCTTCAAATTTCATCATTCCTTCGATCCTCCTAGAAAAATCCTCGGGAGCACTACCTGTCAAGAATGGGACTTATGAGTCTCATGAGACTCATAAGTCCCATTCTTGACAGGCGGAAGCGATGCGAGGTCTGGAATTTGCTATACCACAGTATGTCCCTGCAGAAGGTAATAAGGCCTTTTGCTCATTACTGGGGCTTTAAGCGGTCAGAAGTGGAACGTAGAATCCCGATCCGGGCGCATTAAATAAGAACTGTTGTACGTTTCGGGTGCATTGAAACCGGAGTACGGTTTCAGGCCAGTGTCTTTTCAAACTGTGCCCGCCGCTTGCCGGCTTTCACTAATGGTCATGAGGTCTCTACCTCGCTGCTGCGCCGTGGATTTCAAGTAGGAGGAGTAAGGACAGGTAGATTGTGCAACCGATTCTTTCCCGTTCAATTGTGTCTATCACTTTCCCTGGGAGGTAAAACATATGTGCGATTACTCTTTGCATGGCATCAAGAACCGGCTCGCCAATGAAGGTGAGCAGTTGTTCGTTCACAAATTTCACACCGGCTCGAAAGGGCTGGCTTCAGTAACCGACTTGAGGAGTCTCGAAAAACCGGCCCCGGCCCCGGCAGGCGCTGGAGTCTGGGCGAGATTCAAATGCTGGGTTGAAAATCAACGAAGATGGATAAACGACGATTTGAAGAGGGCGCTGCCGGCGGTCTGCATTCCTCCGGGCGCCCGTTTGGAGGTGGACGGGATTCCGGCTCCGTTGCAAAAGCAATTCGGCGTAGGGGCGCGTGAGGAAGTCACGTTCGTCCAACTGACCGCCGAACCGTTCAGGTACCGCGACGCCATACGCTTCCAAAATGGCCAGGAAGTCCTTCTACAGAAGCTCTCTGACGGGCTGAGAATGGACGTGCTGAGCCTGGCGCTCGCCGAAGAGATCCCGGCGTCGAAACCCGCCGCGAGGTCTTCGATACTTGAACAGGTCAGCGTTGGATAAGCGTCTCCCTGCACGTGTTTTGTCTCCTCCCCTGCGGTAAAAAAAATGGAATGCAGAATTTGCAATCAACGGATTAGCTTCGTGAAAGGCAACCACCCGGGCCGGAAGAGAAAATCCACCCGGGCGGTCCACGAAAGCGAGTTGTCAGACGCTCTGACACAGGCGAATGGTGAGGTAGTGACGCCGCATCCCGGCGTTCAACGCAAACTGCGGCAGGAACTCGAGGGGAAACACCGTCGCGAACAGCAGGCGGCGGCGGAGGCGCAGCCCACGGCTGCGCCTTCCGAGCCTGCTGATCAAGCCGAGAGCGCCGAATGGTATTCGAAGGCGACGGCCTGAAGTAATACCGATCCTAATAACGCCAGGAGCGCTAGAGATCGAGCGCGCGGCAGGAATTCTTGTCGCTCGCCCGGTCTCTAGCGCTCCTGGTCTTCATGCGCCTTTAGCTGCCCCCATCAACTACTCTTTTTTTTACTCTCTTCCCGCCTACCAGTTCCGCTTGGGCGATGACGCTTCGATCTGAAAACCGGCCTCTGCGCCGGATGGTCTGGCTCTCACTATGGCGGTTTGCGAATGCATGTACGGTGTGGGGCGATTTGTTTAATCGCCCTGTTTGTGGCTTTGTCCGATCAGGAGTCCAATCAGGAAAGAGGCGCGAGTAAACAACTCGCGTCCGGAGTCTCGTACACACGATTGCAAACCGATCTAGCGGGAGTGTCGCCAATTCAGTCAAGATCCGGCTGGTAAGGAACGTTCAACCACTACACCGCTGAATCGCTGGCGCAAGAGTTTTACGCGCATGACGCCGTGCGCGA
>WNGB01004542.1_pt1 | contig 21078 bp, 16 predicted proteins | sample 5400681 | NCBI WGS metagenome assembly WNGB01 (sample SAMN13153367, study PRJNA577476) | soil metagenome | isolation source: 115 cm soil or saprolite under grassland replicate 2 | place: USA:California | collected 2016-06-15
GACGAAATCGCCGCTCGCACACCTCTGGCCCAGGCGTGGCGCCGCCTCGACCGCGAACTCGGCCACTTCATCCAACACCAGTTGACTGTCGCGTGAACTTGATCTGACTGTGAACTTCCCTCAGGCCAAGTGGAACTAGTCCCGCAGTCTTTTCAGCAAGCGCGGGATGTCCAGCTTCGGTCGCGGGTACCTGGGATTCATGTCCCGCAGCGTCTCGACCAGGATCTGCGACACCGCCCAGTTGCGGTACGCCTTGTCGTCGGCGGGGACCACGTACCAGGGCGCCTCCGGCGTCGAGCACCGGGATATGGCAAGTCCGTAGGCGCTCATGTAGTCGTCCCACCGCGCGCGCTCTTCGATGTCGCCTTCGTTGAACTTCCAGCGCTTGTCGGGGTTCTTCAGGCGGTCGACCAGTCGCTTGCGCTGCTCGTCGTACGAGATGTGGAGGCAGAACTTCACGATTCGCGTTCCACTTCGGGCCACCTCTTTCTCGAAATCGTTGATCTGCCGGTAGCGCCTCTCGATCACGGTCGGAGGCGCGAGGTTGTGCACGCGCGCGATGAGGACGTCCTCGTAGTGCGAGCGGTTGAAGATCCCGATGTCGCCCGCTTGCGGCAGGCGGCGCCGGATCCGCCACAGGAAGCCGTGGCGCCGTTCCTCCGGCGTCGGCGCCTTGAACGGCGTGATGAGCACGCCCTGCGGGTTGAAGTTCCGCACCACGTGGGTGACGGTGCCGTCCTTGCCCGACGTGTCCATGCCCTGGAGGACGACCAGCAGCGATCGCTTGTTTTCCGCATACAGGCGCTGGTGGAGCTCGAACAGATCGTCCTGGTGCTTCTTGACGTCGCGCTCCGCGGCTCGCCTGCCGCCTCTCAGGCCCGGCGTCGAGTCAGGATCGACGTCCGACATCCGGAAGGTGCCGCTCGCTCGGAGCCGGTCGCCGACGGCCGTGCCTGCCACGGCGCCGAACGATAAGGCTCGGGACCAGAAGACCCACGGCGGATCTTCGCCGCCCAGGCGGCCATCTTCGGGCTCAGCTCCTGCGCTGCTCTGCTCGCTCACGCATGTCCGATGCGCACGCTCCGCTGCTCGTCGCTTCGCCCGAATCTGGCTCGCCTGGATCGACGAATCTCTCGCCGCGGGCTTCTGGCCCGAGCCTACTTCAGTTCGGTCGGAATGACGTCCAGGTTCAGCAGATGCTCGTCGCGCAGCACGGTCAGGGTCAGTTTCGAGCCGATGGTCGTCTCGACCATCAGGCGCTGCAGGTCGCCGGCCTTGCTCACGCCGGAGCCGCCGACCGAGACGATGACGTCGGCCCCCCGCAGCTGGCCGTCCGCGGCCGGGCTGCCGGCCACGACCTCGTGCACCTCCACGCCCGCCTTGCGGCCGAGCTTCTCGGCGACGTGCGGCGGCAGGGGTCGGGTGCCTCCGGCGATGCCGAGGTAGGCGCGGCGGACGCGGCCGTTGCGCATCAGCGCTGCCAGGATCGCCTGCGTGGTCGAGTTCATCGGCACCGCCAGCCCGAGGCCCATTCCCGCGACCGCGGTGTTGACGCCGATGAGCTGCGCCTGGGAGTCGGCGAGCGCGCCACCCGAGTTGCCGGGGTTGAGCGCGGCATCGGTCTGGATGACGTCCTCGATGAAGCGCCGGTGCCCGTTGCCGTCCGCGGTCGCCAGCGAGCGGCCTAACCCGCTGACGACCCCGGACGTGACGGACCCCGAAAAGCCCATCGGGTTGCCGATGGCCACGACCAACTGGCCGACGCGGAGCTGGTCGGCGTTGCCGATGCGCGCCGGGTGCAGGCTGTCGGAGCGCGCGCGGGCGACGGCCAGGTCGGAAAGCGGGTCGGCGCCGATGACGTCGACCTCGTACTCGTTGCCGTCGATGAACGACGCGGTAGCCTTGTTGCCGGCGGCGACGACGTGCGCCGAGGTGACGAGGAAGCCGTCGGGGGTGATCACGACGCCGGAGCCGGCGCCCCCGAAACCGCGGCCGGCGCGGCCGATGCGCAGGCTCGCGACGGAGGGCAGGACCTTCTCCGCGACCGTGGTCACGATCGCCGAGTAAGCGTCGAGCGCCTGCTGTTCCGTGGTCGCCTCCGCCATGGTGCTTACAACATTACCAAGTAACGGATCGCGTTAAACGCGGGCGGCTTTGCGGACCTTTCTCCTGGGCCGCGGTGTCTTCTGGGCGGCGGCCTTGAGGGCCCGGAACTCCTGGCCGAAGGCCTCGACGATTCGCTCGGGGTCGCTGACCAGGCCTTCGTCCGTGGCCACGCCAAGCATCACGCCGCCCGCGTAGCTGAGGATGCTGATGCCAAGTCCAAGCCGGCCAGATTGGGGAACCCAGAACATCACATTGTTCAGCTTTCGCCCGGCGAGGTAGAGGGGCTCGCGCGGGCCGGGGACGTTGGTGAGCACGGCCGTGGCCTTGCTGCCGAAGAAGCGCAGGCCGAGCTTTTCCACCTCGACCGGCGCCAGGCCCATGAGGTTGAGGACGCCATAGGCGACCAGGGCTTCGGGGGAGCGCTTGAGCTCGTCCATCTCCTTCTTGATCGAGTGCAGGCGGCGGACGGGGTCGACGGTGCCGATGGGCAGGGTGAGAAACACGAGCCCGAACGAGTTGCCGAGCTTGTGCGCCTGGTCGAGTGGGCGGAGGTTGACCGGGACCGAAGCACGGATGGAGACGCCTGTCGTGGGCTCGCCGCGACGGTCGAGGTAGCGCCGCAGCGCGCCGGTAGCCGTGGCGACGAGCACGTCGTTGACCGTCGCCCCGAAGGCCTTGCCGATCGCCTTGAAGTCGTCGAGGGGCACCGCGCTCGACCACGCGGCGCGTTTGCGCCGGCCGAGCTCGCCCTTGAAGGCGGTCTTTGGATCGGGTGGCAGCGCGACCAGGCGCCCGAGGCGGTAGGCGCCCTCGGCACCGAGGCGGGCGAGGTCGGCGATGCGGCTCGGGTTGTCGATCAGGCGCTGGCCGGCGGCCAGGCCGCTGCCGACCGCGGCCGGCAGCCAGTCCAGGGGACCCGCGTTGTCCGAGCTGGTCTCGCTGCGCCGCCGCCCTGGTGCGGCCGTGGGTGTGGCGTCGGTGAGGGAGAGCATCACGCGGACAAGGGCGATGCCGTCGGCGATCGAGTGGTGGATGCGGGCAAGCACGACCGATCCCCGGTCGTGGCCGTCGATGACGTGGACGTGCCACAGGGGTTTGGTGGTGTCGAGGGGCGTGCTCATCAGCTCGCTGACGAGCTCGCGGAGAGCCTTGTCGCCGCCCGGTTCAGGCAGCGCGACGTGGCTGACGTGGTTGTCGATGTCGAAGCGGGCATCGTCCTGCCAGTGAAGGAGGTTGCCGCGCATGCGCGGCCTCACGACGCGCTGGTGGAAGCGTCCGAAGGGGGCCAGGCGTTTGTCGAGCAGAACGCGGAGCCGCTTGGTGTCGACTTTGCCGTCGAGCATCAGGACGCCGGTGACCATCATCAGGTTGGTCGGGTCTTCCATCCCCAACCACGCCGCGTCGACGCTCGACATGGGGACCAGCCTGGTCACGGTGGGGTGATCGTACGGCGGCCCGTTCGGCCGGGTAAGTCCGTCTCAATCGGGTGGGGAGTCGCACCCCCTTGCGGGCCCTCCCTCCCCCGTTGGCGCCCCTCCCCCGCGCCGGCCGACCGTAGCACGAGGCTAGAACCTCCTCTTTACGAGCACAACGCCGCCTGTTAAGACCGTCTTGTAACCTCGACCACAGCCATGAACTACCACGTCGGCGAGTGGATCTCGGTCCGCGCTCAGGCCGAGCGCACGCCGCCGCGCTTCACCCTCACCGTCACCCTCGGCGAGTTGCCCGAGGGCTGGCAGCGGACGGGTCGCCACGCGCGGACATGGTCGGGAATCGCCGGCCTGGTGCTGATCGCGCCTTTCGTCGGCCTGCTGCTGGCCAGCGTGCTGAACAACCTCGGCGTCAGCGCGCCCTACTCGTGGTTAGCCGGCTCGTCGGTCGCGATCCTCGCGGGGACAATCAGCCTTTTCATCGGCATACCGGTCGCCATCGCGATGAACGTCTGGCGCATCACCCACATCGGCCTGCACCGCCACGCGGGCCGGCTCGAGGGACTGCTGGCGCTGGAGGTCGTGCCACTGCACCTGGTCGTCGTGTTTGCGGCGCTGCTGCTCGGCGGGCTCTTCGTGGCCCACCTGGCGGCCGACTCCTACGCCTGTCTGAACGGAGTCAGGTCCGCCTGCTGATCGCCTAAGCCGCGGTCACCCAGTGACGCAGCTGGATCACCCGCTCGCGCAGCTTCTGCTCGGCCTCCAGCGGCGTGTCGATCTCCTTGCGCTCGCGGTGCCATCGCTCCATGGCGAGGTCGAGCTGCGCCGTCTGCAGACGCGCGATCTTGAAGTAAGCGGAAAACCCGGCGCGGTTCAGCGCGTGCAGGCGCTGCCTCAGCCGCTGCCACGGGCTGGCGAGAATCGGCACCTCCGCGGGCAGGATCGCTCCGGCCCCCGTCGCCGCCTCCTTGCGCAGCTGGTCGAGCAGGTTCTGGCCTTCGTAGCGGATGCCGAAGATCAAGAGCGCGATCAGGGCGGCGGTGAACGGACCCTCGAGGATCAGCGTCCGCAGGTGTATCTCGAAGATGACAAAGATCGTGTTGTCGATGGGGAAGAGAGCCGCCCACGCGTCCCACGCGAAATGGCCCGCGATGGCGACGATGAAGCCGGCGACGATGGCAAGGGTCTTCTGCCGCATGCTCGGCAGCTGGCGCGCGATGCCGACGCCCGCGCCGATGAAGGCCGTGTACGTGGCATGGCCGAAGAAAAGCCCCAGCACCTGGCGCGCGTACCACTGGAGGCCGGCCGCGACGCCGCCGATTCCCTCGGGGGCGAAGATCGCATAGATGTTGGTCATGTAGCTGATCGACTCCAGGTAGTTGAATCCAAGACCGACCGCCGCGCCGTAAACGATTCCGTCGACCACGTCATCGAATTCGTTGCGCATGACCAGAAAGAGCAGCAGCACAGCAAGACCTTTGCTCACCTCTTCCAGGATCCCGGCCATGAAAGCGAGCGAGGTGTCGAGCCCTGGCCCCGGGACGAGCGCGTGCTGCGCCGACGTTTCCCAGATCGTCTCGCCCCAGACCACAAGGCTCGTCGCGACGATGGCGCCCCACGCGGCGGCGACGAGGACGAGGCGCCACGGCTCTTTGTGATTGCGGTCCAGCCGGCGCACGACCACCAGCCCAAACGCGGTGGTGGGCAGGCAGGCCAGCGCGCACACCGCGGCGACACCTGGTCCCGCCGACTGAGTGAAGAGGAAGACGTCGATGATCAACAGCCAGAGCAGGACTCCCAGGCCGAGCAGCACCGATGCGCGGATGAGGTGCTTGCGTCGCGTGGCAGGGTCCCGGTCGTATGCGCGGACGAGGATGAAAGTTCCCAGGGCGACCAGGGCGACCGCGAGTGCGCCGTAGAGGGAGGTGCGGCCGGGGATGGTGTCCAGGTAGACGTAGTTGAGGATCGAGCTCGCGATCAGCGCGACGACGATGAGCGCGGCGAGCGCGAGCGCGATGCGGTAGCGACGCGGGCGCAGCCTGGACCGCGGATTGGCTGCGGGTGTGATCACGAGCGGTCCACCCGGACGAATCGCCTGCCCAGAACTTCGACCGGGAGATCCCGCTGCAGGCGTTCGATGACGAATGTGTAGCGGCCCGGCAGCACGTAGCGATATCCCTGGGGAACGAGCACCGGCACGATGGACTCGTCGGCGAGTGAGGACGGCGTCCCCGGACCCACCGCGCCGCGGAGTGTGCCAAAGCTGTCGTACCAGCGCGCGTCGACCGTGATGTTGGGTGGCAGCGACGACCAGTCGACCACCGCCGCGAACTCCACGTTGCGCGGGAACTCCGAGCGGTCAGGTCCTTCGACCTCGCCGGTGTCGCCGTTGTAGACGTAGACGCCGGCGATCTTCGCCTCAGCGCCTGTGGACTGCCCTAGCGGCTCGAAGTACGCGAACTGGATCAGGCCGATGGCGAGGATGACCACGCCGGCGGTGGCAAACACCAGCAAAGTGCGGTACAGGACCTTCAGCTGGTCGTATGTGGCGTTCAAGACCGCTCAGTCGAATGGATTTGCCGGCGCGTTGTCAAGGAAGACACCAGAAGGAGGTATAGCGAATGCCACAGAGCGCCTGGAGCAACAAGCGAGAACGGCAGTACGAGCACATCAAAGAAGGGCTGCTGGAGCGGGGCGCCGGCGTGGAGAGGGCTGAGGAAATCGCCGCCCGGACCGTCAACAAGGAGAGGGCTCAGCATGGCGAGGCCAGGGAGACGAGCCGCACCTCGACCGACGATATGTCGTCAGGCCGGCGCGGCGGACTGCGGTCGCACCGCGGCTCCGGTGGCCGGACCTACGACCAACTCCGCAACGAGGCCAAGGCGAGGGGGATCAAGGGCCGCTCGCGCATGAACAAGGAGCAGCTGGAGAAAGTCCTCAGCCGCTAACCGGTCGCTGTCCCTGCCATTCGGGCACTAATAGTCGACTCACCGCAGCCTGATGTTGCGATTCGGGCAAACATGGCGGAGTCGGTGGTGCGGCGGAGAGGAGTTGAACCTCCACGTCCTTGCGGACACTAGCTCCTGAAACTAGCGCGTCTGCCATTCCGCCACCGCCGCAACGGAGCGAAAAGTGAGTATACCCACCGCCACTTTTTCGCCTTAAGCTCCCTGCCGTGATCGCACGGTGGCTCGTCGCGGCCCTTCTACTTGCGGCGTGCGGCGATGCGGGGCCTGGCGCGGCCGGCGTCGCCTCGCACACTCCGGGGCCCGTCGCCGACACCTGGCTCCGCCACGGTTCGACCTGGCATCAGATCGCCGGTTCGCATCCCTCGCCGCGATACGCGGCCGCGATGGCCTATGACGCAGCGCGCCGTGATTTCGTTCTGTTCGGCGGTCAGTTCGGCGGCGTCTCCTACGACGAGACGTGGACGTTCGACGGCAAGATCTGGACCCGGCTCGACCCCGCGCATAAGCCACGGCCCCGGCGCGACGCCGCGATGGCCTACGACCCGTCTCGGCAAATCGTGGTGCTCTACGGGGGCCTGATCGCAAACGGTGCGGAGGGCTCCGAAGCCGCCGACACGTGGACCTGGAATGGAGTCGACTGGACGGAGGTCAGCTCCGACAACGCAGGGCCTCGCTTCCGCGTTGGCGCGCGGATGGTCTCTGCGGGCGACCATGTGGTTCTCTTCGGAGGCAACGTCTTCAATGTCCGGTACTTCGGCGATGCGTGGAGGCTGGACGGATCGAACTGGATACGCGTCGACCACGATCCGACGCCGGCGGGCCGAGGGGACGCAGCCGTGGCGTGGAACCCGGACGATTCCTCACTGTTCGTCGATGGCGGCCTGGTTTTGCGTCCGGACGCAGGTCCAGGGAATCTCGGCATCGCCCGTCGGGACGCCTGGGTGCTGCGGAACGGGACCTGGACCCCAATCACCACCCCGGGACCGCCCGTCCTCTATGACGCGAGCGCGATCTGGGATGGGTCGACGCACTCGGTCGCGGTGATGTTCGGCATGGTTTGCCCGAACCCGGTCGCCGATGCGTGGTCCTGGAATGGCTCCGCCTGGAAGCGTTCGAGCCTCCCTGTGCCGGGGCGTTGGTCTGCTGCTGTGGCGGAGGACTCGGGCGGCGACGTCCTCGTCTTTGGCGGGGACGACGAGAGCGGCTGCTAGATCAGCTCGCGACGAACAGCGTGTTCCAGGCCGCCTCGATCAGCTCCGGTGTCAGCTGCGGACGCACGCCGCGCGCTGACGACACGTCGACAAGGCGCTCCAGCAGGTCGCGCGGGTGGTTGCCGCGCAGCGGACGGCCCCCGTACATGGTCTGGACCATCTCCAGGGCCAGGGGCGCCGGCGGAATCGTGAGCCGGTCCCTCTCCCGCTCGAAGATGCGGCACCACATCTCCCAGGTGGGGTCCGGCATCAGCACCTTGTAGGCCAGGCGCCGCAGGTAAGCCTCGTCCAGCAGCTCGGCGGGCTTCAGGTTCGTCGACAGCGCGAGCTGAGCGCGGAAGGGGATCTCCACCTTGCGCCCGCTCGCGGTGAGGTTCAGGAAGTCGGTGTCCTGCTCGAGGGGCACCAGCAGGCGGTCGAGGATCTGCTTGGGCGAGACGCGCTGGCGGCCCAGGTCGTCGATCAGCAACACGCCTCCGTTGGCCTTGACCTGCAGCGGCGCGCCGTACACGCGACTGCCCTCCTCCCACGTTGCGTCGAACATCTCGAGCTGGAACTCGCCGCCGACCTGGACCAGCGGCCGCGCCACCCGGCGCCATCGGCGGTCGGCGGGCTGGTTCGGCTCCAGACGGTGGATCGCGCCGTCGAAGATCGTCATCACCTCGCCGCCGCCCACGTCCAGCGCGACGGGCAGGATGATCGGCCCGCCGAGCAGGCTCGGGATCCGCCTCGCCAGCGTCGTCTTGCCGTTGCCGGGCGCGCCGTAGATGAAGATCGAGGAGCGCGAGTTGACCGCCGCGCGCACTGCCTCCATGACGCCCGGCGCGAGTTCGATCCCGCTCAGGGCGAGGCTGACCTTGACCAGGTCGAGCGTGCCCGGCTTTGCGGCCTCGGCCAGCACCGCCTTGTATTCCTGCATCGATACCGGCGCCGGGCCCAGGTAACGGGTGCTGGCGTCGGCGATCTGGTCGCTGCGGGTGCGTCCCTGCTTCGTGATCGCGTAAGCCATCCGCTCGGGCAGCGGGCGGCCGAGCCACGGTCCCTGCTCGCCGGCCAGGCCCAGGGCATCGAGGAAGTTGGCGCCGGTCAGCGACTTGACGATGGGTTCGATCGACGCAAAGGGCAAGGCCAAGGCCTCCGCGACCTCAAAGCCCGTGATCCGCGTCGCCGCCGCGGCGACGCGCAGCACCATGCCCTCGATCAGCGTTCGGTTGATCTCCGGCGGGGGCGGCGGTTCGATCTGCCGGCTGCTGCTGCTGGTCGCAGGCGTCGCCGACGGCACGGGCCGTGGGGAATCCACGTGCTCGAGGATGGCCGCGAAGAGCTTCTTGCCGAATCGCGCGCGGTCGGCGTGGTCGGGCGATTCGCCCTCGCGGCGGCGAGTGATCCAGTCCGGGACATCTTTGAAGACGATGGTGTTGCCGATCAGAAGCTGCACGATGTCGGGCTCGTTCGCAGACACACGCACGGCGATCCGAATCAGGTAGCCCTGGCTCTTGAGCGCCGCCCAACTGCGCTCCCAGGCGACATCTTTCTGCCCGGACCACGTCTGGCGCACCGTGCGGTCGCGCGCGATCGTCACGTCCTTCCGGTTCTGATAGCGGCGGCGCACGAGCTCAGTGACGTCTTTGTCGACGTCCTCAGCGACGAGCGCGGCCAGGGGCAGGGCGCGGTCGTCGACCGCGGGCCGGTTCTTGATCTCGAAGATGGTGTTAGCCGTCGGCGCGAGTGCCCGGATCACGCTCGCGTGCCGCGGGCAGAACGGCGTCCGTTCGATGAACTGGATGTGGCGCCGGCACCACCAGCTGTTGCACTTGCGCCCGGTCATGTCCGTGTACGCGCACGCCCAGCCCCGGCGCTCGCCGCAGTCGCTGTAGGTGCAGACGCCGGCGGGCTTCTGGCCGTCGGGGCGGGTCGGGAGCGGCTTCGGCGGCTCGACCTCTTCCTCGGCCGCGATCTCCTCGGAGATTGCCTCCGCGGGCGGGTGCGCGACGGCCGCCTTCGGCATGTAGTGGAAGGCGCCGGCGAACTCTTCACACGTCTGGAAGCGCTGGGTGCGGTCCTTGGCGGTCGCCTTCCAGATGATGTCCATGATCGGCGAGGGGATGGCGGTCGAGGCGCGCGGACGGTCGAAGACCTGCGAGTGCAGCACGGTGGGAAGCTGGCCGGTGAACGGCGGCTCGCCGTGCAGGAGCTCGTAAAGGATCATTCCGAGCGAGTAGATGTCGGCGGTTTCGTCGACCGGTTCGCCCTTGACCTGCTCGGGCGCCATGTAGGCGGGGGTGCCGACCATGCTCCCGGTCGCCGTCAGCCGGTGCTTGTCGTCGATCAGTTTGGAGATGCCGAAGTCGAGGATCTTGGTCTTGCCCCGGTTGGAGATCAGGATGTTGTCGGGCTTGAGGTCGCGGTGGACCACCTGGAAGTCGTGGGCGACGCCGACCGCGGAGAGGAGCTGCTGGATCAGGTCGACCGAGACGTCGACGGAAAAGCGCCCGTACTCGTCCAGCCACGAGCGCATGGAGCGCCCGTCCACCCACTCCATGACGATGAAAAGGACGGGGCCGTCCTCGTCGAAGTCGTAGACACGGACGATGCCGGGATGGTTGAGCGCGGCGACGGTCGCGGCTTCCCGGTGGAACCGCTGGCGGAAGCTCGGGTCGCTCGAGTACTGGTCGGACAGGACCTTGATCGCGACCGGGATCTCCAGCCTCGGATGGGTCGAGCGGTAGACCACCCCCATGGCGCCGCGCCCAAGCTCGGCCTCGATCGGATACCGCCCTAATTGTGTGGTGCTCACCTTGGCGTCTATGGGGGTGTCAGTATGCCCGACAGCGCCGGGCCAACTGGCCGCTTCCTTGGGACCGAAGGGGGCGCGGCAACGCGCCGCTGACCACTCCAAGTCGGAGTGAGAGCGTCATCGGACATTCGATCCCGGTAACGCAGACCTCGCCGTCTACCTGCGCGTCGGTGGATACGCCGGCGGGCGACCTACTTGCGCGCTTCCTGGGCGACGCTCTCCTGGATCGGCACCGCGCTTGCGCGCAGCACCTTCTTGTCGAACTTGCCGACCGAGGTCTTGGGCACCTCGTCGATGAAGCGCACCTCGTCGGGGAGCCACCACTTGGCGACCTTGTCGCGCAAGAAGTCGATGACCTCTTCCTGCGTGACCTGGCCCTTGAACTCGGGCCTTGGTACCGCGTAGACGACCGGCCGTTCGTCCCATTTCGGGTGCGCCAGACCGATCACCGCGGCTTCCAGGATCTTGGGATGCGCCATCACCGCGTTCTCGAGCTCGACCGACGAGATCCACTCGCCGCCGGACTTGATCACGTCTTTGGTGCGGTCGACGATCTGGATGTAGCCGTCGGGCGAGATCTTGGCCACATCGCCGGTGCGGAACCAGCCGTCCTCGGTCAGCTTGCCGGGGTCGTAACCGTTGTGGTAGCCGCGGGCGATCCACGGCCCGCGGACCTGGATCTCGCCAAACGCGACGCCGTCCCAGGGCAATTCCTCGCCGCTGGCCGGGTCGGTGATGCGGATCTGGACGCCGGGCACGATCAGGCCCTGGGTCAGGCGCACGTTCAGTTCGTTCTCCTTGGGCGTGCCCGCACGGACGCGGGCGACACTGCCGAGGGGGGACGTCTCGGTCATGCCCCAGGCGTGCAGCATGCGGAGGCCGAGGCCGTCCATGGCTTCCATGAGCGCTCGCGGGATGGCCGACCCTCCGCAGATGACCGTGTGGACCTTGGGTAGGCGCCTCCCTGTCTCCTTCAACAGGGCGGCAGTGCCGATCCAGATCGTCGGCACGCCGGCCAGGATCGTCGCCTCCTCCTGCTCGGCCAGGTCGACCACCGACTTGGCGTCGCCCATGAACCGGTCGGGGAACAGGACCTTGCATCCCGCCATGCCGCACGCGTAGGGCAGCCCCCAGCTGTTGGCGTGGAACATGGGGACGAGCGGCAGAACAGTGTCCTTCTCGGTCAGGCCCAGGTTGTCGGCCTGCAGGACGCCCATCGTGTGAATGAACTGGGAGCGATGGGAATACACGACCCCCTTCGGGTTGCCGGTGGTGCCGGACGTGTAGCACATGGCCGCGGCCATCCGCTCTGACAGCTTCGGCCACGGGTAGCTGTCCGGCTCGGCCTGGAGCAAGGACTCGTAGTCCAACATCTCGCCGATTCCCTCCTGGCTGTGCGAGGGCGCCGAGGCATCGGTCATCAGGACGATCCGCTGGATGCTCGGGATCTTCCCGATCAGGGGCTTCAAAAGCGGAAGCAGGGGCTGATCGACAAATAAAGTCTTGTCTTCCGCGTCATTGATGATGAACTCGAGATGCTGGGGAAACAGGCGCAGGTTCAGCGTGTGGAGCACGGCGCCCATGCAGGGCACCGCGTAGTAGAGCTCGAGGTGGCGGTGGTTGTTGAACGCCAGCGTGGCGACCCGGTCGCCAGGTTTGACGCCAAGCCGTTTCAGCGCTCCGGCCAGCCGGTTGATGCGAGGCACCATCTCCTGGTTGGTCATGCGGTGCAGGCCTTGCTCGACCTTGGTGACGATCTCCTTCTTCTGGTGAAGTCGCTCAATTCGCCAAAGAATGTCCTGGAGACTGAGCTCGTAGTCCTGCATCAAGCCTTCCACGCCGGCCACCTCCACCTTTCTTTTCCCAAGCGGCAGGTTAAAGATCGATGGTAAGCCCGCCAACGGTAGGATGCACACCCATGGCTTTACGAGGGCGGGCCGACCTCCACATGCACACGACGGCCAGCGACGGCTGGCCCTCGCCCCAGAAGCTGGTCGACCACGCGTCATTCACGGGCCTCGATGTGATCGCGGTCACCGACCACGACACGATCGAGGGCGCGCTGCGGGCGGCCGACCATGCGGCTCGGCGCGGTGGGCTGCACGTGGTGATCGGAGAGGAGGTCTCGAGCCGGAACGGTCACATCGTGGGCCTGTTCCTCGAGAAGCGGATTCGCCCCGGGATGTCGGCGTCGGCGACGGTGCACGCGATTCACGAGCAGGGCGGACTTGCAGTCGCCGTGCATCCTTTCTGGCGCACGCAGCGGCGGACGCGCAACGCGCGTGTGCACGGCGTGGGGTGGCTGGCAGCGGAGCTCGAGTTCGACGCCATCGAAGTCGAGAACGCCACGCCCGGCTTCTACGTCTTCAACCAGCTGGCGCGGCGCTTGAACATGGGACTCGGGTCAGCCGAGTTGGGCGGCTCCGACGCGCACATCCTGGACGCGGTGGGGCGCGCGTACACGGAGTTCTCGGGCACGACCCCGAAGGCGCTGCGGGGGGCAATCGAGGCGGGGACTACGCTGGCCGGGCGGCAACGGTACCGGGCGATGGGTTTGATGCGGTACGCCGCGTGGGGACTGAATCACGAGCGGTACGTCGCGGTAGTCTGAGTCCCCGCGCCCGCTTAGCTCAGTGGATCAGAGCATCTGTCTTCGGAACAGAGGGTCGGGGGTTCGAATCCCTCAGCGGGCACTTTTTTCGACCGGCCCATGCCTAGACACGTAGTCCTTCTGCGCGGCGTCAACGTCGTCCGCACCAACCGGGTGTCGATGCCTGCGCTGCGCCAGACGCTCGAGGACGATGGCTTCGAGGACGTCAAGACCTACGTCCAGAGCGGCAACGTCGTCCTCTCGAGCAAAGAGTCGTCGGAGCGCATCGAGCAGCGCGTTCGCGGCCTGCTCAAGAAGGCATTCGGCCTCGACATCGCGGTTGTCGTCCGCTCGCACCGTGAGCTCAAGTTGGTGATCAAGCGCAACCCGCTCGCCAAGGTTGCGACCAATCCCAAGCGGTATCTCGTCACGTTCCTCTCCGCAAGACCGCCCGGCGAGGTCATGGAGAAGCTCAAAAAGGTGGCCGGACCCGAAGAGCGTTTCGTGGTCGTCGGGAAAGAGATCTACGCCTGGTTCCCTGAAGGTGTGGGCCGCTCTCCGCTGTGGGAAAGACTCGGGGCGAAGTCGCTCGGCGTCACCGCCACGTCGCGAAACTGGGACACCGTCACCACCTTGCTCGCGATGTCAGACGAGCCGGGCGACCGGTAGAATCAACCGGCTCAGCAGGGCGGCTGGCGGAACTGGTAGACGCGCACGTTTGAGGGGCGTGTGGGGTAACCCATCCGGGTTCGAGTCCCGGGTCGCCCACCATGGTTTCCGTAACGCGAACCGATGTTACGGGAAGGCGGAAGGTCGGGATGATGCTGTCGCGGCTCTCGACCCTGACCTCGACGATCAACTCCTTGAGCAGCGCCTTGCGCTGACCAGGCGTTCCGTTGAGCATCGCGTCGCGGACTGCCTCTTCCGCGTCCCGCACAGCCTTCATACTCGGCGCCACGACGCTCTTCGCGGAGTCACGGACTTCCTCGAGCTTCGCACGAAGCTCGGTCAGGCGACGCTCAAGAGCATCAACTCGACTAGCAAAGCGCGTCTCGGGTAGCCGGCCGTTCTCGAAGGCGTTGTAGTAGCGCTGGACAGCTGATTCGGTGCCCGATATCTCCGCCTCCAGGCGCCGGACCTGTGACGCGTTGTCCGGTCCTTGTTCGGCGACGTTTGAGCGCCCACGCTCGATGGCGGCGCTGACGACCTCTGAGTCCGCATACGTTGCCAGCAGAGACTCCAGGACCGCCTGGTCGAGCAGATCGGCCCGCAGAACATCAGAACGGCAGCCTTGCCTGCCGTGGCGGTTTCGCGAGAAACACGTGTAGTAGCGATAGCGGGCATTGCGCCCGTGGGCGGCCGTGCCTATGTAGCGCTTGCCACACGTCGCGCACACGACGAGCCCGCTAAGCAGAAAGTCCGTTGTGTTGCTGCGGCGCGTCGAGGCATCTTCGCCGCGCAGTCTGAGAAGGCGTTGTGCCTTGGCGAAGACGTCAGCTTCGATGAGCGCAACATGAGGCGCGTCGTACCGCACGTCGCGGAAGGCGATCTTGCCGACGTAGGCGGGGTTGCGCAGGACGTTGAGCACGCTGACATGGCTCCAGAGCTGGCCGGGCCGCGTCCGGTAGCCGTGGTGCGACAGGTAGTTCGCCACTCCGCGAGCGCCAAGTCGCTTCTTGGTATAGAGGTCGAAGATCAGGCGCGCGGCGGGCGCCTCCGTCTCGTTCTGCTCCAAAAGCGCAGTGTCACGGTTGAGGCGATAGCCGTATGGAGCGTGCCCGCCCAGCCACTCGCCGCGCGCCGCCTTGCGCTCCATTCCCGCGATTACGCGGTCGATCAGGGTGGCACGCTCGAACTCGGCGAAGACGCCGAGCATCTGGACCATCATCCGACCCGCGGCCGTGCCAGTGTCGAAGGGTTCCGTCGCGGAGCGGAAGCTCACGCCGGCGCGGTCGAGGTCCTCGAGGATCTGCGCCAGGCCTCGGACCGAGCGCGACAAACGATCGACTCGGTAGACGAGCAGCATGTCGTATCGCTTCGCTCGCGCATGAGCGAACGCTTGCTGAAGGCCGGGACGATCCAGAGTCGAGCCGCTCATCTGGTCGGTGAAGCGATGCACGAGCTGCCAGCTGTCCTGGCTCTGTACGTATGAGCCCAGACGCTGCGCTTGGGCTTCGAGCGAGAACGGTTGGTGTTCCTCGTCGGTCGAGATTCGCGTGTATGTAGCGACTCGCACGATGCTGGTCACGGATGGCGATCGCTTATCAGACACGGACACGTCTTATCACGGACTTGGTTGAAGGGGAATCCCCCTCACGCTCTGGATTCGCCAACATCTCGGCGAGAACTTCGACTGCGCGGGTGAAGTGTTCATCCGACATCCGGACGATGTTCGGTGGCGCGATCTTCAGGACCAGCGAATCTCCTGGGTATCGGGGTCCGAGTCTGACTTTCTGACAGACTTTCGGGTCGCGAGGGAGTTGACCCGCGAGTCTGGTGGCTCTGTGCCCTTGGGGGACTTGTCGCTCCCTCGTATCTGGCTCGAAGGGCTTGACCTAATAGGAGCTTGGTCGTGACCCAAGAAAGTCCTGTCAGCCCGAAGGCCGCCATCCCAGACATGGAGGTGCGAATGATCACGATCGGAGTCGATGCACACAAACGAGTTCACGTCGCAGTCGCGTTGGATGCAGCCGGTCGTCAGCTGGGCGTTTGGAAGGGACCCAACAGCAGTCGCGCGTGGCAGGAGCTGAGGGACTGGGCGGTTGCCTTTGGAGGGCAGCGGGGCTGGGGCGTCGAAGGCGCTTGGTCTTACGGTCGCGGCCTCGCTCAACACCTGGTGGCGGGCGGCGAGGTCGTCTACGAGGTCAACTCCAGGTGGACCGCTCTGGGACGTCGCAGTGCAAGGAAGCGCGGCAAGACCGACCGGCTCGACGCTCGTTCTGTCGCTGCGTTCGTCAGGCAGGAAACGGCGACCTTGCCGCGTGTCGTTGAGGAGGACGAGACCGCCGTTTTGGATCTTCTCGCCCGCGAGCGGGAGAACGCAATGGCGGAGGTGACGAGGCTGCGGAACCAGATCCACGCCCTCCTCATGCAGATCGATTCCGAATACGAAATCCGTCTTCGCAACCGGCGGGTGCGGACCCGCATGCGGCTGCTCGAGAGCTATGAGCCGCCTGTCGCCGCCAGCACTCCGCTGCAGCGTGAGCGGGTGGCCGCGGTGAGGCGACTCGCGACGCGTGCTCGAGTCGCCTTCGAGCATGCCGAGGGGTTGGCAAAGCGGATCCGCGCTCTGGCTCAGGACCGCTTCGCACCATTGACAGAGTTGGTCGGCGTCGACCTGCTGACCGCTGGTCAGCTGGCCGCCATCCTCGGCCCTGGCCATCGCTTCGAAGGCGAAGCGCAGCTCGCTGCGTACGCCGGCGCGGCACCGCTCGAGGCCTCCTCCGCCGGGCTCGTGCGCCACCGCCTCAACCGCGGCGGCCACCGGCAGCTCAACTGGATTCTCTACCGCATCGTTCTTACGCAGAGTCAGCACTCGGAGCAGGCGCGTGCCTACCTCGCACGACGTCGTCAAGAAGGCAAGACAACGCGAGAAGCCTTCCGTGCGCTGAAGCGCTACATCGTCCGCGCCATCTGGCGCCTCTGGCAGCTCTGCCCAGGCGCGGTGCGCCGGGAGGTGGTCGCAAGTGCGGCGGCGTAACGACGACCGAGGGGTCAAACTTTGGCCCCCGTTTTTCGAAGGGACTGGACATAGGAGCGTCCCCTGGTTGCCGGCGGGCCGAGGGCAAGGCTCGCCAGCGAGGCGAGTGACGTTTCACATCTATACAATCTCCATTCAGAACTGTCCCACTTACCTTGAATCTGCCAGGATTGGTTGAAATGCCAGGTCTGAGGTTGGTGAAATTGGATAAAGCTGCAGGCCGACTCGGGTGCCACGTCGAGACACTGCGAGTCCACATCCGAACGGGGCGCCTGCGGGCGATTCGAGGGCCGCATGGCGCTTACTACGTAGACGCTGACGACCTTGCCTCTTATCCGAGACCGCGGCGGGGTTGGCCTGCTCCGGAGAAGTTCTCGGAGGAGGATCTAGAACGGTCGTGGTCTTTTGTTGAAGGCGTCCTTCCAAAAGCCAGAGCCTGGCGGCATCGCGAGCTTGCTCTGGTTGATGAGCTGCATGCGAATGCTGGGCGGAACCGCCGCCTCTACCGCCTGGTATCGGTGCATCGACTTCGCGGGCTCGGGCTGACATTTGGTCAGATCGCCGACGAGTTGGGCATCACGTCGCGGCACGCCCGCCGCCTCATCGCCGCGAGCCCGTTCCTGGCTCTTCGCCGGGAGTTGGTGCGCAGAGATAAGGCGCTGGCACAGGCTGACGCTCAGGCGGCGCGACGGGCGACGCAGGACTTGCCTAGGCGGCGTCGGCGCTGGCCACCCCGCCGCGCCAGTTGACTCGCGGTCTCAGACTAGGGTCTCCACGCGGGGTCAAGCGGCTTGAAGCTGGTTCCAGATCAGCCCAGTGGTCGATTGTCGAAACTCATTGCTGGAGGAATCTCTGCGGTGGATGCGTCTTGTAATGCGCTCGCAACCTAGCAGGCAAGCGGCACTTGAGCGACTACTGGATTGGCAGTGAGCACACGCATGTGTTTACGGATAGTGTCCGAAGTTGTAAACGCGTTTTTGAACTCGTTTGGGCTGGGTTCGGGAAATTGACCGCGAACCCCTTTGCGAACCCGCTTGCGAAACAGTCGTCGGGTCTCGTCCTTCCATAACGCGAACCGAAGACGCCGACGACTTCGAAGTCTTTCGCGAACCGTTTGTGAAAAATCTGCGGTGGCCCGCGTCCGTTACTGCCGACTCTCTTCGATCACGACCTGGGAGGTGTAGCCGCCCTCCGATTGGTCGCCGGGCAGCTGAATCATCCAGTCGAAAAGATCCGCTTCCGCGACCGTCACCGTCTCGCCGATCTTAAGACCGGGTACGTCGTGTGGGTCATTAGCGAGCTGTCCCACCACGTGCTGGCCTGGCCACTGGGTGACCACGAGCCAGAGGTATTCCTGCGAACCCGACCGGGTCTCGAATCCGTGTTTGACGAAGAGCAGTTCGCCCGGCCGAAGGCCGTCAGCAAATCGTTTCTTCGCATAGGGCATCTCGCCGATCGCTCGCGTATGCGCCTCCTGCATCCGCTCACTCGCTGTCTTTACCATGCGCGGGTTGCTGGTACTGCCGAGAAGGACGCCAGCGACCTTGTTCAGCCACACCCCCGTGTCCCGTTCGCCCTCGGGCGGAACCAGCCGAATCATCAGTGGCTCCGGTGAACGGACTTTGGGGTCGAATTGAAGCCCCACCCTGATGGCTGCGGCGGGTTGCGGCGAATCCGCTGTTGTTTCGCGGCCCTGGGCCTTCGCTACGAGTTCCGGTTCAATTACGACTTCACCCGGGACGTCAAGCTGGCCGGCTTTGCCTCCCGTCTCGACGGTCTTTCGCATTCCAGCCTCGATAAGGAGCTGAGCTACTGAGTTCATCAGAATGCTTAGGCGGTCGAGGTTCGGCGAAACGTCTCGAAGTTCGAGGTCCGGAAAGCCGAACTTACTCATGCCGCGGGTCGTCATCCAGCCCAACCCCGCTTTGTGCCCAAGTGAGAAGGGCACGATGATGTGTTGGGACGCGGCGATGTTTCCCCGTTCGGTGAACCAACGTCGGGCCGCATCCAATTTGAAGATCCGCAATGCCTCAGGATCGAATACAAGACCCTTGAGTTGGTCCGCCACCGCGAGGCTCGCGGCTAGGGCCGACCAGAGGCCGAACCGTGGAGGGGCATTCATATCGGCACAGCGGACCACCACAGCATGGGTGGCGCCGTTGAGGATGCGCTCCTCGACTTCGCCTAGACCCGTATAGCGCAGGAGGTTGACTGGTGGTGGTGGCAGCTGGCCAACTTTCTCGACCTGAAAGGTGAGGAATCCTGTGTCCCGGAACTTAGCAAGGTCGTCGCGCAACGGACTCTTTAGGTTGGCGTCCTGCCAGGCCGCCGCAGTCTGTTGAAGGGAAGCTTGTTCTGGAAGGCCCTCTGCCGGCGCGAAATAGACGACGTATACCGCGTCTAATTGAGACTTGAGTGGAATGGTGACCGGCGAGAGTGGCCGATCACGTTTAGCGAACCATTGGCGCATCAAACTCACTCTAGCCGGTCGCAGTTCACACCAAGATTGATCGGCGCTCCCTGGAGCTCAATTCGGTTCGCGTTACGGAAACTACGGCCCCACTACTGGAGGTTCTCCCTCAGATGCGTTGCGCGCAGACGCCTCGCTAACCTCAGGAGGTGACCAGACTACCCGTAATCGAGATCAACGGCCTTCGCTTCAACGATCTCGCCGGGTTCGCGGAGGAGTTCTCGACTCAGGCGCTCGCCGGACATCAATGGCACGGAAACCTTGACGCCTTCAACGACATCCTGAGGGGCGGATTTGGCACGCCGGAGGGCGGATTCACTCTTCGATGGTTGAACTCGACGCTCTCAACGGAGCGGCTTGGTTACCAGGAAACGGTCAGCTGGCTGGAAGGGATCAGGAAGACTGCCCATCCGTCGAATTGGCCATCGATTGATAGCAGACTCGAGGGGGCTCGACGCGGTGAAGGCCAGACAATGTTTGACATGCTCGTCGAGATCATTCGTGATCACGGACCGGGTGGGACCGAAGCCGAAGACGGCGTTCTACTGGAGCTTGCCTGACTCGCGTCGCCTTCGGCCCCGTCCTGGTCCTGCCGGCCAGTGAGGTTAATGTGTCGGCCGACGATCCTGGGCTGGTTCGCGTTACGGAAACTACGGCCCACCACAGTCGCTGGAGCATGGAGTCGGCCCACCTGGGGTGATCGAGCGTGCGGAAAGCCCCAGTCGCGTCTTATCGGATCAGGGCGAGGCCGTTCTTTCACGGCGCGCGTTCGGCGCCGTGAGCTCGGCGAGGAACTCTATCGCCCGAAGCAGGACCAGCTCCGAACGTTCGTAAGCAGTGATGTGGTCTTCGCCGGCGAGACGAACCACCCGCGCATGGCGAATTCGCTGAGCACCTCTCTCGGTCCCGTGCTCTGGGTCCTCCAGATCGCCGACAAACATGAGCACCGGCGCCGTGATCCGGGGAAGAAGAGCCCACGTGTCCCAGAGCCCGTATGCGTCGTACCACAAGGCAAGCATTTCTGGGTTCGTCGCGTCTACCTGGCGCTGAAACCACGGACTCAGCGTCCAACCCGAGTCTTCAAGGAAGCCTTTCCATCCACGCTCGCGTAGGATCGCGGCAACCCTCGCGTTGTCAGCGAGCAAGTTCGCCGCCGCGGCGGCATCTTCGGCGAGGGTTGCCTCCTGAAGGGTCATTCCACCGGTGGTGATCACCGCGGAGAACCGTTCCGGATGAATCGCAGCGGCACTCAGGCCGAAATCTGCTCCCTGCGAGTAGCCCCAGAACGCGGCGGAGTGGAGCTCTAGATGATCAAGCAGGGCGATGATGTCGTCGATGTAGCGCACGACTGCGTGCGCATGGGCCGGTCGCGGCTGGTCACTTCGACCGTGGCCGCGATGGTCGAACAGGATGCACGTCCGGATTGCTGAGAGTGCATCCACGTAACCCGCGTCTCGCCACATCGAGCCGTCTCCAGCGCCACCGGTGTGGAGGATGATCGGCGGACCGCTGCCGACGACTTCATAGTGGAGACGGATGTGGTCACGTGCGTGCAGAAATGGCATCGTGCCGTCACAAGATTGCGTTCCTCGGATCCGGTTTGCAATAGATCTCGCGACTCAGCTCATGCAACTGCCGGCTCTGGAACAAGTGGTGCTTGGGTTGGCGGCGACCGTCAAACCGTTGTTCGAGTTATGGAAGCTGTGGCCCACCAGAACGCTTTGCTCCACCGGTCGTTTCGAGCGTCTAAGCTTCGCGCTTGTGCCGGCTGGGGGCGTTCGCGAGGCAATCGATCGGTGGTTCAG
>WNGB01004544.1_pt1 | contig 21069 bp, 18 predicted proteins | sample 5400681 | NCBI WGS metagenome assembly WNGB01 (sample SAMN13153367, study PRJNA577476) | soil metagenome | isolation source: 115 cm soil or saprolite under grassland replicate 2 | place: USA:California | collected 2016-06-15
CGGGTCCTCCTGGTAGCGAATCTCGCCTCGACAGCTCGGGCACACCAGGATGTCCAACAATTCCTTGTCCACCGACATCAGTCACCCCTCCCGTCTTACTGTCGGATAAGCGCGAGAACCTCGGCCGTCTTCTCCTTCAGCAGATCCTGCGTTGCTGCCTCGACGTTCAGCCGCAGCAGCGGCTCCGTGTTCGAGGGCCGCACGTTGAACCACCAGTCGTCGTACTCGACGGTGAGCCCGTCCATTCGATCCTGCCGCCCCTCCCCGTATGCCTGGGCGATCCGCTCGATGACGGCTTCTTTGTCCTCCACGCGCGAGTTGATCTCGCCGGAGTCGGCATAGCGGCGGAGCGGCGCGAGCAGTTCCGACAACGGCTTGCCGGCCTTCGACATCTGATCCATGACGACCATCGACGCCACCAGGCCGGAATCCGCGTTGAAGTGGGCTCGGAAGTAGTAGTGGCCGGAGTGCTCTCCACCGAACACCGCGCCGGTCTCGGCCATGACCTTCTTGATGAACGAATGGCCGACCCGGGTCTTCACGGGCTTGCCCCCATGCTCCCGGATGACCTCAGGCACCACCCTCGAGCAGATGAGGTTGTGAAGGATGATGGCGCCCGGCTGGCGCTCCAGCATCCCGATGGCCACCAGTGCGGTGACCAGCGACCCTCCGACTCCCCTGGCATGCTCGTCGACGAGGAACACACGGTCCGCGTCGCCGTCGAAAGCCAAGCCGAGATCGGCACCGTGCTCGAGGACCGCACGCTTGACGTCTTCCTGGTTCTTGGGGTCGATGGGGTCGGCCGGGTGGTTGGGGAACGTCCCGTCAAGATCCATGTACAGAGGCACCAGCTTGCCGGGCAGCCGCTGGAACAGCTCGGGCACTACCAACCCCGCCATCCCGTTGGCCGCGTCGGCCACCACCGTGAACGGCAGGAACTGCCCCAGGTCGACGAAGGAGAGCAGGTGCTCTATGTAGTCGTCGCGCATCTCTCGAGGGATGACGAGGCCGCGGGTGGGGACAGCGCCCGCCCCAGGCGGCGACTCCCGCTCGGCCAGGGCCCGGACCTCACCGAGGCCGCTCTCCACACCCACGGGCCGGGCACCGGAAAGGCACAGCTTCAGCCCGTTGTACTCGGGCGGGTTGTGGCTTGCAGTGAACATGGCCCCCGGCAGCGAGAGCCGCCCCGAAGCGAAGTAGACCATGTCGGTCGTGGCCAGCCCCATGTCCTCGATGCCAACCCCGACCCCTGTGACGCCTGAGGCGAAGGCCTCGGACATCGCGGGGGAGGACAGACGGCAGTCCCGGCCGAGGACGATCCGGTCAGCTCTGGCCCAGGATGCGAAGGCCCGACCGATCCTGTAGGCGGCACTTTCGTCGAACTGCTCCGGATAAACACCGCGGATGTCGTAGGCCTTGAAGATTCGCGCGAGGTCGGCCGCCATCGCGGCCGATTCTAGCCGACCGACTGTCCCCGACCTCCTGGAACTCGGACGCCGAGGCGAGCCGAGAGAGGTGGGCCTTTAGCGGTTCGCGACCAGGTCGAGCACAGAGCCCAGGGGAACGTTCTGTCCCTCGCGCTCCCAACCTCTCCACTCGCACACGGGACAGGACGTGAAGGAGGTGGCGGAGCCTGCGAGGGTCATGGTCACCCGGAGCGTCTCCTGCGAACCGCAAGAGGGGCACGAGTTACGAGAAAGGAGAGCCATCGCACCTGGATGCATCGGCGTAACCAGGGTCGCAGCACATAGTCCCCCCGGCCCGATTTTTGGTCCGTCCACATGGACTAAGGGGTATCCCCCACTCGGGGGATGGGCCGGAGACAGCCCTCACCACCAGTTGATGGCCCTGCTCACCTGATTGGCAAGCCGAGCGTCGCAGCGTAACCGGTTCGATCCAGCGAATAGGAGGCGACCGAGGCCACGATCGTTCCACCCCGGGCACTCACCACAGCGGAAACCGGCCGGTCTCCCTGGTGCGGAAGGATGATCCGGATCGTCCTGCCGGGTAGGATCGTCCGCGTGCGGATGGAGGCTGGTGAGGGCCCCTCGCTCCCGATGAGTCGGAAGGACACCTCCACTTGCCGTCGGCCCGGATTCTGGAGAAAGAGGAACGAACGACCGCCCGTTGGAGGCAGGGCCGGCATGACCAGCCAATCGCCGGCCGTAGTGGATGATCCGTTGAGCGTGGCCGAGTCTCCGCGAGGCCCGGTGAGCCTGACCGCGGCGATCATGGGGCGACCATTCGAGCTGGCCACGAGCAGGCCGGCATCCTTCACCCTCTCGGGCTGGAAGGTCTTCACCTCGCCAGGACCCACCGAGAAGCCCTCCGGACCCGAGACCAGGCGCTGGAACGTAGATCCTTGGGCCACCGCCGAGAGGTCGGCCCTGGAGTCCCCATCGTTCAGCACCACCAGCTCCCGCGTCCCAGCGTCGGCGCCAGCCGGGATCACCCACCGAGCCCCAGCGCCGGAGACGCCTACCTCGGCTCTTATCCCGGCCACGGACATCTGGAGGCCACCGGCAACCACACGACCCACCCGCTGGATCACCCGGGCCGTCAGCGATTCCTCACCTGGACCCAAGAGGAGGAAGTCGTTGACCTGGATGCCGACCGAGTGTTGTGGGGCCAGCACGTAGGGGGTCAGGGGGCCGGCCGCCACCTCCCGCTTCTCCGTCCTGAGGACGACGTCGAACTCGGCGGGCTCGTCGAAGGGATTCATGACCACCAGGTAGGAGGTCTGGTCGGCGCCCGTGGGGACGTCCATGACGAACCAGTTTCGATGGGCTGTCTGCTCACAGCGCTCGGCGGCCAGTCCTCCCGGCGCGCCGGTTGCAACGATGGCCGCCGCCCCGACCCACCCCCCGAAGTACTCCACCTGAGTGGCGTCGGCGGGGTCGTCCGCGGAGATCTGACGGTAGACCTGCCTGAGCGCGCCGACGGCGAACGTGGTTACCGACCGCGTCCCGTCCTTGCCCAGCTGGGTCAAGCGGACCCGGACCCGGCGCCGTCCTGGATTCGTCACCACCACCCATCCCTGCCAGCCGCTGTGCCCCCCGTGCGGACAGAACAGGGCACCGGTGGGATCCGCTGAGGGAGCACCCTCGGCCGCGCCATTGGGCCCAACGGCTCGGTCGAGTAACAGGCCCGAGCCGGCCAGGAAGGCCACGACGACAAGGAGAGCGACGGCCCGGACCCGGATGCCGGGCAAGAGGTCCCGGTCGCGCTCGCTCTCGACCGGCACGGCCTCATCCATGTCGCGCCGGCCTCCTGGTGACCCATAGAGCCGTCCCCCACATCAGAATCAGGAGCACCATCTCGATGGTCCTGGTCCGTTGCCCGCCGTAATGGACCCGGTACCCTGAGGGCATCGGACCCCTCCGGAAGCCCGTCGCCCATCCGAGCGCTCGGTCGGGTTCGAGGGAGCCCTTCGCCCCGTTCGGCTCCAATCGCCATCGTGGATCGAACTGGCTCAGGAGCAGCACGAGGGCCGCCTCGGACCGCTCCGGTCCGGCGAACCGCTGCCCCGAGGGGTCACCGACGAGCGGCCTCCCCTCCGCCCTGGGCAGGGACTCCACGGCGTCGAGCCGCGAGGACCGGGCGGCACGGCTCCAGGCCGGATCGGTGATATCCGAAGCCAGCGGGGCGGCCTTGTCGTTTCGAAAGATGGTCAGCCCTCTGGCTGATACGAGATCGAGGTCGACCTGCCGGGTCAGCCGCCGGAGCGCGGCGCTCGGTAGGTCACCCGGTTCCGCCAGAACGAACCGGATCCCGAAGGCGGCGAGGAGCGCTCCGCCGTGCCGAGCCTCCCCGGCCAGCACCTCCACCAGTGACTGGCGGAGACGGTCGTACCCAGGGCCCACGTCGGGCCGGCCGATGTCGAGCGCCGAGGCACCGGCGGGGGCGGTCACGGCGAAGCGAACAGACGCAGCCCCGGCCCCCACCGTCCCGGTGGGAAGCCCGCCGGGCGCGGGGAAGGCGTCCCCGTCGAGGGAGCCGACCCACAGCACCCGATAGGGAGGGCCTCCGGCCTCCCCCGCCACCGGATACGCAGCGGGGACTCGTTCGGGGCCGCCGATCTCCCAGGAGGCGCTGCTCGCCTGGACGATCTGGCCGAGAAGTCCCACGGCCAGGAGCGCGGTCATCAGGGCGGCCCCGATGTGGCGGAGGCCGAATTCCGTTCGGGCCACTCCAAGTAGGGAGGCGAGCCCCAATCCGACCAGGATCGAGTAGCTGAAGCCTGCCATGCCCACGTACGCCACCGGGTTGGACAGGGCGGCGGGAAGATAGCCCGCTGCCGCAAGCCAGGCCAGGTACAGGGAGAGAACGGCCGCAATGCCACCGCGAAGTGCCGTGGTGTGATGCCGCCCGGAGACGAACAGGACGGCCACTGCCGCGGCACCGGGCAGGAAGAACCCGGTCACCCAGGCCCCCGGCCCGGGGCCGAGTGAAAGCCGGGCGAGCGATGCGAACGAAGGCTCGCCGGCGAGATCTTGCATGCTCCGCCATGATCCCCGGGCGATTTCCAGGGAGAGCGGGAACGTGAGGGCGGTCGCCAGGACAAGGGCCGCCCCTACCAATGCGACCCCTCGAAGCCGCCGGGCTCCGGAGGTGGGAACGAGCAGGACGGCTGCAACCAGCACCCCGGCCGCAAGGATGGTCCCTGGATAGAACGAGCCGAGGATGGCCACTCCGAGGGCGGCCCCGACGATCCACCGCCGGACGCGGATAGCCCCGAGGTGACCGAAGGGCAGCACCAACTTGCCGGCCATCCAGGGAAGGCCTGCCAGGAAGACGAGGGCGGGGATCCTACCCTCCGAGATGGCCCACAGGACCGCCGAGGAGAGCCCGTAACAGACCCCGGCCACGACGGACGAAACGGGGTCAGCAGTGGCTGCCCGCACGGCCCGGTAGCATCCAACGGCAGCGACAGCCGGCATCCCCAGCAGCAGGATCTTCTCGAGCAAGACGGGATCGCCCACGGCCAGGACGCTTCCGGCCCCGAGCAGCCCCAGCGCAGGACTGGCCGCTGTGCTGCCACCCAGGCCCGGGTGCCGGATCCCCGACACGAGCTCCGCGAAGAAGGCCGAAGGCGACGAGGGGAGAGCCCCGAGGCCGCCGCCCAGGAGCGACGAGGCCCCCAGGACGTGCCGGTAGGCGAAGGCAGCCGCCACGGCTCCCAGGACCCACGCCGTTGCGGCGGGATGGACCCGGGCGAACCGGAGGGCCCGAACCCGCGGAGCGACGGCCGCGGCCTCACCGCCGCCTCCTCGTTCAGGCAGGAGCGACTGGACGGCCGACTGGGCCCACCTTCGAAGCCTGATCGCCGCGGGCGCCATCGACCTGCGAACGGCTCGGTCCGGAAGAGAGCGGACAGCCTGGGCTCGCACTCTCCGTTGGAGGGTCCCCGGTAGATGCGCCACGTTCCATCCCCATGCACCCAGGAGCTGATAGGCGTCCTGGAATCGCCGGGAGAGCACGAGCACGAGGAGGCGGATCAGCCCCTGGATCAGGTACAGCGGCAGGACCCACACCAGGGACAGCAGGCCGTAGTTCTTGAGGATGCTGGCCAGAGCCCCACGTTCCTGGTCGTAGCGGCGAGCGGACGTCCCCGGCGGTGCGGGGCGCTCCCCCTGGAAACCAGCGCTCCGATGACGGGCCACCGCCCTCGGAGTCATCAGCACTCGGAATCCGGCCACCCGGGCCCGCCAGCAGAAGTCGAGATCCTGTCGGCCGGAGGCCAGCCGCTCGTCGGGCAGCCCCACCCTGGCCCAGGTCTTCCGCGAGACCAGCATCGCGCAGGACGAGACGTACATGACCTCTCGGATGCGGTCGTACTGACCCTGGTCGATCTCGCCGTCCTCCAAGGGGGAATAGGAATAGGCGAAGCGGTCGGTGGCGAGGCCGATCTCCCGGAGGACCTGGGGCTGTTCCCAGTCCAACACCTTCGGCCCGACGATCCCCACGCCGTCGATCCGCTCCGCCGCCTCGACGAGGGCCGACACCGCGCCGGGTTCGAGGAACGTGTCATCGTGAAGGAGGAGCGCGTAGTCGGCCTGCCGGGCCGCCTCGGACTCCAGCGCAACGGCTACCGCGGAGCCGAACCCGGCGTTTCCAGGGAGGCGGATGACCCGGCCGGGGCCCAGCGCTGCCTCCAGGAGGTCCGGAGACCGGTCAGCTGAAGCGTTGTCGACGGCGAGGACCCCGATCCGGGGATGGGTCTGTTTGGCCAGTCCCATCAGGCACTGGGGCAGCCACGCCTCCCCGTCCTTGACAACGAGGACGACAAGTACGCTCGGTGGCTTCACCTTCCCGGCGCGAGCACGATCCCCGGGGGAGCGTGTGTCAACTTGAGGCATGAGTGGATCAACAAGCAGTCGAGGAAGCGTGGTGGAGCATAACACCGTCGGTACCGGAGAAAGGGCTGAAGGGGAGTCCGGAGACCCCCCTTCAGCAACACAGCTCGATCAACGAGCTATCTCTTCCTCTTGGCCGTTGACTTCTTCGCCGACTTCTTCTTCGCCGAAGACTTCTTCTTCGCCGAAGACTTCTTGGCGGACTTCTTGGCCGAAGACTTCTTGGCGGACTTCTTGGCGGTCGACTTCTTTCTGGCGGCTGGCATGGTCACCTCCTCTCTGTTACGCCTAGCTCATGAGGCCATACGCTTCAAGCGCCGGCGCTCCCGTTCGCTCATGCCACCCCACACCCCATACCGCTCGTCGCGACGAAGGGCGTAGTTGAGACACTCGATGCGGACGGGGCACTCGGCGCAGATCCGCTTGGCCTCGCGCGACGACCCTCCCTTCTCGGGGAAGAAGATCTCCGGGTCGTAGTCCCGGCAACGCGCGCGGTCCTGCCATGGAACGAAGTGGTGCACGGCCATCCCCCGAAATTACATTCTTGTAATTCTGCGGGAAACGACCCGAGAAACGCAAGTCCTCGGGCAGAACTTTTTGATTTCGCTCGCGCCGTTGCATATCTATTCGGAATCGTGGCGAACTGACGCGTCTCGTGCAAGAGATTATGGCGATTTTTTTGATAGTAAAGTAACCTTACCTTTTTGGTAAAGCCGACTGACGGAAGCGACAAAATCGGGGCGTTTGGGGGCGGCTTTGACGGGAGTTTCGACCGAGGAGAGCAGCCGGGCGGGTCAGCCCGGCCGGACTGCGCTGCGCGAGCGATCGACCCGACCGTAGGTCGTGGTGCGCTCGGCGGGGACGCGGCCGATTTCCCGGATCGCCTGCACGAACTCATGGGGCTCCTTGCGTATCCCCCATTCAGCTCCAGCCATGCGGGAGATCGTTTCCTCCATGAGCGTCCCCCCGAAGTCGTTGGCGCCTCCCTGGAGGATCTGCTTGCAATACTCCATGCCCATCTTGACCCACGACACCTGGACGTTCTGGATTCGCGTGTGGAGCAGGATCCGGGCCACTGCGTGCATCCGGCGATTCTCGTCCAGTGTGGGCCCGGGCCGGGCCTTTCCCGCCAGGTAGATCGGCGAGTTCTGCCATACGAACGGCAGAGGAACGAACTCGGTGAAGCCACCCGTTTCGTCCTGAATCCTGGCCAACCGCCTGATGTGTCCAACCCAATGTGGCGGCGCGTCCACGTGGCCGAACATGATCGTCGAGGAACTCCGGATCCCCAGGGAGTGGGCGGTCTTGACGATCTCCTCCCATGTGTCAGCGGGAAGCTTTCCCTTGGTGAGGACCCACCGGACATCGTCGTCGAGGATCTCAGCGGCCGTGCCGGGGATCGTCCCAAGCCCCCGTCGCTTGCACTCCTCCAGGAACTCCCGGAAAGAGATCCCCAGGCGTGTGGCGCCGTTCAGGACCTCCATCGGGCTGAATGCGTGGATGTGGATGTCGGGGACCCGCGCTTTGATGGCGTCGAGGATCCCGAAGTAGAAGTCTCCGGGCAGGCTCGGATGCAATCCTCCCTGGATGCAGACTTCGGTCGCCCCGTACTCCCATGCCTCCTGGGCCCGATCGGCCACTTCCTCCAGCGAGAGCGTGTAGGACTCGGGGTCGATCTCCCTCTGGGCGAAGGCGCAGAACCGGCAGCCCGTGTAGCACACGTTGGTGAAGTTGATGTTCCGGTTGACCACGTAGGTGATCTCGTCCCCCACAGCCTCCCGGCGAAGGTCGTCGGCCACGCGGCACAGTTCTTCCAGCGCCGGCCCGCTCGCCTGGAACAGGGCCAAGGCCTCATCCTCGTCGAGGTCCGAGCCCCTCCCCACCGCCGCCTTCGACAACGCATTCCCCAGGTCTGCCTCAAGGCGGGCAGCGGCCGGCCTCCGGCCGGTGACCCACTCCCTGGTCACGGCGATCTCACCGAAGTCCCCGTAGACGTCGACGGCGTCCTCTCGCAGACCTGCCTCAGGGCCCTTGGCGAACGTCAGCCCGATCGTTCGGGCCTTCCACTGGACCTCAGGGTCCTGCCATGGCGTCGGCTCGGGCTTCTGGTCCGCGCGGGCCAGTCCATCCCTGCCGGTCATCCTGCCTACCGGCCCTTGCATCTTGCCCGCGATCCAGGGGTCCGGCTTGACCGCGTACTCCGGATAGATCGCCAACCGCTCACGCAGCGTGTATCCCTTCTCCGCGGTGCGCCGATCGAGGTCTCGCAGCTTCGGCCAGGGTGCCTCGGGGTTCACGTGGTCGATCGTCACGGGGGAGACCCCTCCCCAGTCGTTTATCCCTGCGTCGATCAGCCTCGGGTAATGCGGATCCGAAAGATTGGGCGGAGCCTGGAGGTTCACCCGCGGTCCGAACACGATCCTGGCGGTGCCAATAGTGGCCAGGAGCTCTTCCTCTCCCGGCTCGGGGGCGTCGTGCATTGCAGTCCCCGGCTTCGCCCGAAAGTTCTGGACGATGACCTCCTGGACGTGACGGTACTTGCGGTGGAGGTCGCGGATGGCAAACAGCGATTCCGCCCTTTCCCGGGGCGTCTCTCCGATCCCGATCAAGACTCCCGTTGTGAAGGGAATGGACAGGCGCCCGGCGTCCTCGATCGTGCGGAGCCTGATCCCCGGGATCTTGTCCGGAGAGCCGAAGTGGGGACCGCCCCGCTCCGAAAGCCGATCCGAGGACGTCTCCAGCATGATCCCCATCGAGGCGCTGACGTGCTTCAAGCGCGCCATGTCCTCCCACGTCATGACGCCCGGATTGAGGTGGGGCAACAGACCCGTCTCCTCGATGACCTGGATCGAGACTGCCCGCAGATAGTCGAGCGTCGAGTGGTAGCCGCGCTCAGCGAGCCACTTCACCGCGACGGGGTAGCGATCCTCGGGCTTGTCCCCCAGCGTGAACAGCGCCTCTTTGCATCCGCGCTGGCGCCCCGACTCGGCGATGGCCACGACCTCTTCCGGGGTGAGGAACGGCCGGTCCAGCTTCGCTGGTGGCTTTGCAAACGTGCAGTAATGGCAGTGGTCCCGGCACAGCATCGTGAGCGGGATGAAGACCTTTCTGGAGTAGGTGATGGTCTTGCCGTGTCCGAGATCCCGAAGGCTCGAGGCGATCTCGCACAGCTCGTCCAGAGCCGGGCCCCTCGCAAAGAGCAGAGCTTCCACCTCGTCGAGAGAGAGCGCCTTTCCGGCCCGCGCTCGCGCCAGCGAACGACGGAGCTGGTGAGAGAGGTCGATCATGGTCGGCTCGAATCTACGGCCGGCGTCACATTCAGGCAAACAGCGGCAAGATACAGCGGTGAAAGTTGCGGCGCTGGCCGGCGGAGTGGGCGCGGGGAAGTTCCTCCGCGGGCTGGTCAGAGTTGTCCCGGCCGAGGGTGTGACCGTCGTGGTCAACACCGCCGACGACATCGAGGTTCACGGCCTGCACGTCTCGCCCGATCTGGACTCGGTCACGTACTGGCTGGGCGGCGTGGCCGATCGAGACCGCGGGTGGGGGCGGGACGGAGAGTCGTTTCGCGCAACCGAGGAGCTAAGGGCCTTTGGCGCCGAAAGCGCCTGGTTCGGCCTGGGCGACCTCGATCTGGCCACCCACCTCTTCCGCACCGGGCTCATGGGGCGAGGGAAGACACTCTCCGAGGTCACCAGGCAGGTTGCGGGCCGATTCGGTATCACGGCCCGTATCATCCCGATGTCCGATGACCCGGTGACCACCCGCGTCGAAGTGGTCGACGAAGCCGGTCGACCCCTGGACCTGCACTTCCAGGAGTACTGGGTCTTCCGCGGAGCCCGGGACGAGGTGAAGTCCGTCCGTTTCGAGGGCGCCGACCGTGCCCGTCCGGCTGCCGGGGTCCTCGAAGCGATCGCTGATGCAGAGGTCGTCGTGCTCTGTCCTTCGAACCCCATCGTGTCCATCGACCCGATCCTTGCGGTTCCGGGCATACGCGACGCGGTGGCAGCCCGCCGGGACCGGGTGGTGGCCATCTCTCCGATCGTAGGAGGCGTCCCGTTGCGCGGCATGGCCGACAAGCTCCTCCCCGTCGCCGGTGTGGACGTATCGGCGGCAGGAGTGGCCGAGCACTACGCCGGGCTGGTCGGGGCTTTCGTGTTCGATCACGCCGACCGGGACCTCCTCGACCGGGTCCTGGCCTCGTGCGATCGCGGAGGGGTCACCGACACGATCATGGTGGACGATTCCGCCGCCGAACGTCTGGCCCGACAGGCCCTCGATGTCGCTGGAGGCGTCGGTGGCGGTTGAGATCATCCCGATACCGGCGATCCCTGAGATCGGACCGGGCGACGATCTCGCAGCCATCCTGGGCCGGGCTCTGGCAGACGAGCGCATGCAGCTTCGAGACGGCGACGTCGTGGTGGTGACGCAGAAGGTGGTGTCGAAAGCCGAAGGCCGGATCGTGCCCGAAGAGCCGGGCGGAAAGGCGAGATGGGTGGCCCAGGAGACCCGCCGGGTGGTGGCCCGGCGGGGAGACCTGGTGATCGCCGAGACGCGTCACGGGCTCGTCTGCGCCAACGCCGGTGTGGACACGTCCAACGTCGCCGATGGATACCTCACCCTCCTTCCGGAAGACCCCGACGCCAGCGCCGAGGGAATCCGAGCCGCCCTCAGCTCCTGGAGTGGCGTCGACGTCGCCGTGGTGATCACGGACACGTTTGGCCGGCCATGGCGTCAGGGCCTGGTGAACGTGGCCATCGGCAGCGCCGGCTTCCCGGCACTGGTAGACCTGCGCGGAACGAAGGACGCGGTCGGCCGTATCCTGGAGGCGACGGTCGAGGCCATGGCCGACGAGGTGGCCGCGGCGAGCGGTCTGGTCATGGGGAAGGCGGAAGGCATTCCCGCTGCCGTCGTCCGAGGTGTCAAGGCCGAAGGGCTGCCTCCACTCCCCGCCTCGGCGTTGGTGCGGCCAGCGGAAGAGGACATGTTCAGAGAGTCCTCGTTCGAATCACTCCTCTCCCGGAACCAGGCCACTGCATTCGGACGGGGCGAGGTTGCACCGGACGTAGTGCGAGGGGCCCTGCTTGCCGCCGAAACCGCCCTCCTGGGCGGCGATGAGCACCCCTGGATCCTCATGGAGGTAGGCGACGAGCAGGCCAGGGCGCGCTTGAGCGCGGCGACAGAGAGCGATTCGGCGGAGATCCTCGCGACGGCTCCCGTGGTCGTGGTTGGATTCGCCGGCCGGCCCGGCTCTCGAGCCGGAGGCGGGCGAAGGAGTGAGCCGGCGTGGGACGAGGCCGTTCTTTCCGCCGGCGCTGCGATGCAGAAGGTGGTGCTGGCCTTTCATGCCCTGGGCCTGGCTTCGTGCTGGATCCCTCCGTCCCGCTTCCGGTCGAGGGAGGTGAAACGGGCACTCGGCATCGCGGCCCAGCTGGTCTTGATCGGGGCTGTGGCGGCCGGGCGGCCTCTCACGCCGGCATGATGACCGGTAGGTCCATGGCAGGCCTGGTGCTCTGCGGGGGTGGGAGCGCGCGGATGCGACGAGAGAAGGCCCTGATCTCCGTGAGCGGGCGACCGCTGGTCCTTCACGTTGCTCGGATCCTCGAGCAGGCCGCCGCCCCGGTTCTCCTCGCGCCCGGTCACTCGGGCCGGCTCGGAGCCCTCGGCTACGACGAGGTCGACGACGCGGTCCCGGGCTCAGGGCCGCTGGGGGGCCTGCTGGGTGGATTGATCGAGTCTCCTCACCACTTGACCGCGGTCGTGGCCGTCGACATGCCCTTCGCCAGCGCAGCCCTCTTCACGCTCCTGGCGGAGCTCCTCCGAGATGAGGACGCCGTGGTGCCGCGAACGGGCTCCGGGCCGGAGCCTCTGCACGCTGTCTACTCGAGAGCGGCCCTTCCCATACTTCGGTCGGCGCTCGCCGACCGAGAGCTCGCCCTGCACATGGTCCTTTCACGCCTGCGCGTGCGGTGGGTCGACCAGGACGAATGGGCCACCGCGGATCCTTCGGGTCGCTTCGCGGTCAACCTCAACGTAGAGGGCGACCTCGCCCTCCTCGAGGGTAGTCCGCTGCCGCCGAGATAGAGTTCCAGGCTGTTCCCTGAGGTGCCGACATCCATGAAGGAGGCGATTGCTGTGGGCGAAGGCGAAAACCATGACGCGCAACCCGAGGTCGGCCAGGAGCAGGCCAGGCAAGGGGTGCCGGTAGTTCCCATGGTGGGCGCCGTGGTAAAGAGGACGAGCCGGTTCAGTCGTGAGGTGGTAGCCACGATGATCGCCCTTGCCAGCACGGCGTTCGGCGTCGTGGCCGCCCTGGCGTGGAACGCCGCTATCACGGCCTGGTTCAACAACTCGTTCGGGGGCCAGCTGGCTCGAGTGACACCCCGCGCGACCGTGAGAGCGCTGTTCATCTATGCCATTGTCGCCACGCTCGTCGGTGTCGTGGTGATCGTGCTGCTGGGTCGGTTGGCCGCTCGAATCAATGCAGAACCTGTAGAGTTCAAGTATCCCGTGGTGCCGAAGAGCTAGGCGCGCGCACGAGGATCCCCATCGGCGGGAGACCTGTTGGCCAAGAAGAAGAAACGCCGCCCTGGATCGAGCCCCCGCCCCGCGGGCCGGACCGCGACGTCCACCCAGGACCGAGTGGCCGCCACCCCGGCAGTCAAACCGGCTCCCGCCACGCCCGGTGGGCCGAACCGCTTGGAGCGGAAGGAGCTGGCCCGACGACAGCGGGAGGCGCTGCGGCGAAAGATGGCGCGCCGCCGGACCGCCCGGCGAGGCGGTGTGTGGCTGGCGGCGGCCGCGGCGATCGCCGTGGTGACCCTCCTGATCGTGCAGAACTCCGGCAAGACCGGCGGCCTGAACGGCGAAGAACGAAGGCTGCTTGCCCAGGCCCCGGCGGCAGCCACGACTGCCGGGTGCGGGGGCGTGACCACGGTGAAACCGTACGATCCGGAAAGCCTGGATCGGACCCATATCGGTGCTCAGGGCGGTCCCGCGACGATGCCCCCCCTGTCGTCCTATCGCACGCAGCCCCCCACCTCCGGCCCCCACAACTCGACGCCGCTAGCAGCCGGCCAGTACCCGGATCCTCCCCCGATCGATCAGGTGATCCACTCCCTGGAACATGGCGCCGCGGTGATCTGGTACGACCCCTCGGCTCTTTCCTCCAAGGAGCTCACCGATCTGCAGACGTTTTTCTTGAAGAAGGGCGAGGGGGCGAAGGTCATCATCGCTTCGTACAACTATCCCGACCAGGGAGCGGCCGGGAGGCTGCCTTCGGGCAAGCAGATGGTCATCGTGGCGTGGCATCGCATGGAGACGTGCACCAAGGTGAGCCTGCCCGTCGCCTTCGACTTCGTGTACCACTACGACTCGAGCTTCCGGGTCCGCGACTACAAGGGCCAGGCGCCGGAGCCGACCGCGCCCATCGGCTAGAGCCGCCGGCGTGCTCACTACAATCGGCGTGTGACGAGTCCACCCTCTCGGTGCGTGGCGGCAGGGTGAGAGCTGCGGTCGATGCCAGCTCCGCACTCTCCGAGAGGAGAAGCGGAGTGGGCAATTATGTCTGGCACCTGCTCTGCCTGCTTCCGGAGGTCGACCCCAAATCCACTTATGTGGCCTGGTACCTGAACCCACGGGCGATGCTTCGACCCCTGCGGGTCAGACGCTTCTTCAAGGATGTATCGAGACCGAACCTCGTGAATCGCGCGACGCCACTCCCGATGAGACTCTTCGTGAAACTGTGGCAGAGTCTCGGTATTCCCACGGCAGAATGGTTCGTGCGATTCGACGTGCTCTTCGCGCCTGCCTTCGTACCGCCACCGACCCGAACACGGTCCCTCGTGCTAACCGTTCACGACCTCGCGTTCCGCCTGTACCCTGACACCGCTCCCACCGCGAATTGGATGCCCCGACTGAAGCCCGCGCTACGCCAGGCCGCCAGGATCATCGCGGTCTCGGAGCAGACGCGCCGGGACCTCCTCAGTCTCTACCCGGTAGATCCCGAGCGCGTCACCGTGGTACCGCTGGGAGTGGATCGAGCCCGATTCCGGCCTCCTTCACCAGGGGCCGTCGAGGCGATTCGGCTGCGCTATGGGATCGACGGTCCATACCTGCTTGCCCTGGGGGATATCGACCCGAGGAAGAACCTCCCAGCGGTGGTTCGGGCGTTCGCTTCCCTGCCGGGCGACGTGCGGCCCGCGCTCGTCGTCGCCGGCGCGCCGGCTGCCTGGAACCCTGCCGGGTTGGCCCGGCTGCAGGAGGCGCTCGGGGCCGTGCCAGAGCGGGTTCGGAAGCGGATCGTGCTGACCGGCTACGTCCCCGATGAAGACGTGGTCGCTCTGATCGGTGGCGCCGAGGCCCTCGTCCACGCTTCGCTCTACGAGGGGTTCGGCCTTCCCGTCCTCGAGGCGATGGCGTGCGGGACCGCCGTCCTCACCTCCAACGTCTCGGCGCTGCCCGAGACTGCCGGCGGGGCGGCTCTCCTGGTGGACCCGAGAGATGTTCACGCCGTCGCCGAGGGGATGCGCACACTGCTCACCAACGATGAGCTCCGCCGGCGGCTCCGGGAGGATGGCCTGGTCCGCGCGGCGGGTTTCGACTGGAGGACTACAGCAACCCGGACGGCCGAGATCCTTCGCGAGGTCGCCGGCTAGATCCTTCTGCGCCGGGTGACTTGCCCAGCAGCGCGTCGAACTGGGGCAGGGTGCGGGCATCGCAATACGCGTCCTCGAACGCCCGCCGGGCGTTCCGCGACATCTCGTCAGCCAGCTCCTTGTCGTCGCGGAGCCGGCGGACGGCGTTCACGAGCCCGTCGACGTCGCCCTGACGGAGAGAGAAGCCGCACCGGTACGCAGCGATCGCCTCGTCAACGTTGGTGCCGGCTGGCCCGACGTAGACCACCGGAACGCCCGAGGCGAGGCCGGCGTGCAGCTTGCACGGGCTCATGATCCCGAGGGAGCGCTCGTCGAGGGAGATGAGGGTGCAGCCGGCACCCGCGAGGACGGTGGGCGTCTCCTCTTTCGCCACATAACCCCGCAGGACCATGTTGCCGGCGCTTTGGCGCTTCGCCCTGTCCTCCAGCCCGGCGTAACGGACGCCGCCCCCCACGAACAGGAATGCCACATCGTCGCCTGCCAGTCGAGACGCCGCTTCAGCGATGGTGTCCGTCGGGTGGCCGTACCCCAGGTTGCCCAGATAGAGCACGACGAACCGTTGGGCCAGCTCGGGCTCGTCGTAGGCGCTCCATCGCCTGGGCCGTGCACCCGCCGGGAACAGAGCGAGCGGTTCCCAGTTCGGGATCACCGACCCGGTGGGTCGCCCATTGCGCGCGTATTGGGAGAGCTCACGATCGAGCATGGCCCGGTCGAGAGCAACGACGTGATCCACGCGGCGGAAGAGCCACCGCTTGACAGCTCGCAAGAACCGCGACGCCACACCGCGGGGCTTGATGGTTCCGTACTCCTCCGCGGCATCGGGAAAGACGTCGTGCGACCAGAGAACGATCCGGGTTCGTCTGTGCAGGAGCCTGTGAGCAACCGCGACCACGATCGCGTACGGCGGGCTGGTGAGGGGGATGATCACGTCCTGGCGCGGCAGCGTGGCCACCCGAGCGACGGCGCTGACGAGGAACGCAAGATAGTCGCCCAAACGCCGGAGGGTGCTCCCCCTCCCGAGCGCCGGTGTCCACAATCGGATCACACGCGGCATCCGCGAGCTTGCCTCCTCTTCGGCTGAACGGCCCGCCTGTGGAAGGCCTGTTGAAGCGCCACCGAGGTACGAGCCCTTGCCGCAGATCACCGTCACCTCATCGCCCAAACCAGCTCTGTGTTCGGCCAGGGAGGCCGCGAAATGGGCCGATGGCGCCAGGTCGGGGAGATAGAAGAGATTGACGATCGCCAAACGCACCAAGGACCTCCTGGCTCCACGAGACGAACAACTGCTGAGAGGGGCGCCCGGGGGCGTCTGTAGAGTATCAATTGTGGTTGGGTGCGACGGGCCGGTTCGATGCTCGGTCGTGACAGGGGATGCCTCATGCACGTGGCAATGACGATCGAGCGGTCCTGGCATGCGGGCCCGTGACCAAGCTGCGGGTCGGGGCGAACTTGCTGTGGCTGCTCCCCGAGGTGGCCGGCGGCGCCGAGGAGTTCACGGTGCGGACGCTTCGGGCACTCGGGCAGGAAGCGGCCGACGAACTGGAACTCACCATCTTCTGCAATCGGCGCTTCCCAGCCGCCCATCCAGACCTGGCCGCGTGCTTCGCAACCGCCCTGGCCCCTGTCGACGGCGGGTCCCGGGTGGTCCGGATCGCGATCGAGTCGACCTGGCTCCCTCGCGAGGCCGTCCGGAGGGAGCTGAACCTCGTGCATCACTTCAACAACGTCATTCCCTGGGTTCGCAGGCGGCCAAGCGTGCTTACCATCCACGACCTGCGCCCGCTGGAGATGCCCCAGACCCTCGGTCGGGGCCATCGTGCCTACCTCCGTTCACGGCTGCACCCGTCGGTGCGGGGTTCGGCCGTCGTCACGACCCCTTCCGCCTTCGTGCGAGACACCGTCATCGACCTGCTCGGGGCCGACCCGTCGCGGGTGCTGGTCGTCAGCGCGCCGCTGTTCCTTCCGGATGAGCCGACTGGAGCCGACCCAACCGGCGGCGAGTTCGACCGCCCTTTCTTTCTGTACCCGGCCGTAACCAACCCTCACAAGAACCATCTGATCCTGCTTCAGGCATTCGCCGAAGTCGCAGCCGCTCGGCCCGATGCCGCCCTCGTCCTCACAGGTGCCGCGGGTGCCGCCGAGACCGACGTAGCAGCATGGATTTCGCGACTGGACCTGGCCGGCCGCGTCCGCCGGCTCGGCCGGGTGCCGACAGCCCACCTCGATCAGCTCCTCCGTCTGGCAACGGGGCTCGTCTACCCGTCGCGCTACGAGGGGTTCGGGCTGCCCCTGGCTGAAGCGATGGCAGTGGGGTGTCCGGTGATCGCCTCGGACGCGACCGCGCTCCCGGAAGTGATGGGCGAGGCTGGAGTGCGGGTCGACCCCGACGACGTGCACGGCTGGGCCGAAGCGATGCTTCGCTTCCTCGACGACGACGCCTTCCGGGCGACTCTGATCGCCGCCGGCAGGGAACGAGCGAGCTCCCTTACCCCGGCCGACACGGCCAACCGGTTGCTCGCCGCGTACCGGTTGGCGGCGGAGGAGAGCTAGCTTGACACTCCAGCAAGGACGTGGACCGGAGCTGCGAGATACCCGTATCGACCCAGCGAGCTGAGTCGCGACCCTATTCGGCCGCGTTCTTGGGTGCCCGGTCCGACAGCGATCTGAACAGGAATTCGGCCTTGGCCCGAGCCCGCTCCAGCGCCTGGTCCCGAAACCGTCGTCGCAGGAGGGTCTCACGGTCTCCGGGATCATGAGAACGATCCGCGCCTGCGGGGGCCGACCGGCCGACGAGCGGAAGCCCCGGCCCCGTCCTACTCCGCCAGTACCCGTCAATGGCCTCGAGACACGCCCGGACGTTCTCCTCGGTGTGGTCGAAGGGAGTGAAAGCCATTCCGAACCGGGCGTTGACTCGCTCCATCACGGCCCCGAAGTCGCTCATGACCTCCGGGAACGCTCCCACCACGAACCGGTCCTTGTAAGGGCGAAGAGGCTTGTAGAACCGAACGTATCCGCGCAAGGCCTGACGGAGGCTCATGAACTCCTTCATCATCACGAACTCGACGCACGCGTCCTCTGGGTCGCGGATCAGGACCAGAGCGGGTATCCCTGCCCTGATTGCCACGATGACGTGTGCTGGGGTGTGCGTGTGATGGGCGATCCGGACGGGCCTCCGTTGAGCCTGCCCGAACGCCGCCACGGCGAAGGAATTGCCCGAACGAGGATAGCCTTCGATGACGATCTCGGTATCGGAGGTCAGGACCACCCCGTGCCCCCGCCTCCGGGCTGTCGCCAGGGCGAGTCGGTGACGCTTCCCCACCAAGGTCCCGGCCTCGTACAAGACCTGGCGGGACGCCTTGCTAATTGCGGGGCGCACGGTCGGAGACGAGGGCCCGGTAGGTCCGGTCGGCCTGGAGGCGTCGGTTCTGGAACGAGGGCGCGAGATATCGATCGCGCAGGTCCTCCTTGATCCCCCCCCGTATGTTGGAAGGCCGGGCCACACTGCGCTCCAGGGCCAGGCCGGACACGCGCGTCCCGAAGTCGGCGTCGATTTGGGCGAAACAGGCCCGGACGTTCTCTTCGGTGTGCTCGAATGGAGCGAAAGCCGTCCCGAACCGTCGGTTGACCCGCTCGATCACCGCCCCGAAGTCGGTCGTTATCTCCTCGAACGACCCGACGACGAGAGAGTCCAGGTGCTTGATCAAGGGCGAATAGAACCTGATGTAACCCCGTAGGGCTTGTTGGATCGAGACCTGCTGGTGGCGAATGACGAACGAGAGCACCGTATCCTCGGGCTCGCGTATCACGACCAGCGCCGGAACGGCCGATCTGGCAGCGGCGATCAGCTGGGCGGGCGCGTGGACGTCACATGCCACCCGGACGGGATTGGGCTGCGCCCGCTCGAAAGCCACCACGGCGAAAGTCGTACCGGTCCGAGGGAACCCCTCGATGACGATGTCTGTCCGGGGCCCGAAGGGAACCCCGTGCCGGCGGCGGGCCACGGGCAGGGCCAGCCTCGGGTACTGGGCCACGATGGTCTTCACCTCGTACGCCATCCGATGAACCGCAGTCCCCACGCTTCCCGTCCGCTCACCCGGAATTGTCGGCGGCCATGCGCAGCCATGTCCGGTACATGGTCTCCGCCCGATCCCGGGCCCCGGCCAGGGCGGGTCGCCCGTACTCGGGGCGCATGGCGGCCTTGAGCTGCTCCCGAAATTCCGAAGGCCGGCCCACCTTGCGTTCCAGCAAGGAACCGGGCTCCATCCTGCCCCGCCAGTACCCCTCCATGGTCTCGAAGCAGGCCCGAACGTTCTCCTCGGTATGTTGAAAGGGCGTGAACGTGGTTCCGTACCTCCGGTTCACCCTCTCCATGACCGCACCGAAGTTGGTTATGACCTCAGAGAAGATCCCCACCACGAACCGGTCCCGGTGGCGCAGCAGGGGGCCGTAGAAGCGCACGTACCCCCGGAGAGCCTGCCGGAGTGTGAGGTATGCCTTTGCGATGACGAGTTCGATGCACGCGTCGGCGGGATCGCGGATCAGGACCAGGGCGGGGACTCCGGCCCTGGTCGCGGCGATGACGTGGCCGGGGGCATGGGTGTGCTCGGCGATGCGCACCGGCTCGGGCTGAGCCTGCCCGAACGCCGCTACGGCGAACGAGTTACCCGAGCGTGGATAGCCCTCGATCACGATGTGGGTATCCGGCGCCAGGACCACCCCGTGGCCCCGCAGGCGGGCCATCGGCAGGGCAAGCAAGGGATACTTGGCCACCACGGTCTTGCCTTCATACAGGACTCGTTGAAGGAGGCCCTCTCCCCTGGACTCTCCGAGCGACTCAGCCACTCCGGACTTCCGCACCCTCGAGTCCTTCCTCCTGGCGACTACGGGTGCCGACCGAGACCGGCACGTGGCGGCGTGTTGATTCCGTGCACGCCATGCCATCACTCGATCAGGAATCCCCGGATTGTAAATCGCAGGATCCGGCGAGGTACGGGCGCCGTCGCCAACGGCTGGCCATTCGCGGCGGTAATCTCGTGGAGACGCCATCGGGGACGATGCCGTCGTGTGACGTGCTCCGTTCGGCGGGACCGGCTCGAGGCAGAGGAGCTCTGAGGTCGATTTGCGCATCCTCGTCATATCGTCCTACCCGCCACGCGCCTGTGGGGTCGGGGCCTACGCGGAAGGACAGGTCGAGCGCCTGAGAGCGGAGGGCCACGACGTAACGGTGATATCCCCGCTTGACGGGCGGGGTGACATCCGTATGTCCTTCGACGTCGGCCGTCCACTCCGCGTTGCCGCGCGTCGAGGCGGGCAATTCGAGCGCATCATCGTCCACTTCCAGCCAGGGATCTACTACCGTCCTCGGATCAGGGCGGTCGTCTCCAGGGTCCGCACATCGCTCGCTTTGCTCCTCCTGGTTCGACGCCGGCCCCAGACCGAGATCCTCATTCACGAAGCGGAGCCGCGCATCTGGTGGCATCCGTCTCATGTAGTTGTTCGCCGTGTCTTCGCCCGGGCCTCTCTGCTCTTCCATACGGACGCTGAGAGGAGCGCCCTCGAAGGTGACTATCGTGTTGGGGTTCGGGCGCGTCTCGTTGACCATCGCGAAGGCGTCGTCGTGCGGAATCCCCAAGCGAGGCAGGAGGCCAGGCGCCGACTGGGGATACCGTCCACCGAAGCGCTCTTTCTCTGCGCAGGGTTTCTCCATCCGAAGAAGGGCTACGAGCGAGCCGTGCAGGCATTCGAGGAAGCCGGTGCCCCAGGGCAGTTGGTGATCGTAGGGTCGGTCCGGGACACGACTCCGCAGAATCTGAGTTACACGATCGATCTTCGGAGTCTGGCCGAACGGACTGATGGGGTCACGCTCATCGAGGCTTTCCTGAGCGACGACGACTTCAACACGTGGTTGGCGGCGGCAGATCACGTCGTCCTTCCGTACACGGGGGCGTGGTCCTCTGGAGTTCTCGCCCGCGCGAGCGTGATCGGGACGCCCGCCATCATCTCCGCCGTGGGCGGGCTGGCCGAGCAAGCGGGACCGCGCGATGAGGTCTTCCACTCGG
>WNGB01004547.1_pt1 | contig 21067 bp, 22 predicted proteins | sample 5400681 | NCBI WGS metagenome assembly WNGB01 (sample SAMN13153367, study PRJNA577476) | soil metagenome | isolation source: 115 cm soil or saprolite under grassland replicate 2 | place: USA:California | collected 2016-06-15
GTGATCCCGTCCCACACGTCCTCCATCGGCGAGGCGAAGTTGTAGGTCGGGCGCCCGTCGGAGCGGACGAGCACGAGATCCTCGAGCTTCTCGTTCGGAAATTCGATCCGCCCGCGGACCGCGTCGTCCCAGGCCGTCACGCCTTCGTCGGGCATGCGGAAGCGGATGGCGCCCTCGTCTTCGTAGGCCTTGCCGTCGTCGACAAGACGGCGTGCGAGCTCGGCGCAGTCGCCCATGCGGTCGAGCTGGAAGGTGACGTCGCCGTCCCAGTCGAGCCCGAGCCAGCGCAGCGACTCCTGGATCTGCTCGGTCGCCTTCGCCACCTCCCGGCTCGTGTCCGTGTTCTCGATACGCAGACGGAACTCGCCGCCGTGGTGGCGCGCGAACAGCCAGTTGAAGAGCGCCGTGCGGACGTTCCCGATGTGCAGGAACCCGGTCGGCGACGGCGCCATGCGGACGCGGACAGACACGCCGTTAGGTTACTGCCGTGCTCTTCGGCGCTCACTGCTCGGGCGGGATCAAGAAGGCGCTGAACAACGCGGTCGGGATGAATGCCGACGTCGTGCAGCTGTTCGTCCAGTCGCCCCGGACATGGCGCTTCCCGAACCACGACCCGAAGGACCTCGAACGCTTCCGCGAACGGCGCGAGGAGGCGGGGATACCCGCGCTCGTCCACAGCCTCTACTTGGTCAACCTGGCGGCGCCTGACAAGGCGATCCACAAGAAGAGCATCGACACGATGCGCTCGACGATGGACGCGGCGTGCGCGATCGACGCCGACGGCGTCGTCTTCCACGTCGGCTCCCACCTCGGCGCCGGCTTCGAGGCCGGCCTGAAGCGCGTCGTCCCGGCGCTCGAGCAGGTGCTGGAGCGCTGCAACGACCGGACCTGGCTGCTGATGGAGAACTCCGCGGGCACGGGCGGCACGATCGGCCGGTCCGTCGACGAGCTCGCCGTGATCTTCGAGGCGCTCAACGCGCACGAGCGACTCGGCCTCTGCCTCGACTCGTGTCACTGGTACGCGTCGGGCGTTGACGTGACCGACCGCGCGGCACTCGACGCCGCGCTAGCCGAGGTCGACGAGCGGATCGGGCTCGATCGCATCCGCGCGTTGCATGCGAACGACTCGAAAGCGCCGCTGGGCTCGAACCGCGACCGGCACGACAACATCGGCGACGGGCTCATGGGCGAAGGCCTCGGCGTCTTCCTCGCGCACCCCAAACTGCAGGCGTTGCCGGTCGTGCTCGAGGTCCCCGGCGCCGACGGCCGCGGCCCCAACGCCGAGGAAGTCAAGAAGCTGCGTGAGCTCCACTCCCGCGCGTCCTAGGCGCCGCTTGACGGCACCGCCATAGAGGGTTGTGTGAGCTTGGCTCACACAACCCGTCGTAGCTACCGCTGGAAGATTCTGTCCGCGGGCGTGTTCGCGCAGGCGGCGTTTGCGGCGACGGGGCTCGGGCTACCCGCGATCGCCCCTGCGATTCGCGACCACTACGACCTGACACTCCCGCAGACGGGCGTTGTGCTCGCCGCCGGGAACTTCGGCGCGATCGTCACGCTGCTGCTGTGGGGTGTCGTCGCCGACCTCGTCGGCGAGCGTGTGGTACTCGCCGTCGGAGAGCTTGCGACGGCGGGGGCACTCGTGTGGACTGCATACGCGTCCTCCTTCGCCGAGCTGGTCGCCGCACTCGCCGTCGGCGGCGCGCTCGGGACCGGCGTCAACGCAGCGAGCGGCCGGGCCGTGATGGCGTGGTTCGACGCGGACGAGCGCGGGCTCGCGCTCGGCATCAGGCAGATGGCCGTGCCGCTCGGCGGCGGCATCGCGGCAGTCGCGCTCCCCTTGCTCACCGAGCACATCAGCCTCCGAGCGGCGTTCTTCGGCCTCGCGGCCGGCTGCTTCGCGGCGGCGATCGTGGCGGCGGCGCTGATACGCGTGGAGCCGGCGGAGGACCACTCGATTCTGGCGAGGCCTCTGCGCGATCCGCGCATCTGGCGCATCTGCAGCGGCAGTTTCTTCTACGTCACAACGCAGCTCAGCCTGCTCGGTTTCTTCGTGCTCTTCTTGCACGATCATCGTGGCGTGTCGACCGGGGTCGCCGCGGGAGCGCTCGCGGTCACGCAGGTCCTCGGCGGAATCGCTCGTATCGCCGTCGGCCGGTGGTCGGATCGACTCCGGATGCGAATCGTGCCGCTGCGGCGCATCGCCCTCGGCATCGCGGCCACCGTGGCGGTGACGACGCTGCTCGTCGACGCGTCGCCGTGGATCCTCGTCCCGGCGCTCGTCGTGGCAGCGACATTCGGGCTCTCGTGGAACGGGTTGTCGTTCACGGCCGCTGCCGAGGCCGCCGGCCGGGCCCGGAGCGGCGCCGCAATCGGCCTCCAGCAGACGTTCCTCTCGGCGGGCGCGATCGTCGCGCCGATCGGCTTCGCGGCCGTCGTCCACCACGCCTCGTGGCGGGTGGCGTTCGCGCTGGCGGCGGTCAGTCCACTCGTGGGCTACGCGCTACTCAGTCCGTTAGGTGAGCGAAGACCTTGAACGTCGGCCGGCCGACCGGAAGCTCGTAGAACTCCGGGTTGACGCACCCCAGCTCACCCGTCCGGGTCTCGCCGTAGCACTCCTCCACCTCGACGCGGCACATCGGCAGGGGCGCCCGTGTCGCTCGCATCGCGCCGAAGCCCTCGCGCCGCGCCTCCGCCTCGCGCAGCATCTCGAGGTCGATCTCGACGCCGTACACCTTCTGCATGCAGCCGATATACGTGTGCCCGAACTCCTCGAACGCGTACAGGAACGGGCACGCACGCTCGATGCAGGCGGACGGATAGACGACCTTGTCGCAGTGCACCTCGCAGCGCCGGCATTCGAGCTCGTCCTGGGGCCGGAGCGGAAGCTCGGTCGCGATCGCGGCGCCCTGCGCGGTTGGTGGCATGACGGAATTTTCCTGCCCGACACGCCGCGCCGCAAGACTTGACAGAGCGCCGCTCTATAAGCTAGGGCCGCGTGGCGCGACGACTCCTCTGGGCCTCGCTTGCGCTCGCTCCCATCACCTGGATCCTCGACGCGGTCGCCCACCCCAGCAAGGTCGTGCTGTTCGTGCTCTCGTCGCTCGCGCTCGTGCCGCTGGCGTGGCTGATCGGGGAGGCAACCGAGCATGCGGGCGAGCACACCGGGCCGCGAGTCGGCGGGCTGCTCAACGCGAGCTTCGGCAACGCACCCGAGGTGATCATCGCGCTGATCGCGATCGCCGACAATCTGCCGGACGTCGTGCGCGGCTCCCTCGCAGGCAGCGTCGTGTCGAACATCCTGCTCGTCCTCGGTGCCGCGCTCATTCTCGGCGCGGACGGCGCGCAGCTGCAGCGCCGTTCGTTGCTCGTCCAGCTCGCACTGGTCGCGGTCGCGGCGGTGGTGCTGTTGGTGCCATCGATCCCGGGGTGGCACGGAGACCCGAACCGCCACTCGCTCGCGGTGCTGAGCATCGGCCCGGCCGTCGCACTGCTCATCCTGTACCTCTTCGTCACCGTCGTCGGCGTCCGCCGGCGGGAGGCATTCGAGACGTCAGGTGAGCCCGCCTGGAGCATCCGTGCCTCGCTCGTGGCCCTTGGAGCTGCGACGGCCGCGACAGCGGTGACGAGCGAGATCCTCGTCCATTCGCTGCAGGACTTCGCCGAGGCGGCCAACCTGTCCGAGTTCTTCATCTCGATCGTGATCGTCGCGATCGTGGGCAACGCGGCCGAGCACGGCGGCGCCGTCGTGATCGCGAGGCGCGGGAAGATGAAGCTCGCCACCCAGATCGCGATCACCTCGAGCGCGCAGGTCGGCCTCCTCGTCCTGCCGGTCGTGGCCCTGGTGTCCTTCGCCTTCGCACACCCCCTGGCGCTTGCCTTCCGCCCGATCGAGCTGATCGCGATGGGCGCCTCCGCCGTCTTCGTCGGCTACGTCATCCGCGACGGGCGCTCGCGCCGCTGGGAAGGGGCCCTCCTGATCGCGGTCTACGGCGGCTTCGTCGCCTGGTTCCTCTCGGCGGGCGACAGGTAGGCAAAGGGGCCGGTTAACCGTATTGCCCTGAGCGCTGGGGGGTACAACACTGGGGAGACCAACTTGGAGGCCAGATGAGCGAAGCCGCGATCCAACCTGCCCCCGCCCAGGCGGGAGCGACCGAGCCCGTCCTTTCGGGCAAAGACCTGACCCGCCGTTACGGTGAAGGGGACACTGCCGTCGACGCCCTCCGCGGCGTCTCGCTCGAGGTGCCGAAGGGCGAGCTCACGGCGGTGATGGGGCCCTCGGGGTCGGGGAAGTCGACCCTGATGCACATCCTCGCCGGGCTCGACCAGCCGACCAGCGGCGAGGTCAAGATCGCCGGCACAGCGCTCGGCACCCTCAACGACACCGAGCTGACGAAGCTGCGGCGGGAGCACATCGGCTTCGTCTTCCAGTTCTTCAACCTCCTGCCGATGCTGAACGCCGAGGAGAACGTGGTGCTGCCGCTCTCGATCGCCGGCGAGAAGCCCGACAAGGCCTGGGTGGACGAACTCCTCGAGGAGATCGGCCTCTCGCAGCGGCGTGACCACCGCCCCTCCGAGCTCTCGGGTGGACAGCAGCAGCGAGTCGCCATCGGCCGCGCGCTCGTGAACAGGCCGACGATCATCTTCGCGGACGAGCCGACCGGCAATCTCGACTCCAAGACGAGCGGCGAGATTCTGGAATTGCTCGAGCGCTCGGTGCGCCAACTCAACCAGACGATCGTGATGGTGACGCACGAGCCCCGCGCCGCGGCGATCGCCGACCGTGTGCTCTTCCTCGACGACGGACTGATCGTGCGGGAGGCTCGCAACCTTTCGGCCCACGACGTCGTGGCGGAGATGGAGGAGCTCGGCGCGTCGTGACGGCGTTCGCCCTGCGCGGGCTGCTCGGCCGCAAGCTGCGCACTGTTCTGACCGCGATCGCGATCGTCCTCGGCGTCGCGACGGTCAGCGGCACGTACGTCCTGACGGACTCGATCAACAACGCGTTCCATTCGATCTTCTTCGAGACTCGCCAGGGCTCCGACGCCGTCATCAGCGGCAAGTCCGCGTTCGACATCTCCGGTGACAGCGGCGTAACCGCTCCATCGTTCGACCAGACCCTGCTGGAGCGTGTCCGCGGCCTGCCTGACGTCGGCGAGGCCGAGGGCAGCGTCAACGGCGAGGCGCAGCTGATCGGGAGGGACGGCAAGGCGATCGTGTACGGCGGGGCCCCGAACCTCGGCTTCAGCATCGCGAACGGCAACTCGCCCTTCAATCCGCTGCAGCTCGTCTCGGGCACGTGGCCGGGCACGAACGAGGTCGTGGTCGACAAGTCGACCGCGTCGAAGGAGCACATCAAGCTCGGCCAGGAGATCGGGGTTCAGGCGATCGGACCGGTTGAGCGGCTCCGTGTCTCGGGCATCGTCAAGTTCGGCTCCGTCTCCACGATCGGCGGCGCGACGCTCTCCGGCTTCGACCTTGCGACTGCGCAGAAACTGTTCGGGAAACCGGGCAAGCTCGACGAGATCGCCGTCTCCGCGAACCAGGGCGTCTCGGACCAGAAGCTGCTCGCGCAGATTCGCGACATCCTGCCCGCGGGCACGCAGGTGCGGACGGCGCAGGCACAGTCGAGAGAGGACAGCAAGGAGACGGACTCCTTCATCTCGTTCCTGCAGAAGTTCCTGCTCGGGTTCGGCGGCGTCGCCCTGTTCGTCGGCAGCTTCGTCATCGCCAACTCGCTCTCGATCACCATCGCCCAGCGCACGCGCGAGTTCGCGACGCTCCGCACCCTCGGCGCGTCGCGGGGCCAAGTGCTCAGGTCGGTCGTGCTCGAGGCGCTCGTTATGGGGATCCTCGCCTCGATCGTCGGGCTCTTCGCAGGGCTTGCACTGGCCAAGGGCCTGTTCTCGCTGTTCGACGCCGTCGGCTTCACGTTGCCGAACAACGGCTTGACGCTCGAAACGCGGACGGTTGTCGTCGCACTGATCGTCGGGATCGTCGTCACGCTCCTCGCGAGCCTGCGTCCTGCGCTGCGCGCAACCCGCGTGCCGCCGATCGCCGCGGTGCGCGAGGGCGCGACGCTGCCGGAGTCGCGCTTCGCCCGCTATCGGCTCCCCGCCGCCGCGCTCCTGACCGCGCTCGGCTTCGCCGGTCTCCTGGCAGGGCTGTTCGTTCCGGATCTTGGGACGGGCCAGATCCTCCTCTACATGCTCGGAGGGGCGCTGCTCGTCTTCTTCGGCATCGCCCTGCTCTCGGTGCGGCTGGTCGGGCCGCTCGCCTGGACGCTCGGGTGGCCGGCGACGAAGGTCGGCGGAGCGGCCGGTTCGCTGGCACGGGACAACGCGCGCCGGAACCCGCAGCGCACGGCGTCGACGGCGTCCGCTCTGATGATCGGTCTCGCTCTGGTCACGCTCGTCTCCCTGCTCGCCGCCGGCATCGTCTCGAGCTTCCGAGGCGCCGTGAACGACATCTGGCGGAACGCGGACTACGCGATCACCGCGCAGAACAACTTCACCCCGATCCCGATCGCCGCCTCCGAGGCGATCGCGAAGACGCCGGGTGTGCTCTCAGTCGGGAACGTGCGCGCCGGCGAAGCGCTCGCGTATGACCACAAGATCGCGATCACCGGCGTCGATCCGCCGGCTAGCCAGATCTTCAACCTCGACTGGACGCAGGGCTCGGCCCAGGTGCTGGCGACGCTCGGCGATGACGGCGCGTTCGTCGACAAGGACTACGCGAAGAGCCATCACCTCACGATCGGCTCACCGGTGCCACTGACGTTCGCCAACGGCACCAAGGGGCGCTTCAACGTCAGGGGCATCTTCGATCCGCCGACCGGCGGGTCTCCGTTCGGACGCGTCACCGTCTCGGCAGCGTCGTTCGACCGCCACGTTCCCGAGCCGAAGAACCTCTACTCGTTCGTGCTCATGCAGGGCGGGCAGACAGCGGCGAACGAAGCGGCGCTCGACCGGACGCTGAAGGACTTTCCGAATGCCAAGGCCGCGACGCGGCAGAAGTTCATCGACAACCAGATCTCCGGTCTCAGCTCGGTGCTCAACATCCTCTACGTCTTGCTGGCGCTGTCGGTGGTCGTGAGCCTGTTCGGGATCGTGAACACGCTCGTGCTCACGGTCTTCGAGCGGACGCGCGAGATCGGCATGCTCCGCGCGATCGGGATGACGCGACGGCAGGTCCGCCGGATGGTGCGGCACGAGAGCGTGATCACTGCCCTGATCGGCGCCGCGATCGGCATTGTCCTCGGCATCATCCTCGCGGCGCTCTTGATCGCACGCGTGGACTTCATCGTTTTGTCCGTGCCGGTGGGTCAGCTGATCGTGTTCGCGATCGCGGCGGTCTTCGTCGGGATCATCGCGGCGATCTTCCCGGCGCGCCGGGCGTCCCGGCTCAATGTGCTAGAGGCGCTCCAGTACGAGTAAGCGCCGCGGGGATGGCCTCGATCGTCGCGTCGATGTCGTCGTCCGTGACGTCGAGATGGGTGACCGCGCGGACGACCGTCGGATGCACGGTCGTCGAGACGAGCACGCCGCGCTCCTTCATCCGCTCGATCGCGTCGGCACGGTCGGCGCCGACGTCGACCTGGACGAAGTTCGTCTCAACCTGCTCGAGGTCGACCTTGACCCCGGCGTCCGCCAGCCCTTCGCCGAGCCGCCGTGCGCGAGCGTGGTCGTCGGCGATCCGGTCGACGTGACGATCGAGCGCGTACAGCGCCGCCGCCGCGACGATCCCGGCCTGCCGCATCGCGCCGCCGAAGTAGTGCTTGCCGCGGCGTGCGCGCGCCATCAGCTCGGCTGAGCCGGCGATCAGCGCCCCGAGGGGACAGCCGAGGCCCTTCGAGAAGCAGAGCGTGACCGTGTCGAAGCCGCGCCCGATGCGGGACGGCTCGACGCCGCACGCGACCGCCGCGTTGACGAGCCGCGCGCCGTCGAGGTGGACCGCGAGGTCGTGCTCGCGGCAGGTGGCGACCATCGCGTCGATCTCGTCGAGCGGCCAGGCGCGGCCGCCCGCGCTGTTGTGCGTGCTCTCGACCGCGACGATCTGCGTCGGCGCCACGTGCACGCTCGTCCGGTCGCGGATCTCGGCCACGACCTGGTCGGGCGAGAAGCGCCCATTCGTTCCCGGCAGGCCGATCGTGAGCAGGCCCGAGTGCGCAGCAGGCCCGCCGAGCTCCGACAGCATGATGTGGGCGTGGCGCTCGACGACGAGGGCGTCGCCCGGCCGGCCGAGGATCTGCAGCGCGATCTGGTTGGCCATCGTGGCCGTCGGGAGGAAGACCGCCTCCTCGTGGCCGAGGAACTCGGCGCCGCGGCGCTCGAGCTCGTTGACCGTCGGGTCCTCGCGCTTCTGCTCGTCGCCGACGGCGGCGTTCGCGATCGCCTGACGCATCGCGGCGGTCGGCTGCGTGAGGGTGTCGGAGCGAAGATCGATCACCCACTCATTTTGCCGCTTTCAAGTCGTCACCCCCGCGGGTGATCGTCCAGGGCCGCGCGCGGGCCGATGATTTCCGCACATGAGCAGCTGGATGGACAAGCGTCACATCGGCGGCGGCCTTCGGCTCGCTGCCGGCGCGTCTGCGCCCCTCCGCCTCGACCACGGCTACTTCGAGGAGGAGGCGCGGCCGTTGCTCGGCTCGATCCTCCTGAAGAAGGGCTGGATCACGCACGAGAAGCTCGACGCAGCCCTGGACGCGGCGCGGATCAGCGGCATGCGGCTGGGCGAGACCCTGCTCTCCCGCGGTTGGCTGTTCGAGCCCGAGCTCGCCAGCGCACTCGCCGAGCAGTTCGGCCTCAGGTACGTCGACCTCGTTCGGCACCCGCTCGATCCGGGCGCGGCCCGCCTCCTGCCACTCGAGGTCGCGCGACGCATGTTCGCGGTTCCGGTCCGCTTCGTCGACTCGGGCGCAATCGAAGTCGCGATCGCCGATCCCGCCGACGCGGACGTCGACGGGCTCGCGCAGATCCTCGGACGCTCGGTCGAGCTCGTCGTCGGCGAGCGCTCGGTGATCCAGGATTCCTGGCGCTACATGCGCTGAATCACGCCCTGCCACGGCGCGAGCCGTTCTCCCTGCGCTTCGACCTCCTCGTCGGTGAGGTTCACCGCGACGGTCGTGGTCTCGCCGCGGCGGAACGCCCACACGCCGTCGGGCGCGGGCAGCGTCTCGTAGGCGCCGCCCTGCAGGTCCGGATTCGCGCGTCGCTGCGCGATCAAGCCGCGACACAAGGAGAGGAACGACGTCTCGTCCTCTGTTTGCGCAGCCACCGGGGCCACGTCCGCGGAGAGCGGGAGCCACGGATCGTCCCAGCCCCCGTTCCAGGGCATCGGCGTGCGAGCGCCGTCGCGGCCGGCCATGTCGCGTTCGCGCTCGGGCGGCACGTCGGCTTGCGGCATTCCGAGCTCGTCCCCGTAGTAGAGAACCGGCGTGCCCTGCAGCGTGAGGAGCAGCAAGAGCGCGGCCCGCACCTTGCGCTCGTCGCCGCCCGCCATGCGCGTCGGGAAGCGCGGGATGTCGTGGTTCGAGAGCATCCAGACCGGCCAGCCCCGCTCCGGCAGCGCGGCTTCTGTCGCTTCGACGATGTCGCGCATGGCAGCCGCGTCGAGCGCTGAGAACGTGAATGGAAAGTTGAACGCGAGATGCAGCTCGTCCTCGCCGCTGCCGTAGAAGCGCGCGAGCCTGTCCAGCTCCATAACCCACGTCTCGCCCAGCAGGACGCGCGCTGGTTCGTACTCGTCGACGATGCGGCGCCAGCGCTTGAAGACCTCGTGCACCTCGTCGCGGTTCGCGTTGTAGGTCGAGACGGTCGGATCGGGGTTGTCGCGCAGCTGCCGGTCCTTGACGATCCCGTGGGCGACGTCGATCCGGAAGCCGGCGATGCCGCGGTCGAGCCAGAAGCGCAGGATGCCGTCGAACGCCGCGCGGACATCCTCGTTCCACCAGTTCAGGTCGGGCTGCTCGGGGAGGAAGTTGTGCAGGTAGTACTGGCCCGTGCGCTCGTCGAGCGTCCAGGCCGGGACGCCGCCGAACGAGCTACGCCAGTTGTTCGGCGCCGAGCCGTCCGGCTTGGGACCGGCCCAGACGTACCAGTCCCGTCGCGGTGAGTCGCGCGCGGCGCGTGCCTCCTCGAACCAGGGGTGCCGGTCGGAGGTGTGGTTCGGAACCAGGTCGATGATCACGTGGATGTCGCGCTCGGCTGCCTTCGCGACGAGCTCGTCCAGCGCGGGCATCCCGCCGAAGACAGGTTGGACGTCGGTGTAGTCGGCGACGTCGTAGCCCCAGTCCTTGTCCGGCGAAGGTGTGAGCGGGCTGAGCCAGAGCGCGTCGACGCCGAGCCAGTCGAGGTAGTCGAGCCGGCCGGTGATCCCGTTCAGATCCCCCACGCCGTCGCCGTCGAAGTCGGCGAATGAGCGGACGTACACCTGGTACAGGACCGCGCGTTGCCACCAGGGCTGGACGCCGGAGGCCATGGGCAACGCTACCGTGTCGCGCATGGACCTCGCGCTGCTCCGCGAACGCCTGGCTGCGCGCGACGCGCCGGCCTACCGCGCCGCCCAGGTCTGGGAATGGGCAGCACGCGGTGTCGGCGCGTACACGGAGATGACGAACCTGCCGGCGGCGCTCCGCGATCAACTGGAGGGCGACGTGCCGTTCTCGACGCTCGCGGCGGAGCGAGTCGAACAGGCACGCGACGGAACGCTGAAGGTCCTGTTCCGCACGCACGACGAGCACCCGGTCGAGGCGGTGCTGATGCGCTACCGGGACGGCCGCCGCTCGCTCTGCCTCTCCTCGCAGTCGGGCTGTCCGCTCACCTGCAACTTCTGCGCCACCGGGCAGATGGCGTTCGGCCGCAACCTGACGGCCTCGGAGATCCTCGACCAGGCGCTGTACTTCCGCCGCCTCGAGCCGGTCGACCACGCCGTCTTCATGGGCATGGGCGAACCGATGCTCAATCTCGAGCCGGTGCTGGAAGCAGCGCGCCTCTTGCCGGACGTCGGTATCACGCATCGACGGACGACGATCTCGACCGTGGGCTGGCTGCCCGGCCTGCGGCGCTTCGTAGGCGAGGTCGAGGAGCCGATCCGCCTGGCGCTCTCTCTGCACGCTCCGACCGACGAGCTGCGCAGCGAGTTGATGCCCGTCAACGTCCGTTATCCGCTCGCGGACGTGCTGAGCGAGTGCGAGCGCTACTTCGAGCTCAGGCGGCGCAAGGTGTTCGTCGAGTACGTGATGCTCGGCGGCGTCAACGACCGCGTCGAACAGGCGCGCGCGCTCGCCGACCTGCTCGATCCGAAGGTGTTCAAGGTGAACCTGATTCCGTACAACCCGACGGGGATGTTCGCGGGCTCGACGCGCAAGGCGATCGCGGCGTTCAAGGGCGTCCTCGACACCGCGCGGCTCCCCGCCACCGTGCGGCTCACACGAGGACGTGAGATCGCCGCCGCGTGTGGGCAGCTCGCCGCCGAACCACGCAGGGGAACGCGAACGCACGCGACGGTCTGAGCATCGAGCGCTTCGAGCTCTTCCTTGGTCAGTTCGTCAGCCATGTTCCCGTCCTGCCCAGCTGACGTTAAGAGCAACACGCGCGTACCCGGGGCCCACCACGCCCTCCCACCGACAGCCTACGAACGAAGTTGTGACGTGTCCGTGACTTCTCTGTGCCGGAACCGCCGCGGCGTGCGACGTGCGCGCGCGCCGCGGCGACGGCGAGGCTCAGCTGACGCGGGCGAGCGCGGGCGTGCAGGTCGAGCGGCCGCGCTTCTCGAGGTACTGCTGGTGGTAGTCCTCCGCCTCGTAGAACGTCTCCGCCGGCTCGATCTGCGTCACGATCGGCGCCGACCAGTTCGCCTGCTCACGCGCCTTTGAACGCAGGGCCGCCTCCTTCTGCTCCTCGTCGTGGAAGAACACCACGGACCGGTACTGGTCGCCGATGTCCCATCCCTGACGATTGAGCTGCGTCGGATCGTGCTTGCCCCAGAACACCTCGAGCAGCTCGTCGTACGACACGCGCTCCGGGTCGTAGCTCACCTCGACGACCTCCGCGTGACCGGTCGTGTGCGAGCACACGTCCTCGTACGTCGGGTTCTCGAGCGTGCCGCCCGTGTAGCCGACGCGCGTGCGGGTCACTCCTTCAAGCTGTCTGAACGCAGCCTCGACGCCCCAGAAACAACCGGCGCCGAACGTTGCCTGCTTCTCCACTACTCCTCCTCCAAGTTGAGTGCTGTTGAATTGATGCAGTAGCGCAACCCCGTCGGGCGCGGCCCGTCGGGAAACACGTGTCCGAGGTGGCCACCGCAATTCGAGCACATGACCTCGGTCCGAGCCATCCCGAGCGTCGTGTCCGTCTCCTCGTCGATCACCTGCTCGCTCGCCGGTGCGTAGAACGCGGGCCAGCCACAGCCCGAGTCGTACTTCGCCTCCGAGCGGAAGAGCTCGGCGCCACAGCCGGCGCAGCGATACGTGCCGGGCTCGAAGACGTGGTCGTATTCCCCGGAGAACGGAGCCTCGGTGCCCTTCTCCCGGAGCACGCGGTACTGCTCCGGACTGAGCTCCGCCCGCCACTCCGCCTCGGTCTTTTGGACTTTCGTCATCACACTCCCTCGATTGGTTCCTCCATACAGTCTTGCTAGCGGGGCATCCATTACGCGAGTGAGGGATAGAGGCCCGGCTCCGGGCGGCCGATCCGTCCTCTGAGAGGAGGAGCCGAGATGAAAGAAGCCGTCGTGCTTATGCGGTTTCTGCGGCACGACCCGGTGGGTCAGCGCTTCGGCGTGGCCGTTCTCGTGATCGCCTGGCTGGCAGTGGCCTGGACGAGCCTCGCCTTCGGCGTCGGAGTGCCTTTGGCGCTCGCCGTCGCCGAAGTCGTTCGCCGCCGCCGCGAGGAAGAGAACTACGCCGTCGACGATCTCGAAGACCTCTACTAGGCGCTAGACGCGCGCACGCAGGTGCGCACGGCGGTGCATCCCGTAGAGGGTCATCGCGCTGAGTAGCAGTGCGTCCCCGGCCACCGCGAACAGGTCGGCCAGGTTGAAGGCGAGCCCGTGCGTCGAACCGATGACGACGATCGGGTCCGGGACGCCCTGCGCCCACGCGAGGACCGACACGAGGTTTCCGAGTGCGCCGCCGCACGCGATACCCGCACCGAGCGCTGCCGAGTTGGATGGGAGACGCGGCACAAGGACGAGGAGCGACACGATCAATGCGCCCATCAACAGCGTCACGTACGGTGTGCGCGCATGATGAATGGCGGCAGGCGTCAGCGCCTTGTGCAGAAGATCGATCGATGCGAACACGACAGTCGTCGCGATCAGAAGTCTGCGGCGCGCTTGCACTTCGAAAGCATTACACGCTCAAGTCCGTCCGGTGGGGAACCGACACTTTGCCCCGTGGGACAACGCCAGTACCCAAGTTGCGTTTCGCGCGAGGGCAAACCGCGCCTGCGTGCATTGGAGGAAGTCGTCGCGTTACCGCGTCGCAGCCCGCTTGTGGCGGAGCTCGATCGCGCGCTTGCTGCGGCTTCGCGTTTGCACGGTCTGCTGTCGGACCTTGAACCGGTTCCCGTTCGGCCGACTTCGACGATCACGGAGGCGGGCGCCTACCGCTTTCGCCTGAGGGACCCGATCGACCTGCGCGTCTCCCGTGTCGGTGGACGCGTCGCACTCGGTTTCCTTCACGAGCTCGGACATCTGCTCGACCATCAGATCTTCTACGACCGTAAGACGCGCAGCTGGGCGTCGGCCGTGCACGTCGCGTTCACGTCGTGGCGGACCTCCGCAGCGAGGTTGGAACGGCGGCCGTTGCCGGGTGGCCGCGGGCGTCAGCGGTACTTCCAGTCCGTGCACGAGGTGTGGGCGCGTTCCTACGCGCAGACCGTGTTGCTCCGTTCCGGCGACCCGATCCTCGAGCAGCAGCTCGCGAAGCTTCAGGCCGACGACGACGTGCACATCTGGTCTGCGGAGCAGTTCGAGCCGGTCGCGACCGAAGTCGAACGCGTCTTCGAGCAGCTCGGCCTGACTCAGCTGAAGCTGCCGCTCGCCGCGTAGCTCGGCTCAGGCGCCCTTCTGAGCCTCGAGCTGGCGCGCCTCGGCGGGCTCGTTGCCCTGGTCCGCGTGCTCCTCGAAGCCGTACTTCACGATCGACCGTTTCGCAGCCCTCACCTCGTCGAGCCGCCGGACCGGACGGCCGTGTGGCGCCTCCTTGAGCAGCTCGGGACTCTCCTCGGCCTCGCGGACGATCGCCAGCATCGCGTCGACGAACTCGTCGAGCGTTTCCTTCGCCTCGGTCTCCGTCGGCTCGATCATCAATGCCTCGGGGACGACGAGCGGGAAGTAGATCGTCGGCGGGTGGAACCCGTAGTCCATCAGGCGCTTCGCCACATCGAGCGCCGACACGCCGTGCTCACGTTTGAGCGACCGCGCGCTCAGCACGAACTCGTGCATGCAGAGCCGGTCGAACGGCAAGTCGTACGCCTGCTTGAGCCGGGCGAGGAGGTAGTTGGCATTCAGCACGGCCACCTCGGACATCTCGCGCAGGCGCGGACCGTAGGAGCGGATGTACGCATACGAGCGGACGAACACGCCGAACGGTCCGGTGTAGCCGCGCACCTTCCCGATCGACTTCGGACGGTCGTAGTCGAGCCGGAACCGATCGCCGTCCCTGATCACCGCCGGCACGGGCAAGAACGGCTCGAGCGCGTCGCGCACGACGATCGGCCCGCCGCCGGGGCCGCCGCCACCGTGCGGCTGCGAGAACGTCTTGTGCAAGTTGATGTGGACGATGTCGAAGCCCATGTCGCCCGGGCGGGAGATGCCGCAGACAGCGTTCAGATTCGCGCCGTCGTAGTAGAGCAGCGCTCCGACGTCGTGAAAGATCGAGGCGATCTCCTCGATGTGCTCGTCGAACAGGCCGAGCGTGGACGGGTTCGTCAGCATCAGGCCCGCGGTCCGTTCGTCGACCAGCTCCCGGAGATGGGCGACGTCGACGTTGCCGCGTGCGTCCGTCTCGACCTTGGCGAGCTTGTAGCCGGCCATGGTCACGCTCGCCGGATTCGTGCCGTGTGCCGTGTCCGCCGTGACGATCGTGTCCCGCCGGTCGGCCTCGCCCCGGTCGGCGAAGTAGGCGCGCATCAGCAGCAGGCCGGTCAGCTCGCCCTGTGAGCCGGCCGCAGGCTGCAGCGAGCACGCATGCAGGCCCGAGACCTCGATCAGCGCCTCCTGCAGATGCCACATCAACTCGAGGGCGCCCTGACTCCCGTCTTCGTCCTGGTAGGGATGCAGGTCGCGGAAGCCCGGAAGCATCACCAGGCGCTCGTTGACGCGGGGGTTGTACTTCATCGTGCAGGAGCCCAGCGGGTAGAAGCCCGTGTCGATCCCGAAGTTCCGGGTCGAGAGCTCTGTGAAGTGGCGGAGAACCTCCGGCTCAGCCAGCTCGGGCAGGCGCGGCGGGCGGCGGCGCCGCAGCGCGGGCGGCACCTCCGCGGCCGGGACGCCGGGCTTCGGCAGCTCGCCTCCACGGCGCCCCGTCTGCGACTTCTCGAAGATCAGCTTCATAACGCCGCCAGCGCCTCGACGAGCCGGTCGACGTCCTGCGGCGAGCGCCGCTCGGTAAGCGCGACGAGGAGCGCGTCGTCGAGACCCGGGTAGTCGCGGCCGAGGGCGTAGCCGGGATGGACGCCGGCGTTCCGCGCCGCACGAACGGCGTCCTGGGCGTTCCGTCCGACCCGCACGGCAAACTCTTTGAATGTTGCCCGTTCTGGAAACACGAGCTCGAAGCCCGCGTCGACGAGGCGCTGCTTTGCGTACTCGCTCAGGCCCATGCAGGCCTCCCCCACCTCCCGTAGCCCTTCAGGCCCGAGCCACGACAGGTACACGAGCCCGCCCAGCGCGAGCAATGTCTGGTTCGTCGTGATGTTCGACGTCGCCTTCTCGCGACGGATGTGCTGCTCCCGCGTCTGAAGGGTCAGGACATAGCCGCGCTCCCCCGCGGTGTCTACGGTCTCACCGACGATTCGGCCGGGCATGCGGCGGATGAACTCGTTTCGAGCCGCGAGGAAGCCGTAGTGAGGGCCGGCGAAAGACTGGTAGTTGCCCGCGCTCTGTCCTTCGCCGATCGCCATCCCGCAGCCGTACTCGCCCGGTGCCTCGAGCACGCCGAGCGAGATCAGGTCCACGTGCGCAACCGGAACCGCGCCCGCCTCGTTTGCCACTGCCGCGAGCTCCGGCGCGGCCTCGAGGCAGCCGAAGAAGTTCGGTTGCTGGAAGATCGCGCACGCGGCTCCGGCGACGGCTTCGCGGAGGTCGTCGGGGCTGGTCACGCCGTCGCTGTGCGGCACCTCGACGATCTCGAGCCCGAAGCCCGGTGCGTAGGTCTTCACGACCTGGCGGACCTGCGGGTTCGTGGCCTCCGTGATGACGACCTTCGAGCGGCCGGTTGCGTGCTTGGCGACGTAGCAGGCGTCCGCCGCGACGGTCGTCCCGTCGTAGCCCGACGCGTTGGAGACGTCCATCCCCGTCAGCTCACAGATCGCCGTCTGGTACTCGAAGATCGCCTGCAGGACGCCCTGGCTCATCTCCGGCTGGTACGGCGTGTACGCCGTGAGCAGCTCACCTCGCTGGAGCACGGCGTCGACGATCGCCGGCACGTAGTGGTCGTAGATACCGGCGCCGAGAAACGAGAGCTCACGTGAGGTGTCGACGTTCCGCGCGGCGAGCTCTTCGAGGTGCCGTGAAAGCTCCTGCTCGCCGAGCGCCGGCGGCAGGTCCAGCTCACGCTCGAAGCGGACGCCGGCGGGGATGTCGCGGAAGAGCTCCTCGACCGAGGAGACCCCGATGGCCGCGAGCATCTCCTCACGGTCCCGCTCGGTCAGCGAGAGGTAGCTCAAGCTAGGACTCTGCTACGACCTGCTTGTACGCCTCGACGTCCAGGAGTGCGTCGACTTCCGACGGATCCGTCAAGCGGATCCTGACGAGCCAGCCCCCGCCGTAGGGATCGGCGTTGACGGTCTCCGGCTCGTCGACGACCTTCCGATTGACGCCGACGATCTCGCCCGAGAGCGGCGCGATCACGTCGGACACCGCCTTGACCGATTCGACCTCGCCGTAGGGCGAGTCCTTCGCGACCGTGTCGCCCTCGTTCGGCGGCTCGTAGTGGACGAGCTCACCGAGGGCGTCCTGCGCGAACCAGGTGATGCCCAGCACCGCCTCGTCGCCCTCGATGCGCGCCCAGTCGTGCTCCTTGTGGTACTTCAGATCGTCCGGGTAGCTCTCACTCGCCGCCAACTACGAACTCTCCTCTCGCTTGTAGATCGGTCGCTTGACCACGCGCGCCTTTCGTCTGCGCCCGCGCACGTCGACCGAAAGCTCGGTTCCGGGCGCGGCGGCCGCTGCCGGCACATAGCCGAGACCGATTCCGCGGTCGAGCATCGGCGAATGGGTCCCCGAGGTCACCTTGCCGCCGCCCTCGATTGCCATCCCCTGGCGCGGGACCGCCTTCTCCTCCATCACGAACGGCACGAGCTTCCGCTCGGGGCCGCGCGCTTTGATCTCGCGTAGCTCGTTCGCGCCGCTGAACTCCTTGTCCAGCGCGCAGCACCAGCCGAGGCCTGCCGAGATGGCGTCGGTGCCCGGCGTGATGTCGTTGCCGTGGAGCGGGTAGCACACCTCCAGGCGCAGGGTGTCGCGCGCGCCGAGGCCGCAGGGAGTTGCGCCACGCGCGAGCACGCGATCCCACAGAGCGGGGCCGTCCTCGGCCATCGTCAGCAGCTCGCAGCCGTCCTCGCCCGTGTAGCCGGTGCGGTTGACCATGCACTGGATTCCGTCGATCTCGCCTTCCGCAAACGTGAACTGCCTTGCCTCCGGCAGCCCGAGGCGCTCGATCGCACGCGGGCCCTGCACGGCGAGCAGCGCGTAGTCGTCGGAGACATTGCGGACGTCCGAGCCCGGGATCTCGCGTTCCTTCAGCCAGTGGAAGTCCGCCTCCAGGTTGGCGGCGTTGACGACCAGGAGGTAGCGGAACTCCTCGAGCCGGTAGACGATCAGGTCGTCGACGATGCCGCCGCGCTCGTTGGTGAGCAGGGTGTACTGCGCCTCTCCGGGGCCGATTCGGCTGAGGTCGTTGGACAGGGTCGCCTGCAGGAGCTCGGTCGCGCGTGGCCCCTCGACCTCGAACTCGCCCATGTGCGAGACGTCGAAGACGCCCGAGTCGGTCCGGACGGCGCGCACCTCGGGGATCACGCCCTCGTACTGCACCGGCATGTCCCAGCCGGCGAACGGAACCATCCGCGCACCGAGCGCGACATGGCGGTCGTGAAGCGGCGTGCGTAGGAGCGTCTGCGCCATCGTCGCCGATGCTAACGAGCCTCAGAAAGGTGTCGCTCCGGCTGTGTCTCCATCTGGAGCCGCAACCGGAGCGACGGACCGGGTCGTGGGGCCAACCGGGGAGGATGAACCCCAAGAGGGCATCCCCTCCCTACCGCGCCGCGGGGAGTCCGAAACCTAGGAGTCTTCGCGGAGGAAGGACGGCACGTCGAGGACGTCTTGCGAGACGTCGAAGCCCTCCGAGGGCGCCGTGCCGGCGGGCACGGGACGCTCCACGGCAGGAGCTTCGCGACGCCGGCGGCGTCGCCCCTGACCGCCGAACCCGGTCGCGATCACCGTCACCTGCACGTCCCCGCCGACCGAGTTGTCGATCACTGCGCCGAAGATGACATTCGCGTTCTGGTCGGCCGCGCTCGTCACGACCTCGGCGGCCTCGTTCACCTCGAAGAGACCGATGTCGGAGCCGCCGGTGACGTTGAGCAGGATGCCGGTCGCACCCTCGATCGACGCTTCGAGCAGCGGCGACGAGACGGCGGAGCGGGCAGCCTCGGCGGCGCGGTTCTCGCCGGACGCCCGGCCGATGCCCATCAAGGCGGAGCCGGCGTCGCGCATGATCGTCCGGACGTCGGCGAAGTCGAGGTTGACGAGCCCCGGCTCGGTGATCAGGTCGGTGATGCCCTGCACGCCCTGCCGCAGGATGTCGTCCGCCATCCGGAATGCCTCGACGACCGACGTCTGTCGTTCGACGACCTGAAGGAGCCGGTCGTTCTCGATCACGATCAGGGTGTCGACGCGGTCGCGCAGCTGGTCGATGCCGCGCTCTGCCTGATCGGCGCGCTTGCGGCCCTCGAACGCGAACGGGCGCGTGACGACGCCGACGGTGAGCGCACCGATCTCCTGGCCGATCTCGGCGACGATCGGCGCACCGCCCGTCCCGGTGCCGCCGCCCTCGCCGGCCGTGATGAAGACCATGTCCGCGCCCTTCAGCGCTTCCTTCAGCTCGTCGCGGCTCTCCTGCGCGGCGGCCAGGCCGATCTCGGGGTCCGCGCCGGCGCCGAGCCCACGGGTGACGTTCGCGCCGACCTGGATCTTGATGTCGGCCTCCGCCATCAGCAACGCCTGTGCGTCCGTGTTGACGGCGATGAACTCGACGCCGGAGAGGCCTGCATCGACCATCCGGTTGACGGCGTTCGTCCCGCCGCCGCCGACACCGACGACCTTCAGGACTGCGAGGTAGTTACCTGTCTGGCTCATGTGTTCTCGGGGTTGCTCGACCTCAAGCTGGACTGGAGCGTTGGGGCTGTCGAGCTTTGCCTCGCCCGAGGGTACGTCGCCGGATCCCCACTGTCAACGCGGACAACCCTCAACCTCAACCTTCGGGTTGAGGGTTGCGTCCCGCGACAGGGCGCTCCGGGACGGCGATGTCCAGGTAGTCCGGCCCGCCGGCAGAGGGGAAGGCCAGGCCGGGAACGATGCCGTGGGCGATCGCGATCTTCAGGCGCAGGTCGACCGGTGCGCCGAGCCTGATTTCGAGGCCGCCCCGCAGCCCGAGCGTGATCTGGCCGTCGAGCGCCCGCACGAACGTGATGCGGTTCGTGAAGCCGCTGCCGACGAAGGCCGCCAGAGACCGCGCCGCCAGTCCCCCGGGCTCGCCGCCGAGCAGAGAGCCGAGCTCGATCTCCGTGCTGGCGGGGAGCCAGATCCGCGGCAGCGAACCTTGCGCGCCGCGTGCGAGCGGTGCGATCACGCGGCCGCGTGCAGACACGAGCCACGAGTCCGCCCCGCGGCGCAGCACGGCGACCGGAATCTCCGGGATGACACGTACCCGCAGGGCGTGCGGGAACGAGCGGTCGACGACGGACGCGCGCACGGCCGGCAGCCCGTCGACATGCTGCTCGACCGCGCTTGCGTCGACCGTGACGAGGCTACGCCCGTCGTAGCGTTTCAGCTCGCGCTGAACCTGCGCCGCGAGCGCCGGGTCGGCGCCTTCGACCCGGATCGTCTCGACCGCAAAGAGCGACGTCTCGCGAGCCAGCCCGTACAAACCGAACGCGAGCAGGGCGACCGCGCCGCCCAGCGCGAGCGAGCGGCCGGACGGCGCGAAGCGGAGCACGTCGAAGCCACGCTTGCGCGCCAGCGGCAGGACCTTCTCGCCCACCCTCGGGACTTCGCCGCAGGCGGTGCGGGTCCTACTTCGCGAGCGGCGGCAGTTCGAGCTCGCCCAGGAAGACGACCTCGTGCTCGAGCTCGACGCCGTACTCCTCCCAGGCGCGACGGCGCGCCTCGGCCATCAGGGCGATCGCGTCCTGCGAACGCGCGCCGTCGGCGTTCTCGATGAAGTTGGCGTGACGAGGGGAGATCTGCGCGCCGCCGATGCGATGGCCTTTCAGGCCGCAGGCTTCGAGCATGCGCCCCGCCGTCAGCTCGTGGTCCGGATTCTTGAAGACGCTGCCGTAGGTCCGCTTGTTCGTCGGCTGCGCAGCTTTGCGCTGCGCCTGCAGCTCGGAGACCCTCGCCTTGATCTCTTCGGGCGGCCTCGGCGTCAGCCGGAACTCGACCTGCGCGACGACCTGCCCCGGTCGCAGGTCGGACCGGCGATAACGGAGGCCCAGCTCCTCCCGCGACTGCCAGCGCGCACCCCCGGCGTCGACGACGAGCGCACGCTCGAGGATCCGGGCCCAGTCACCGCCGTACGCGCCCGCGTTCATCCACACTCCGCCACCGGCGGTTCCGGGGATCGCGCAGG
>WNGB01004548.1_pt1 | contig 21065 bp, 16 predicted proteins | sample 5400681 | NCBI WGS metagenome assembly WNGB01 (sample SAMN13153367, study PRJNA577476) | soil metagenome | isolation source: 115 cm soil or saprolite under grassland replicate 2 | place: USA:California | collected 2016-06-15
AAACCGGCCGGCTCATGCGTCTCCGCGCAGCGCTCGAAACCACCGCGGTGCGCGAACACGCCATCGTTTGCACCACATTCCTCGCCGGCCGTTGGCTGCTGCATGCTGCCGGTATTCGGCTCAATTTCATTTTGGAATGGATGTTCCTGAGCGACCCCGAGGACCTGCGCGATCGCCTCGCGGAGACCGTCTACTTTTCGCACGCCTATCCACCGGGGATGAATGTGCTCACCGGCATCTTGCTGAAGCTCGGCGGCTCCCACACGCCGCGGCTCGCACACTTCGTCCTCGAACTCTTCGGCCTCGTTCTCGTCAACTCGTTCTTTTATCTGTGTCGCGTATCCGGATTCTCCTTTCGCGCTGCGTTCGCCATTAGCCTCGCATTCTCGATCATCCCGCAGTCGATCTATTTCGAGCACCTCTATTTGTACGAGACGCCCGTCGCAGCCCTTCTCTGCCTCGCTATCGCGCTCTTTCACTACCTGCTGCGGCACCCCTCGTTCTTGGGCTGGTCCGGTTTCTTCACGATCTGTTCGGCGATAGGTTGGGCTCGAAGCACCTTCCACCTTGTCTGGTTCGCCGCGATGCTCGGTCTGGCCGTGTGGTTCAGCCATCGTTCGGGGCGCCGCCGGGTTCTCTCGGCCGCCGCGCTTCCTGCTGCATGGCTCGTTGCACTCTACGCCAAGAACCTCGTCGTCTTCGGCGTGCTAGGCGCCTCCACTTCCGGTCCGGCGAATCTGACGGAAATGACCGTCCGCCGCCTGCCCGCCGAGGTCAGAGATGCGTGGGTCAAGGAAGGCAAGCTGTCGTTGTTTGCCTCCGTCGACATATTCGCGGGACCTCGCGCCTACCTTCCCTATTTCGCAAGCAGCGAGAACGCGAAATGGCCCCCCATGCTGAACGTGTTGGAGCGTTCGTCGCTCGGGCTACCGAACTACAATCATTGGTTTTTTCTCGAGGTGAATCCGAAACGGCGCGACGACGCGCTCTCTTGCCTCAAGACCCGCCCCCTCGACTATGCGGTCACGGTCATGGAAAATCTGAAGCGTCTTTTCCAACCATCGACCGAGTGGCACCCATTCGACAAGACGGACAAGTCTCCTCATTATCAGCATCGACAGGTATTGGGTGGCTACGAGTCGTTCTACAACCAACTCGTCCACGGTTTTCCAGTGGCCCCCGTTGGTCTCTATGCCTTCTTGCCCCTCGCGTGCGTCTGGGCGCTCCGCCGGGCGAACGCCCTTGTGCGAGCGGAGACACCGGAGTCAACCGCGCGGGGCGCCCTCCTCTACTGTAGTCTGTTCCAAATAGCGTTCGTGATTCCTCCCAGCATTCTGTTCGCGTTCGGCGAAGCACCGCGTTACCGTTATGCGATAGAGACGATGATTTGGTTGATCACAGCATTGGCAGTGACGAGCGGATGGCGTCGGGTTCGTGACCGACTCTCGTCTAGCTCTCGGTCAGCTACTGCGGGTGGTCAGCTCGATCCGATGGAGCCCCGGGGGGAGCGACCCCAAGTGATGGATCATATTTGTCGGGCGCGACTGGTACGAGGTTCGCCATGATTTGCTGCATTCGTTCATAGTGCCGACTGGTTCGCTTGATGCCTACGCCGAGAGTCGATCCGAGCGAACTCGGTGGAAATATGTCGTAATTGGCCATCTGCGGCGCCTCGAGTAGAGCCTTGATCATTTCGCGGTAATTGGGGTGAGGAAAGTAGAGAATATCAGGTTCGGCGCGCGCAAACAGGCGCGCCGCGGAAAAGCCGTGGAGAGCGATGTCGGTATCATTGAGCCCAGCGAGATCGATGAAGTGCTTTTTGGGTGCGAGCACCGAGATCAGTCCGATTTCACTGGTTGCGATCACAGCGTCGTCAGGCAGAGCGCAAAATTCGGCGATCTTGAAGGCCTCGCGCTGCTTCTCGGTTGCCAGGGTGTCGAGACGGAACTCGGCCACACGCTCTTCGATGACCGCTTTGGTCGCCTCTTGCCCGGAAGCGACAAGTGCCGGAACCAACCAGAACCAGGTGAGCAAGGCCACGCACGCCGCAGGAGCGGCGAGATCACGATCGAGCGTCGTTTGAAGGCGGGCGCCGGCACGGCCCGCCAGGAACACGAGGGCGGGGACGACTGGCTGATAAAAACGGTGCTCCTGCGGCATGATCTGGAGCACGGACATCCACTCGTAGCCAATCAGCAGCACGACCGTAGCGGCGGCAGCTTTCTCGACCGCCGCGGTCAATCGCCACCATCGCTTGAAGCCGAGGGCGAAGTCGAGCCCAATGAGACCCAACAGAGGCCAGTAATCGCCGATGAAAAGCAAGAGCTCCGTCGTATTGATACCGCGATACGTCAATTGAATCGCAGGTCCATACGGGTGAAGGACTTTGGCGTAAAACGGCAAAGGCAAGAACGAATGGAAATAGAGCCGGGTTGTGACCAACGAGAGCGCAAGGGTCGAAACGGCGGCCGAGAAGGCGATCCGCCCCGCCCGTCTCTGCGCCGCGTCGTCGCCGGAAAAGGCCAAGCAGGCCGGCGTTAGAACGGCAGCCAGCCCGAGCTCGGGCCGCACCAAGAGTGACAGGCCGCCGACCGCGCCGAGGACGATTGCCCCCACACGCGAGGGCGAATTCTCGACGGCCGCCGCGAGCAGAAGGTAACCCGCGAAGTATGCCATTCCAAATGGCGTATCCATGCCGAAAACGAAGTGATTGGCCGCCTGCGAAATAGCCAGTGAGAAGAGGGCGAGCAAGAGAACCACGCGTTGTATCCACGCGGGCCCCCGGTTCGCACGAGTCGTCAGAAGCACGAGAAGTACGACGAGCACTGCTCCGGAGATCAGACTCGAGAGCATTTGCGCGAGTACCGGGCGACGCAGCCCGGCGACGGCGCGGACCGGAACCGCGATTGCGAGAAACAAAGGAGAGGTCAAACCGTAGGTCGGTTCTCCTCCCGGGTTCCATGCAATACCGTGACCTTTCAGGATATTGTATGCATACCGTTGGTACATGAACGCATCATCCAAAAGAGAAGCGCCATTGAATCGCGCGACGAGCTTGAGCACGATCGTGCTGACGGCCAATCCGAGCGTGAGGTGAATCGCGCCGTTCGCCACCTGGTCCATACCCACCGATTGCAACGAAGATCTCGACGGGGTCGGCTTTGCTTCTCGCTGATCGTGCTCGTGCGGCGGCATCAGGCGTGTGCTGGGCTAGTTGTCGGCAGCGCAGACATTGAACTTCTCGATCAGATCATTTCGAACGAATAACGATTCCGACACCGCCGCTCCGGTATACTGCGAAGCTAGGCAGGGGCTGGCGCTCAGCTGCTCGTTCAGCCGTTTGTGTGTCCAATGTGGCCGAAAGATGAACTCGGGCCGTTCGCCGGCACAGAGCTTCTCGAAATCAAAATGGCCTCGTGCGACACTTGGATTCGCCAGTCCCGTATAATCGATGATGCGAGATTCCGAAAGAAGTACGCCCGGAATCCCCAGCTCGCTATGTACCAACTGAACCGGCTGGCTGAAGCAACGCCGGATGACATCGATTCCGGTGAGTGACTGGTCGTTTTGCAATGCTCGCTCGTAGATACGGAGGTCCGACTTCACGACGAGAGGCTGCGCCGCCGTCATCCTGACGGCTCCGGCGATCGTCACGAAGGCAGCGAGACAAGGCACGACGATCCGACGGACGTGTTGGGGAATGAGTCGTAAGAGTGCCAGAATGGGAATTCCGAGGAAGTAGATGACGTAATGCCGCAGTGGAACCAGGTTCGCATCGAATCCGACGGTCGCGTTCTCGATCCAGGCTCTTTTGAATGCGATCAGCGCCAAACCTGCAACGGCAGCACCCCCCACCACGACGGCAAGCTTCTCTTCGGCGGAGCGAACGTTTGAAAGCCCCCTCAGTCCGGCCAGGAAGAGCAGAGGAAGGGCGGGAGCATAAAACCGTGCGTGATAGCCCATGATCTCATTCGTCGTCATGTCGTGGAATGCGACGAATGCCAGTGCTGCCCCAACCAACGTCAGGTTGGCTCGATCGAACCTCATGACGATGAGCGGAAGGAGAGGCAGCGTTACGAGGCCGGTCTCCACCAGGTTTTTGAGCTTGTCCGGATTGCCGAGAGCGAGGTATTCGCGGTCATAAACGGACAGCTGGGAAATCTTCAAGAATGTCGCAAGAGGCAGAGGAGTTCCGTAATACGCATACAACGATAGACAGACCGCCGACATCCCGATGGCCGTCAGAGCACAGAACTGAAATGTGCGCCTGCTTACGCCCAAGAAGGAGACCGAGAGGATGAAGGACATCAATATCGCGTCGGGTCGCGTCAAGAAGACCAACAAGTTCATCGCGGCGAGCAGAACCGGATGACGGAGCCTTGGGTTCATGATGACGTAAAGAAATGCGGCCAGGACGAGAAAAATGGTGCACGTCTCCATGCCGGTGGTGATGGCCAGAAAAATGGGAGGGGCGTGCATCATCACGAATAGAAATCCGGCGCGCTCGATTTCCTGGTCGCCGCCCTCCTTTCGAGCGATGTTCCACAAAACCAGGTACGAGATCGAAGCGCAGACGGCGGACCAAAGGACGACCGCAGCGTTGAAATGATGCGGTGCCAGAGGCAAGAGTAAGGTCGTTATCAGTTGATAGAGCTGGCTCGTATTCATGAATACGGGGCCGTCTTGGTAATTCCAACCGGCGACGCCGTGGTGCACGGTGTTGTAAGCTACGCGTCGAAAGAAGAGCGCATCATCCCAGATTTGCGCCGTTTCGCCGTGGGCTACGAAACCGAACGCGTGGATCAGCGCCGAAAACGTGAATGCCACCAGCGGTAATATGCGGAGGAAGGTCTCGACTTTGACCCGATGGCCAGGCGCCGGCGCTGTCGGGGCACTCGCGCTTTCCATGATCCCGCATCAGAACCCGATGCGCTCGGTGGCATTACCACGGGGCTGTAGCGCGGCGCAAGGAAGGTGGTCGGATATCACGCGAGACGATGAAAAAGTTCGCAACCCGATCTCCAGAAGTACGATAAGGGGGAAGGGGAAGTGAGAGTGACGATGCATGTCTCGTTTTCTCGGATCCTGACGCTTGTCTTGGCGGGCATTTGCCTTCATGGCACCACGAATGCGCAGCCTCAGCCGAGAGACCCTGCCGGTGCAGAAAGGCTGTTCGCCGAATCTCGAAGGCTGCTCGATGCCGGTCGCTACGCCGAAGCATGTCAAAAGCTCGCCGACAGCCAGCAGCTCGACCCAGCGGTCGGCACCCTGCTCAATCTCGCGCAGTGCTACGTCAAACTCGGCAGGACCGCAACGGCCTGGGCAACTTACCGCGAAGCCGCGGACGCGGCGAGAGCGGCGGGTCAAACGGAGCGCGAGAAGAAAGCGATCCGCGCCGCCGAAGCCCTCCAGGCCGACCTCGCGAAGCTGATGGTCAGTGTGCCGGACGCGGCTGCGGCCAAGGGCGTGGAAGTGAAGCGCAACGGGATGGTATTGCCGAAGAGCTTATGGGGCACTGCCGAACCCATCGACCCAGGAGAGTACCTGATCGAAGCGCGCGCTCCAGGGACCAAAACTTGGTCGATTCGTGTGAAGGTCGAACCCAGTCGAGTTGCCGTGGTTATGCTGCCGCCATTTGACGAGCAGGCCGCTGTACCCTCAGCGTCACCGATAGCTGCGGGAACCACGTCGGCCTCGTCCATGGCTGCCAGCGAACCAACTGCCCGCGATTCGTTCGAGCCAGAGCGCCCGAAAACCCTGAGGCGGGTGGCGGAGTACGGCTTGCTTGCCCTCGGCGTCGCCGGAGTCGTAACGGGTACGGTCGAAGTCGTGCGACTCAAGTCGAAGAACGACGAGATAAACAACATCTGTCCCGGCGATAGGTGCCTGACGCCTGAGACTTTTGCCAAGTATACGTTGCTGGGTGAGGAAGCCGCTTCAGCGCGAACGATCTCATGGATCGGGTTCGGCGTTGGCGGCGCAGCGGTAGCCGGCAGCGCGCTTCTTTTTTTCACCGAGCCTTCTGGCAAGCACGCTGGGATGGGATCGATCCTTCCAGGCTTCATTCCGCAGGGAGTTGGGTTGCAATGGGCACGCACTTGGTGACGAAGCCTCCTGCGAGCGAGAGGAGCACCGCGGATGGCACGATGACCTCCCTCGTACGACTGTTGGGGTGCCTATTGGTGCTCTCCAACTTGGCATGCACCGTCGAGGAACGATTGCCGCCGTTGCCGGATGCCGGCGCGAATGCCGACGCGAGAAACCCTTCCGATGCAGCGATCGACAGGGTCTTCGACGCTTGGCCCGACGGGGACGGCGATACGACGTGCATCGTGGATGGAAGGCGCTGCCACGACGGCTACCCCGAAGCGTTCGACGGTACGACCTGGCAATCGCTGGGCAGCTGTGACATGTCGACGCCTTACTGCTACTGCGGAGCGTGCCTTGGCTGTCAGCCAGGGAGCCATCGCTGCATCGGCAGCGCGCTCGAACAGTGCAGCACCACGGGAGAATGGACTTCGCAAGCGACTTGTAGCGGCGCAACGCCGGTGTGCAACGCGCAGACAGGAGCGTGCGCCAGCACGCGATTGGTTGGAGGTTTCTCGACGCTCGGTCCTGCTGGTCCGCCCGCGTCGGGCGCACGTGTCGTGGGCGGAGAACTTCTGCTTTTGCCACCCATCTGCAACGCGACCAAGAACGCCTGTATTCAAGGAGGCTTTGTCCCATGAGGTCTCGTCCAATTGCGTTTCGCCAGCTCGAAAATCGGAGCAACCGCCACCGGGCTCTCCTACTCGCTGTGGTTGTTATCGCAGGGGGGCTCGGCTACACGCTGCACGCCGCACGCGCGGGTGGAATCCCTTCCAGTGGGCCTCTCGTCTACACGGGCATTCTGACCGATGCGGCCGGCGTACCGCTCCCGAGCCCACAGAACATTGGTGTTGCGGTCTATGACGCCCAAAGCGCTGGAAACAAAGTCTGTGAAAGCGCGGCACAACAGAGGACGCTCGATCCCGCCGGGCGCTTTCAGGTCGCCATGCCCGATACGTGCGTTGCGGCAGTGGCTGCGCACCCGGACTCCTGGGTCGAGGTTTCGCTCGCCGGCACTCCGCTCGGTCGGTCGAAAATCGGAGCCGTGCCCTACGCGGTGGAGGCCAACAATGCGATGCAACTGCAAGGTATGAGCCCCTCTCAGCTGAACGCGGCGCTTGCCACACGGGTGACCGCCCTCGAGACGGCCCTTCAGAGCACGACGACTGCAACAGCGGTGATGGACAACCTGCCGGGGCCATTTGGAGCGACGGGTATTGGCAGGACGTTTCAGTGCAAGTCCGGCGACCTGATATTGATTGTTTCTGCTACGGCCTTCTTGGCGACAACGCCGGAGTACCAACTCGATGTGGCAGTCCAGTTCGATGGAAGTGTGATCGGTCACCTGAAGCTGAACCCAACTCGAGCCATGGACCACTTAGCGCTTCCGACAAAAGCCTTTCGTGTCTCTGCTCCAGCTGCGGGAAACCACACTATCACATTGCTGGCTGGAAACACCAATACGCTGAGCGACAGCAATGACTACTTCAGCGTTACGGTCATTCAGGCGCCGCACTGAACGCGTCAGAATCCGTTGGATTCCGTTCTATGCGAAGCTCAAGCGCTGGAAAACAGCCAACTAGCCATTGTGTGATCTTCCGACGTCTCGCGGTACCTGCCGTACCCCGTCGTTTGTACCCCGTCGTTACATAGCCAACGTCACCTGCTGTGGTTCTCGCCAAGGGAGGCGTGGACCATGGAACGAGATGTTGTTGCGGGCGGAGCTGTCGAGCGTCGTACGTGGCCGAGGAAAGCGGCAGGCGAGCGGTCCAATCGCCGTCGTGTCGGCTGTCTGGCTTGCGCCGAAGTTGTCTACTCGGGATCAGTTGGCAATCACTAGACGATGACTTGTGGATCGCGCCTGCCCTGAGTTCGGAGACGACCTTCACAGTGGCGGCCGGGCGCCGGCAAGATGCAGGCCAGAAATTCGCAGCTGTGCATGGAGGGACGATCTACTGAGCCCTCCGCCCTCATCACCCTGAATCAACGTCGGAACACAGCGAAGCGATGCGTGAACACTCCGGAGCGAAGCCCGCGTTGGAGCGCGTCGCCTCCGACCATGTTGCCGAACCTGGGCAGCCGCGCCAAACGCGAAAGGGGGAAGCGACGCAACGCGCGCACCAGATAGCGGATGGCGACGTCGCGGGGGCGGCCTAGGTCGAGGAAGGGGGTGAGATCCATTTGATCGACGATGCTGCAGTCCCACGGCCCATCTGCTCGCGTGCCTACGCATCGCCCCGAGCGTTACCGCTCGCGGCGCAAGGCTCGCTACCAGCTGGGCGGGCCACTCCCTTCGCTGGACGGGTCTCGCAGCCGCTGGACAGCTGACAGAATTTCATGAAGTTCGCATCTTCGTTCCCTTTCTGACCAGCCTTGCCTGGTCGCACTGGATTTCCTTGCCTGCCCGATGGCTGGCCGAAACGATAGATCATCTCGCGCCGTCTGCGCTGCGCTAAGCTGCTTGGATGCCGTTCAGCCGGATCTGCGCCCTAGAGTTTTGCGCGTTTCGGCGGCGCCTGCTCGTCTTCTATGTAAGCATGTGCTCCACTGCGTGTACCTCGGCGCCGGTTGCAGTCGACGCGACCCCGCCCGACGGCGCGGTGAAAGTCGGCGACGGCTCGTCGGCCCGCGCGCGCCGGCTGCAGCGTGAGGAGATCCGACCCGAGCACGAGGGGCAACGAGCTCGCGAGGGTGACGTTTTGCTCGCCAATGGTCTCGTTCAGTTCGTCATCATGGGCAGCTCGAACAGCGATGGGTACTTGCAGCACGCGGGCGGGTTGATCGACGCCATGCTGGTGCGCGCGCCGGGCGAACCGGCGTACGACGGTGTCGACGAGCTCATCCCGCTCGTCAACGGCTGTCCCATCGACGCTCGTGAAGTCACGATCGCGCGCGACGGAAGCGAAGGGGGAGCTGCCGAGATCCTGGTGACCGGACGCCAGGTCTTGATTCCCAATGCAATCACGCTCCTCGGCACGGTCCCGGGACCTTGCGACCTGACGGTCGAGCTTCGTTATGCTCTATCGCCGGGAGAATTCGGATTGGCCATTACCAGCCGCGCGATCAATACGACCGATCAGCCCATCGACGCGGAGATCGGCGACTCCGTGCTGTTCGGATCGGACGAGGCGCAGCCTTTCACGCTGCCCGGCGGATTCGATTGCAACCTTCCGCTCACCCAACTGCGGGCCATCGGCGCGGCCCATCAGTCTCTCCCTTGGGTAGCCGCTCTCTTCGCGCGCGAACATCCGCTCACGATCGTAGGGGGCGGTACGCTTGCCGATCTCGCTTTCGGCAAGGGTACGGGGCTCTTCCAGTACAACGTCGTGCGTGAGACGCTCGCGCCGGGCGGTTCGCTGCAGGCGACGCGCTATCTCACCCTGGGAAGGGACATCGCGCAGATCGCCGCCTCGCGCTTCGAACGAGAAAGTGTGCCGCTCGGTCGTGTTCTCGGCCATATCTCGTCGGCAGGACAGCCGGTGCGCGGCGCTCGCGTGTCTCTGTTCGCCGCTGATCCATCGGACAGCTTCGTGGCTCAAGCACTCAGCGATGAAGCCGGCTCGTTCGTCGCGCGCGTGCCGCACGGACGCTACCGCGCAGTCGTGAGTGGCCGCGGCAACGGCGAGCACGTGAAGGTTCCAGGGCGACCTCGCCTGCTCGCCGAGGGACATGCACCGGCCCCAATTGCACCTTTCGACGTCTCTGAAGGGGGTGAGATCCGATTCGACGTCGAGCTTCCGCCGCAGGCGCGCGTACCCCTGCGCGTGCGCACCGGCGATGGACGCCCGCTGGCGGCAAAGATCACCTTCCAAGCCGAAAGTGAAGTTGCGCCTGCCATCGTCGCCGCGGGCGAACGCTTTCCCTACCCAGATCTCGCGGTCCCCAGCGTGTTCTGGACCCAAGATGGGGCGCTCGACGCGAGCGTCGTGCCGGGTACGTACACGATCACGGCGAGTCATGGCCCTCGCCACTCGCTCTCGGTGCGACGGAGTGTCTTGCTCCTACCCGGCGACAACCCGAGCCTTTCGTTCACCCTCGAGCGGCAGGTGCCGAGCCTCGGCTACGTCGCCATCGACAGTCATCTCCACGGCATGGACAGCCAGGACGCTGAAGTCACGCGCTCCGAGCGGGTCATCACCAACCTGACCGAAGGCCTCGACGTGCACGTGGCCACCGACCACGATCGCATCGTCGACTACAGGCCCGTCGTCGGTTCGCTCGGAGTCGGAGGTGACATTCTCGCGATCCCATCGGTCGAGCTTACGACTCCTTACGCGGGGCATCACAACATTTGGCCGCTGCGCGTCGAGCCCGACAGGCCGAACGGCGGCGCGATTCCCTGTTGGTTGGGTGGTTCGCTCGACGAGCTTTACGACCGCTATGCCTCCCTCGGGGGAATCGTTTTTCAGCTTGCTCATGGCCAACGGTACTTCGACAACGCCGGCTTCGATCCGGTGACGGGCAGCGTTCGCGACCTCTCTCGTTTTACTTGGCGCTTCAATGCGATGGAGATTCAGAACGGCAAGGCGCATGAGAGTCGCGATGGTCTGGTGCCCATTTGGTACGCTCTCCTGAAGGCGGGCCGGAAGGTCGCGCCGGTTGGCGTCAGCGATTCGCATTGGCGCATCCCCGAGCCCGGCTCGGCCCGCACGTACGTCTGGCTCGGTCAGGACTCGCTGGCCACTATCGACGAGCTGCAGATCGCGGAGGCTGTCACCAAGCTCCGCACCGTTGCGAGCACCGGTCCGGTGGTCGAGCTGGAGAGCGCCGATGGCGCGTTGCACCTTGGCGATTCGATCACCCTGCGTCCAGGCGCGTGGCTCAGATTGCGTATCGCCGTCTGGGCGCCCGCATGGATGGGCATCGATCGCGTGAAGCTCATCGCCGACGGTCGTGTCCACGAGCAGTGGGACGCGACGACCGTACCCGCGGTGGCGCCGCCTGGCGCGCGCGCGGCCCTCTGGTTTTCGCACGAGGTCGCGCTGAAGCCCGAGCAGAGCGGCTTTTATGCCATCGAAGTCGAAGGAAACGGAGACCTCGCCCCCGTGCTGCCTTACGTCACCCCTTGGGCACACACCGCTCCGATCTTCGTTGAAGTGGCTCCCTCGTCGATTCGGCGCCCTTAGTGTCTATTTGGGCCGAGCCCGCGGTCACCGTCGTCGTTTCGTCGGGTAGCTCGGCGGGTGACTCGATGCCTGCGTATTTTGACCGTGAAATAGTCTTGAAAGCTACATTCGCGCCCATCCGCAAGCGTTCAAGATCCGCCCCAACTAACGTTTAACGTTAAGCGCTAACCACAGACGCTTTCCGTGTGCCTGCACCAACCCCGGGAAGTCACACCATCACGTTGCTAGCTGGAAACAGCAATACCATTAGCGATAGTAACCATTACTTCAGGGTTACGATCGTTGAAGCTCCGCATTGAGCGCGGCCGAGTGCTTCTCGGCGGCAGATCACGCGCGGAAAACAGCCAATCGGTGGGTGAATAGCCCCGACTGCAGGCCGCGTTGGAGCGCGTCGCCTCCGACTATGTTGCCGAACCTGGGCAGCCGCGCCAGACGCGAAAGGGGGAAGCGACGCAGCGCGCGCACGAGGTAGCGGATGGCGATGTCGCGGGGACGGCCTAGCTCGAGAAACGGGGTGAGGTCCATTTCGTCGACGAGCTCGAGACCTTCCGAGCGCGCGACGCGGGTGGACTCGTCGGGCGTGATCAGCGTTTTCACGCGCCACCCGCGGCGAAAGTCGGCGGCGATCTGCTTCTCGGCGTCGTTCAGGGGCTCGCGCGCGAGAAAATCGTCCACCAGAAACAGGAAACCCGCGGGGCGCAGCAGGGTTTTCACGTGCCGAAAGAAGAGGGTTGCGTCGGGGATGAGGGCGAACGCTTCGATCGAGATGGCGGCGTCTTGCGGGACCGGAGGAGTGAAATCGTGAATGTCGCCGGCCACGATCGTGACGTTCCCACGAAGTCGGTGGTGCTTGTGGCGCGCCCGCACCAGATCCTGGCCGATGCGCGCCTGCACGGGGCTCAACGTGACGCCGGTCCCCTCGATGTCGAAACGTTCGGCGAGCCAGAGCAGGCTTCCGCCGATGCCGCAGCCTAGATCGACGATCCGGAGCCGCGAAGATTTGGCCAGTTGGAGTCGCCGCGCGATCTCGTCGTCGACGAAGTGGAAGGCCTCGCTTCGCGTTTCGATGGCCGGCGCCCAAATGGCGCGGCGGATCGTGCCCGTTCCGCGCCCCTGTCCGAAGCGTAGGAAAGAGGGCGTGTTGCTGTCGTAGTACTCGCGAACATCGTCGACGGTCATCGCGCGTGCGGAAGCTACTGTGCCGTGGCCGCGAAACCCAGCCAAATCAAACCGCCGCCGGCTCCTGGGTCGAGTGCTAGGCCCGCCGTTGCCGTGCGATGCCGTGCATGCGTCGCGTTTGACCGCTCAGCACCCCAGATCGCGCTGCTCTCGTCACCCAGTCGGGAGCGAGGGCGATCGGAGGCTGACGCGCCCGACCGCCGGTAGAAAGCGCGGCGGCGGCGGGCGTCGCCCCGGCAGCCAGTTCGACGAGAATCGAGCAGAGAACGTCCACTTCGAAGATGAGGTCGACATCATCGTAGGCGAGGGCGTTCAGAGGCATCGACGGACACGCAGCTTCGTCGGGATCTTGCACCAGCGAAAGGCCCCCATGATGCTTGATTTCGATGAGGCCGGTCACGCCGTCGCTCAGCATCCCGCTCAAGATGACACCTACGGCGCGAGGTCCATAGGCTCGCGCGGCGGACTCGAAGAGCGGGTCGATGGCGGGACGCGTGTGGTGCTGCCTCGGTCCGCGCTCGAGGTGGATGCAGCCCTGTCCCAACGACATGTGCACGTCGGCGGGGGCGAGATAGACCTTGCCTTTTTCGAAGCGTTGCCCGTTGCGCGGCTCGATCACGGGCAGATGGGCCCCGTTGCCGAAAACGTCGGCCAAGGTCGAGGGAATGCTCAAGCTCCGATGGATCGCGACGGCCACTGCTGCGTCGAGATTCGCCGGAAGCTGTCGGAGCACCCTTTTGAGGAGCGGGACACCTCCCGCCGAAGCGCCCATCACGATCACATCGCGTTGCGGCGCCATGATCCATCCTCGAAGACACCGCTATGGTCATTCCTCGTGCGACGACTGGCCATCCAACGACTCTGCACCGGCCGGACTTCCGGTACCAGGGTTCGATGGTCCGAGTGTCGTCGGCCGTGTGCCTAGAAATACGGCATCTTACCGAGTTTCCGGCTACAAGGACCGTCCATGCGGCTGATTTTGGTACAGCCACAACTGCGGCATCTGGCAGGGGCGAGCAACTTGGACCCCATCCGGGTCATGCTCGACGGTGCTCGCATGCAGCTCGAGCATGCCGATCTGTTGCTCCTGCCGGAGCGCTTCGACTTGCGCGATGATCCATCGCGTTACCAAACCGATATCGTCGCGCTGGCGCGCTCGCTCGGGTGTCACGTCGTGGGCGGCTCTCATCACGAGCGGCGAGCGGGCACGTCCGTCAACGCCGGCATCGTTGCGGATTCGCACGGCAACATTCTCGAACATTACGAAAAGCTCCGCCCGTACGCGCTGGAGCGACAGTTCGTCGAGCCGGGTGGCCGACTGGGAGAGCTCACGATCGGCGAGTTTCACATCGTCATCCTGATTTGCGCCGATTTTTGGTTCGTCGATCTGCTGCTGCGCGCCCGCGCCGCACCCGATCTGGTGCTCGTGCCGGCTCTGTCCGTTACCCGAAAGCCTTCGCCGGCTTATTCACGCGCGCTCTGGAAGCATCTCGCCATCTCCCGGGCCTACGAATTCGGTACCTACGTGGGCATCAGCGACTGGGCGCACCCCTCGCAGCTTCCGGCGCTGTTCACGAGCGGTGCCGGTGGATTCGCCGATCCCACGACGATCGATCCGGAAAAATTCTTCCTGCCGATCGCTACGTCCGGCGTCGACGTCCACAGGCTCGATTGGCAGGCGCTCGACACGTTCCGGCGCGATCGCATCGGCCGCGGTTTTTTTTGGAAATGACGCGACTCCTGGACGGGAGTTGTTACATCGACGGATAGCGCGCGCAGGCCAGGCCGACGATCTCCCCGACGAGCTCTGTGTAGGAGCGGCCCCCTTTCTTGGCGGCCATCGCCAACTCGGCCGTGCTCGAGAGCCAGGGGTTCGGATTGGCTTCGATCACGAATACCTCGCCTTTGGGGGTGAGCCGCATGTCGATGCGCCCGTAGTCGCGCAGCTTGAGGGCGCGGTAGGCCGAGAGTGCCGTTTCGGACAGCCGCTTCACCGTTTCACTGTCGAGATCCTCGACCGGCGCCGATTTGGTCAAACGATAGGCCTCCGTTTCGGTCTCCCACTTCACCTCGGTTCCGGCGATGCGTTGCCCTTCCGGCAGCTTCGAAAGGTCGAGCTCGATGAGCGGCAAGACCTCGGGAGCCGAATTGCCCAGTACCGCCGCGTAGATCTCGCGCCCCTCGATGTACTCTTCGATCAGGGCGGGCGAATTGAACTCCTCTTGGATGTAGTGAATCCGTTCCATCAGCTCCTTGATGCTTCCCACGACCGAACCCGCGTCGATACCGACCGAGCCATCTTCGGAGGTCGGTTTGACGATGAGAGGAAACGAAATTTCATCGGCGTGATCGAGCTTGCCGCGAAATGACGTCGCGAAAAATGGCGTTCGGATCCCGTGGAACGAGAAGATCTTCTTCGCCAGCGTCTTGTCCTGCGCCAGGCACAGGGCTTGCGGGCCAGCGCCGGTGTAGGGCCGGTCGAGCAGATCGAGGTAAGCCGCGACGTGCATGTCTTTGGTGTCGTCACCGGCGTACGACTCGGTGAGATTGAAAAACAGCTCGGCGCCGCTCCGAAGGACGGCCGACAGCGAGGTGTCCCGACCGTCGAGCACGAGGTAGGAGGGATCGTGCTTGAGTTTTTGGAGCGCGTCGAAGATTTCCTCGCGTTCTTCTTTCTCTTTCTTCTCTTTTTTCTTTTTCTTCTTTTTGCCTTTGGGCGGCGGCGGCCTCTCCGAAGGGGGAGTAGTCGTCTCCTCCCACGTATCGTAGAGGATGGCGATTTTCAGTGCTTCTTTGCCCATACGACCTGTCCCTCTTATGGCTGGACGAAATTGCCTCGTGTCAAGTAGTTCATGGCGAGCGTCGTGGCGTAGGCGGTGACCTCGACGAGGTGCTCGCGTTCGGTGCTCACGTCGGCGATGAGGCCGAGCTCGCCCACTTTGGCCTCGATCGAGCGCACCACGTTCTTCACCAGAGGGCGTTGCACTCCGGTCCAGTAGGTCACCTTGTCGACCACCGCCTTGTGGTTCTCACGCAGAAGATCGACGGCAGGACGGACTCCGCGCTTTCGGCGCTTCGATACTTTGAAGATGTCCGCCAAGTCGTTCTCCAGCGGCAGGTCGACGACCAGCTTTTCGCCATCCACCGATTCGCGGTAGTAATCGGCGACGGTCGCCTCGATCTCTTCGACGGGCAGATCTTTGTCGCCGCGCACACGAAGCGGTTCGACGCGCCCGAGCTTCTTGGCCAGCCGATCGACGTAGCGGAGCTTGGTCATCGCGCCCCACCCTCGATACCGCTCGCGCCATCGGAAGCGAGGCGTGAGCCACACTGCGAAGGTTTCGGCGAAGTCCTCGTCGGGATGCTTCTGGGCATACCAGCCGGCGATGTGCCGAACGTACCGGCGCGAAAACGGGATCGGCCGATAGTTCTCGCGATACGGGCGTCGAAAAGGGCCGAAGAGCTCGCGCCACTCGGAGGTCTTGTAGAGCTCGTACGCGTAGTTGAACGCGTGCCCCGCTTCGTGGCGAAGGTACATCATGATTTCGCGCGCATCCTCGAGCTGGTCCATCTGCTTTTCGAGCTGGGCGAGCTCGGGATTGGCAAGATAGAAGGGGATGCCGATGATGGGCTCTCCCGAAGGGCAGCCCCACTCGTCGCTCAGGTAGCAGAGCGGGCGAAAGCGACAGACCCCTTTGCGCTCGAGCTCGCGATAAAGCTGGGCCACGAAACGCTCGAGCGGAGAGCCTTCGAGCTTCAGCCCGAGCTCTCGGATCGGCTTTCTCAGCAGTTCCTCGGGGGGTTTGGTCTTCTCGAACGCGTGCAAGCCCCGACCTTCCTCCTTCAGGATAGCACGTGAGAGTGCCACAAGACACCGCCCCCCATCGTTACACAACGTGAGTCGTGTCACCATGAAAGAGCGGCATGCTATGACAGCGCATGGATTGGAAACTCGCAGCCACGACTTTCGTGGCGGTGTTCCTCGCCGAGCTCGGCGACAAGACGCAGCTCGCGACACTGACATTCACCGCCACAGGTGGATCGCGTTGGTCGGTGTTCATCGGCTCCGCATGCGCTCTCGTCGCGACCTCGGCGATGGCGGTCACGTTGGGCGCCGCGCTCGGCCGAGTCGTTTCACCCGCGGCGTTGAAGCGCGTCGCGGGTGCAGCGTTCCTGCTCATCGGACTGTGGGTGCTCTGGTCGTCTCGCGCGCCCGCCTGATGGGCTGGCTAACGTCCGCGCAAACGGCTGCTGGGGGGAAAACTCGCCGCTTCGTCGGGTGTCACCGCGCGCATCCGCATGCCGGATGTGGTTCGGCCTCGAGACTGCAGCCGGTCGACGGCTTTCTTGAAATCAGCCTTGGTGAAGGGCTTGTCCAGACAGGAGTTCGGAAGCATTTCGACGAACCGAGGCACGCCTTCGGCCGCACCGACGGTTTTCATGAAAACGATTCGCTCGACCAGGTCTGGGTGGCTCTGATGAATTTTCTCGTAGATTTGCTGGCTGGTTACCGGACCGAGGTGAACGTCACACAGAATCACGTCCGGCTTGGCATCCTCTTGATCGATCAGTTTCAGCGCCGCTTCGCCATCGGCGACGACACGGACTTCGTTGTCGAGCTCGAGAATGCGCTGAACCGCGGCGGCGGTGATGGGGTCATCGTCGATGACGAGAACGCGCCGTCGGTGCTCGAAAGCAGGTAGTGAGGAGCTCGTGATGGCACTCGTCTTCGGAAACACCACGCGAAAGCAGCTCCCTTTGCCGGGGTGGCTTTCGACCTGAATGGTTGCGCCATGGCTCCGCGCGATGCCATGGCAGATCGACAAGCCGAGCCCCGTTCCTACACCGGGTGGTTTGGTCGTGAAGAATGGTTCGAAGATCCGGCTTCGGACCTCTTCCGACATTCCGGATCCGGTGTCTTCGACTTCGATGACGATCTCGCCGGCGGCCGAGGTAGAGGTTCGCACGGTCAGGCTATGTACCTGCGGATTCCCGAGCGGAACGGAATCGAGAGCGTTGGTGAGCAGGTTGATCATCAGCTGGCCGAGGTGGCTTCGGTTGCCGTAGATCAGCGGAACGTCATCGAGCTGCTTCTGAACCGTCGCTTTTTGCTGCAGCTCGTGGTTGAGCACCGCAAGCGAGCTATCGATGACCACCCGCACGTCCACCGGCGTATGGCGTTCTTCGGGAGCGCGGACGAACAACCGCACCCCATCCATGATGACGCGCACGCGATCGACCCCCTCGAGCGCCCTCTCGATCGACGCCTCGATGCCGGCCATCTGCGTCGCCGTCAGATGGGGCTCTGCCGCGGGCTTGACGCGGCTCGCGGTCAGTGAGTTGCGCGCCATGGACAGGTTCGCATAAACGTACGTGAGCGGGTTGTTGACCTCGTGAGCGATGCCCGCCGCCACACGGCCAAGCGAGGCGAGCCGATCGAGATGCAGCATGCGGCGCTGCTGCAGAACTTGCCGCACCGCGCCGATCAGCGCGTCGGACGTGAAGGGCTTCGGCACGTAAGCGTCGGCGTCGATGGCTCTCGCCTGCGCCGACGTACTCGCCGACATGGCAATCACCGGAATGGCCGAGAGCAACGGATCGGCTCGTTGGGTCAGCCGAAACTGCCATCCGTCCGTCTTGGGGAGCATCAGGTCGAGCAGGATCAAATCGAACGAAGGATGGTTGCGGAGGATCGAGAGGGCTTCGTCGCCGTTCCAAGCGAGTTCGACGTCGAATCCTTCGCTTCGCATCGTGTGCCCAATTTCCTCGCGAACATCGTCGTCATCCTCGACCACCAGCAGACGCGCGCGCACTTCTTGTGAACCCTGTAGCATCCACAGTAAACATCCCCGCTAACGGTGGAATCTCAAGGCGATAAGCCTCCGTCCCACGCCGGATGGGTACGCCACCGACAAGGGCTACGGATGTGCGCGAGTGCTCGTTCGCCACGCTTTTCGCGGGCGAACAGACGGCCACGGCTTGCGAACCGGCCGCGCATTCGCCGCTCTGTGTCGACTCATCGATGATCGTCGATGCGTCGTGCGCCGGCGCGGGCCGGTTCGGGGAGACGCGGATATCGTGCACCCGTCGCGATGGGCGGGACCAGAATTCTCGCTCGATCCAATGTCCGCGGCATGCTTTCGCGCCAGCGGAAATCCGGAGGCCTGACCAGCGGAAACCGGCGATTTTGATGACTGGCTCGCGTTCGCTCAGGCCATAAGGCGAGGGAGCACGCATGCGAACCACCATTTTGATTTCGGCTGGAATCTGCCTATTTGGGATGAGCTGTTCGATCGGCGACGACGGAGGCGGCAATGTTCGTACGCCCGCGGGAAGCGGCGGCAGCACGAGCCCTGCCGGGTCGAGCGGGACGGGCACGACGAGCAGCGGCGTCGGGGGCGGTGGCGGCACTTCGGGCGGCGGCGATTTCACTGGGTCCGGTGGAGCGGGCGGCGTGGCTGGCTCGACCAGTTCCGGAGGATCGTCGGGAGAGGCCGGCAATGGCGGCGCGGGCGGCAGCGGCGGCACGGCCAAGGATGGGGGGGCCGATGCCCCCATCTCCGGGAGTCCGGGCTGCGTCGGGGTGACCGCGAAGTTCTGCGACGATTTCGAGAAGCAGACTGGGACCGTGCCCGTTGGCGACTTCACGGTGAGCGGCTCGGGCATCACGGTCGACGGCACCAAGCCATTCGGAGGCACCAAATCCCTCCATTTCAAACCCGGCACCAAAGCGCAGCTCACTTTCACCAAACAGTTTCCATTCAACGACGAGCACGGTCGCATGATGCTGTTCATGGCCAAAACGCCGACGACGAGCAGCCACTGGGACATCATTCAAAGCGACAATGGCGGCGGCACCCAGTGGGAGATCGGCGGGCAGTTCGGCAACTTCGAGCTGGTCTGCGATCCCCCCGACCACGGGCTCGATTCGAAGACTAGGTTTCCCGAAGCCAAGTGGGTGTGCCTGCAGTGGGAATTCAAGTACGCCGGCTCGGGTGCCGACACGTCGTTCCTCGCAAAGGTCGACGGCGTTCCGGTCGATCAGGGCCAATTCACCGGAGCCAATTCGAAAGGCGAGAAATGGACCGCCGGCGCTTGGCGAGATCTCATGATCGGTTGGGAGATCTTCGGGAGCGCGGTGGCCGTCGAGTTCTGGATCGACGATCTGGCGTTCGGTGAGCAAGCGATACCCTGCCCCGCGCCGTAAGACACGCGACACCTGTTAAGTCGAATTTCTTGCGCTGGCGGGGAGACTCCTCTACCGGTGGTGCATGAACAAATCTCTTTGTCTTCTCTCGTTGGCAAGCGCCTTCTGCTTCGTGGGGAACGCGATCGCGCAGGAAGCTCCTCCACCCGCCACCACCGCCGCCCCACCGGCGCGGGTCGGTTTCCAGATGGCCCTACGCACCGGCTATGCGGTGCCCATGGGGTACGCACGCGGCGGGGCCAACGGAGCTGATCTCGCGATGTCCGATGGCTTTTCGGGTCAGGTGCCGATCTTCATGGAGATCGGTGGCAAGGTCATTCCCAACCTCTTCCTCGGTGGCTACCTCGGTCTTGGTTTCGGTGGCCCGGCCGGTGAGTTTGACACCCTCTGCAACTCTGGGGGCCTCACTTGCGTCGCCGTCGGATTCCGTATCGGCGCCGAAATTCAGTACCACATCCTTCCCGGTGAAATGACGAACCCTTGGGTGGGTTACGGGATCGGATTCGAGTCGCTGGCGCTCGGCATGTCGCAGGGTGGTCAAAGCTGGACCGACAGTTACAGCGGACTCGAATTTGCCCATCTGATGGGGGGCATCGATTTCCGATTGAACCGCATCTTCGGCATCGGCCCGTTCGTGGACTACTCGATCGGTGATTACACGACGTACCACGTCGAGGAACCAGGCTTTGCGACGGTCGATGGGGATATCCAGGTCACGCGGACCCACGAGTGGCTCGCGTTCGGCGTTCGCGGAACGTTCTTTCCGTAATTTCGTGCCGGACTCACTCGTTGCCTTGGGCGAGCAAGGCAATCTCCGAGTCGGAGAGCACCCGCGCATAGATGCGGACGTCGTCGATGTTGCCGTCGAAGTCGTAGTCCGTGCGGCCGAGCGCATGATGTCCGACGACCAGGGTAGTTCCCTTGTCGTAGGCGGCGTCGGCACCGAGCATGTTGGTGCACATCGGTATGCCGTCGTAGTAGAGCCTCATGCCGCTAGAGGTAGCGAGCGCCGCGAGATGATGCCAATTGCCATCGCGGAAGCTCGCGGCGGTGACGAAGCAATGGACAAAGCTGACGCCCGCGTCGGGTACGGGCTGGCGCATCGTGAACTCGACCTGCGTCGGCCGTAAGCGCAAAATGTAACTGTCGCCGGCGTTGATGATGTCTCCGCCCATGGTGTCGGTCGTGGTCGCGCGGTACCAGGCGGCAAGCGTGAAATTGTTCGCAGGCTTGAGCTCCGACGTCATGGCGGTGAGCACAGCCTGTTGGTTGGCGCCTACGAACGACCGGCTGAAGGGGTCGGCGAACTTCACCTTGGCGGGCACCATGGGGGAAGGGGACGGGGCGCCGAGAACACTGGCGTCAATGCCAGCGACGACGCCGCCGTACGTGCCGTTGACCCCTTTGCCCGAAGAATCGAGCGCCATCGAACCGCTCGCCTCGTCGAGCTTCCAGTAGAGCACCAA
>WNGB01010749.1_pt1 | contig 21059 bp, 20 predicted proteins | sample 5400681 | NCBI WGS metagenome assembly WNGB01 (sample SAMN13153367, study PRJNA577476) | soil metagenome | isolation source: 115 cm soil or saprolite under grassland replicate 2 | place: USA:California | collected 2016-06-15
CCTCGCGTGGATGATCGGCGTCGAGCATGATCCTCCTGGCCAGCGGCCGAGCACGAGGGGGAAGCGATCCGATCGTAGCACCGCACCCGGTCGATGCCGGGGACGGCGGCGCGGGTGCGTTGCTTGCCCGGGTTGTCGGATGGTAAGAATCGCGCGGTATGAAGGTCCCCCCTTCCCCCGACCAGGCAGAGGACCAGCTCCTCGAGCGTTTCGGCTACCGCCAGGGGTTCGCCAGGACCCTGCGCTCCTTCGAGTCCTTCGCGCTCGGCGCGGTGGTGTACGCGCTCATGTGGGCGCTCGAGCCCTACGCGATGCGCAACGAGCCCGGTGCGCACGGCCTGGATGCGCTCGGGGTCGCCGACCAGCCTCCCGCGGTGGCGCCGATCCCGGCGCACACGGGGAGATGACGCCGGATTCGCCCGTCTTCGCTGCTGAATGGGGGTCTGTGTGGTAGCGGATGTTTGCAATGCGAAGCGCGCAACGGGTAGATTCCCGTCCGATCCCCCTGCATGACCAACGTCAGCCCGTCGCTTCCCCGGGGTCGTTCGATGAGCAGGAAGCCGTGCGCCTTCGAGCCCGCAGACCGCCGAAGGATCGGCCATGCCCTAGGGCGCGCCCATCCCGATACTCAGCCGGCGCCCTAGACGCAGAGGTCAGCACATGATCCGAAACCTGCAGATCCGATCCAAGCTGATCGCAATCCTCGTCACCCCGCTGATCGCGCTCACGGTGCTGGCCTCCCTTGCCATCGGCGCCAACGTGGCCCGTGGCGTGCAGGCCGACCGCGTGAACGACGAGACGGCCTTCGCGCTCAACCTCTCCCAGCTGGTCCACGAGCTGCAGCGGGAGCGCGACCTCTCGGCCGGGTGGGTCGGCAGCGGCCGCCGGGCCGGGTACGGCGGCGTGGTCGCCCAGCGGGTCGCCTCCAACCAGGCCCTCGCCGACTTCCGCCGGGACGTCGAAGGGCTCTCCTTCGAAGACGACGACTCGGTGCTGCGGCAGCGGGTCGACACCGCCCTCGCCAAGCTCGGCAAGCTGAACGACGAGCGCCAGCGGATCGAGGACAACTCGACCCTGACGGTGGCCAAGACGCTGGACTTCTACTCGGGCATCATCAACGACCTGCTGGCCGTCGACCTGGAGATCGCCACCCAGACCGACGACCGGGACCTGATCCGCAACGTCTCGACGTTCGTCGCGCTCGCCCGGTTCAAGGAGGCGGTGAGCCTGGAGCGTGGCTTCCTGAACGCGGCCGCCTCGGCCGGCAGGTTCGGCCAGGGCGAGTTCCAGCGGCTGGCGACGATCATCGGCGCCCAGGACACCTGGCGCGCCCAGTTCGACGCCACCGCCAGCCCCGAGCAGCGGGCGTTCCTCGACCAGGCGCTCCGGAGCCGCGACGTCCAGGAGGCGACCGCGCTGCGCGAGCCGATCCTGCTGGCCGGCCCGGCGGCGCAGGTGAGCCTCGACCCGAAGCCGTGGTTCCGCTACATGTCGGCCAAGCTGGACCTGCTCCGCGGGGTCGAGCGCAAGCTGGCCGACGACGTGACCGCGGCCAGCCAGGCCGCCCAGTCGAGCGCCAGCCGCCAGGCGCTGCTCTACACGGTGATCCTGACGATCGTGCTCTGGGTCACCGTCGGCCTCTCGCTGCTGCTGGCCCGCTCGATGGTGGGACCGTTGCGGACGCTGACCCGTTCGGCCAACGACGTGGCCGAACGGCGGCTGCCCGGGCTGGTCGACCGGCTGCAGCAGTCGACCGACACCGACCTTCGCGACCTGGAGGTGGTCCCAGAGCCGGTCCCGGTGACCTCGAACGACGAGATCGGCCAGGTCTCCGCGGCCTTCAACTCGGTGCACCGGGTGGCGATCCAGGTCGCCACCGAGCAGGCCGCCCTGCGCAAGTCGATCGGTGACATGTTCCTCAACCTGGCCAGGCGCAGCCAGAGCCTGATCGACCGGCAGCTCGAGCTGATCGACGACCTGGAACGCACCGAGGCGGACCCGGACGCGCTCGAGAACCTCTTCCACCTGGACCACCTGGCGACCCGGATGCGCCGCAACGCCGAGGACCTGATCGTGCTGTCGGGTGCCGAACCGGCCAGACGCTGGAGCCAGCCGGTCCCGCTGGTCGACGTCGTCCGGGCCGCCCTCGGCGAGGTCGAGGACTACAACCGGGTCGAGCTGCTCTCGATCGATGAGGTCGGCGTGGCCGGCCAGACGGTCAGCGACGTCGTCCACCTGCTGGCCGAGCTGATCGAGAACGCCACCTCGTTCTCCCCTCCCGGCACCAAGGTGCAGATCGCCGGCCAGCAGGTCAGCAACGGCTACGTGCTCGAGATCGAGGACCGCGGCCTCGGCATGAGCGACGAGGAGCTCGTCGAGGCCAACGAGCGGCTGGCCAACCCGCCGATGGTCGACTTCGCGCTGTCACGCATGCTCGGGCTGTACGTGGTCGGCAGGCTGGCCCAGCGGTACGGGATCAAGGTGCAGCTGCGCCACTCGTGGTACGGCGGGATCACCGCGCTGGTGCTGCTGCCCCCGACCCTGGTCGTACGGGCTGCGGTCGACATGGCGCTGGAGGCTGGGCCAAGGCGGACGCGGGGCGAGCTGGTCCCGACCACCAAGCCGGCAGAGCCTCCACCCCTCTCCGGCGACCACCTGCCGATCTTCGAGGCGGCCAGGTCGGACTGGTTCGACAGCGGCGTCCGCGGCGACCACCTCCCGCTGCGGCGTCACGCCGCCCAGCAACCGGGCGGCAGGACCGGCGGGCCCGCCGGCAACGGCGCCGGCGGTCTCCCGGACGGCGCGACCGGCCATGGCCCGACGCCGGCGGACCCTCGGCTGGGCGAGTTCCCGATCGACGCGCCCGCCACGCCGGCGAACCGGGCGGACCTGCCCCCCGCCGACGCGCCCAGGGACAAGGCCGAGCCGGAGCCCGTGGACGCCCAGCGGGCCGAGGCCGCCGCGGCCGAGCCGGAGGTCGTGGCCGGCACGCGGGCCGACGCCGAGCCGGACGTGATCGACACCCCCCGTGCCGACGCCGAGCCGGACGTGATCGACGCCCCCCGTGCCGACGCCGAGCCGGAGGTCGTGGCCGGCCCGCGTGCCGACGCCGAGCCGGACGTGATCGACGCCCCGCGACCTCCGGCCGAGGCACCGAGGAGGGCGCCGCCGCGGCGAACGGGGGCGCCATCGGTGGTGGGACCGCTCCCGACCAGGACGCCGGGGACGCCGGGGGCGACGGCGCCACCTTCGCCGGCCGCTCCGGCGCCGTCCGGGCCCGCGCCGACCCCGCCGCCGCCGACGAGGCCGGCCAGGCGCGCCGGCAGCCGGACGGCCGGCCAGCCTCCGCCGACCCCGGCCGACACCCCGCCGCTGACCCCGGCGTCAGTCCAGGCCGCCTCGGTGCAGACGACCAAGGCGGGTCTCCCACGCAGAGTCCCGCGGGCGAACCTCGCCCCTGGGATCGTCGCCGCAAAGGCCACGGCAAGCGCCGCCCCATCGCCCACGAGCACCAGCACTCCCCCACCCTCCTCGGCGTCCCGGTCCCCTGAGGAGGTCAGGAGCATGCTGTCGAGCTACCGCTCGGGACTCGAACGCGGTCGCATGATGGCAGCAGGCGAAGATGCCGTCCCAGGCAGCGATGCCCCTTCGTCCCCCAGGAGCGACGATGACGCAACTCAGTAGGGAAGCGCAGAACCTCAACTGGCTCGTCTCCAACTTCGCCAGGAGCGTGCCCGGCGTCGCCCACGCGATCGTGGTATCGGCCGACGGGCTGCTGATGGCCGTGTCCGAGCGGCTGGACCGCGCCAGAGCCGATCAGCTCGCCGCGGTCGCCTCTGGGCTGGCGAGCCTGACCCAGGGCGCCGCCCGCTGCTTCGACGCGGGCGCGGTGAATCAGACGATCGTGGAGATGGAGAAGGGCTTCCTGTTCGTGATGTCGGTCAGCGACGGCTCGTGCCTTGCGGTGCTAGCCTCGCCATCCTGTGACATCGGCCTGGTCGGCTACGAGATGGCCCTGCTCGTGGCCCGGACGGGAGACGTCCTCACGCCGGCGCTCCGGGCCGAGCTGCAGGCTGCGCTGCCACGATGAAGGCGGTTGGGGGAACCGGGAATGAGCACCGAGGACCGGCAGGACAACCGGCAGGAGCCGGGTCGGCTGGTCCGACCCTACGCCATGACCGGTGGGCGGACGCGCCCGGCCCACGACGACCTCGAGCTGGAGACGCTCGTCTCCACCACTTCGTTGGGTGAGACCTCGTTGACCTTGAGCCTCGAACGGCGGTCGATCGCCCTGCTCTGCAGGGACATCCTTTCCATCGCGGAGATCTCCGCGCGCCTCGACCTGCCTCTCGGCGTCGCCCGTGTCCTGGTCGGTGACATGGCCGAGGAAGGGCTGGTGACCGTTCACCGCCCCGCCAGCGTCGGCGACCGCCCAGACCTCGCACTTCTCGAGAGGGTGCTATATGGACTCCGGACAATTTAGGTCGAACGCCCCCGACAGCGAGTCGAGGGCGCCCACGCCGGTCAAGATCGTCATCGCCGGCGGCTTCGGTGTCGGCAAGACGACCTTCGTGGGCGCGGTCTCCGAGATCATCCCGCTGACCACCGAGGCGGCCATGACCACCGCCAGCGTCGGGGTGGACGACACCAGCCACATCGCCGGCAAGACCACCACAACGGTGGCGATGGACTTCGGACGGATCACGCTCGACACCGACCTGATCCTGTACCTGTTCGGCACCCCCGGCCAGGACCGCTTCTGGTTCATGTGGGACGACCTGTGCCGTGGGGCGATCGGCGCGGTGGTGCTGGTCGACACCCGCCGGCTCGACGCCTGCTTCGCGGCCGTCGACTACTTCGAGCAGCGCGAGCTGCCGTTCATCGTCGCCATCAACTGCTTCGACGGGGTCCTGACCCACGCGGTGGATGACGTGCGCGAAGCCCTGGTCGTCGGGGACGAGACCCCGATCGTGGTCTGCGACGCCCGCGTCAGGGAGTCGGCCAAGGCCACCCTGATCGAGCTGGTCCAGCACGCCCTCGCCCGCGCCTCCGCGGTCCTGCGCTCCCCCGCCAACACCCGCGGCAGCGTCCCCTCCGGCTCCTCCAGCTGACGCCGGCGCCCGCTGCCGCTACCCGGCGCGGGAGCGGCGGGCGCGGACCACCAGGCCGGCGGCGACCAGGCCGAGCAGGAGGCCTGCCACGGCGAGCGCGGTCTCCAGGTCTGGGCCGTCGGTGGCCGCCGGCTCCGCTGCGGTCGCGCCGCCCTGCGCCTGGCCGGCGGGCTGGCCGGCCGACCCGGCCCCGGCGGGTGGGGTGGCGTCGCTGCCGAGGCGGACCCGGAAGACCCAGAGGCCGCTGTTCATGTCGCTGGCGAGCACCAGGTCCTTCCACGGGTAGACGCCCCAGACCAGCGGCATGCCCCGCTCGCCGCCCTCGGCGGTGGCGGCGGTCTGGCGGGCCGGCCCTGGCGGCGGCACGAAGAAGGCGACCTCCTTCGGACGGCTCGGCGCCGCCAGGTCGACGACCCGGACGCCGTCGGAGTACCAGGAGGCGTACTCGAGCGTGCCGCGGATGACCGCGTTGTGGACCGAGTAGACCCCGTCGCGGCGCACCTTGCCGTCCTGGCCCGGCACGGCGGCCTCGGTGCCGAAGGTGGACAGCAGGGCCGGACGCTCCAGCCTGCTGGTGTCGAAGATCCGCTGGGACGTCCAGGTGGCGGTGGCGCCGCTGCCGAGCACGCTCATCGCCTCGTCGTTCTGGACGAACAGGGTCTCGTCCTGGTTGAACCAGCCGGAGTGGGCGCCCCGGTAGCGGTCCTGCGACCGGTAGCCGGTCTGCCCGATCAGCCTCGGCGCCTCCGGGTCGCGGAGGTCGAGGAACTGCTCGCCCGCCGCCCAGAACGAGGCGAACAGCTTGCGTCCTCGGTCGAACGGCCAGGCGCTGTGGCAGAACACGTCCCGCCTGGCGGCGAGCTGGCCCCTCGCCTCGGCCGGGCCGTCACGGCGGACGTCCCAGTCGGCCAGCTGCCGTGGCCGGCGCGGGTCGGTGGCGTCGATGATCCGCAGGTCGCCCTGCCGCCCCTGGCTGAGCTGGAACGAGTAGGGCACGGCCGCCAGGATCAGCAGCCGGCCGTCGGGACGCTGCACCACGCCGAGCTCGTGCACGCCCGACGGGACCCCGGTGGCGAGCTGGCCGAGCGGCCGGGGGCTTGCCGGGTCGCTGACGTCGTAGAGCGCCAGGCCGGCGAAGCCGGGGTCCTGGCGGGCGCAGCGCTGGACGCCGACGGCGGCGAGGTCGCCGCTGAAGGCCTTGGTGCGCACGGTGCCCACCCAGACGTCCTGGCCGTCGCTGCCCGGGAACTTCGCGAACGAGGCCAGCGGCCTGGGCCTTGCCGGGTCCCGCAGGTCGATCGCCCACACCCCGTTCGGGGGCCGGCAGTCACCGGAACGGAGGTTGCCGAGGTAGGCCACGTCGCGGTGGGCCCAGACGTCGGCATAGCCGCCGCCCTGCGGCGGCGCGACGTGGCCGACCAGCTCGGTGTTCCAGGTCCTCGGCGTGCCCGCCTGGCCGGCGGCCGGCGGCGGCGCGCCGAGGGCGAGCACGGCCAGCGTGGCCGCGGCCCCGGCAAGGGCGCGCCGCCATCCACCCATCCCGGTCCCCCAAGCGGCCGACATTCCCAGACGCCATCGTGGCAGACCGGGCTAAGAATGCTGTGAGAACCGGCGCCGCGAGGACCCCCCGGGTCAGGTCGGCTCGCCGAGGGCGCTCGGCAGGGCACCCTCGTAGGCGTCGCGGAGGCGCCGCAGCGGCAGGTCGAGCACGCCGGGCACGACCAGCCGGTCGCCGCCGCTGGCGCCGATGCGGGCGGCGGGCACGCCGGCCGCTGCGGCCAGGGCGAGCAGGTCGGAGGCCGCGGCCGGGGCGGCGGCGACCAGCACCCGGGAGGCGGACTCGCTGACCAGAGCGAGCAGCGGCTGCTGGGCCGCCGGGAGCTCCACGGTCGCGCCCACGCCGCCGGCCAGGGTCGCCTCGACCAGGGCGACCGCAAGGCCGCCGTCGGACAGGTCGTGGGCGCTGGCCAGCAGCCGGCGGGCGGCCAGCTCGACCAGCAGGCGCTGCAGGGCGGCCTCGGCCGCCAGGTCGAGCGCAGGCGGGCGGCCCTCGAGGGGCCGGCCGGCGACCCGCTGCCAGGCCGAGCCTCCCACCTCGGCCCTGGTCTCCCCCAGCAGCCAGACGTCGAGCCCCGGCCCGGGGAACCCGGACGGCACGGCGGCCGTCGCGTCCTCGAGCAGCCCGAGCACGCCGACGATCGGGGTCGGATGGATCGGCCGGCCAGAGGACTCGTTGTAGAAGCTCACGTTGCCGCCGGTGACCGGCAGGCCGAGGGCGCGGCAGGCGGCGGCCATCCCCTCCACCGCGGCCGCGAACGCGCCCATCACCTCCGGCCGCTCCGGGCTGGCGAAGTTCAGGCAGTTGGTGACCGCGATCGGCAGCGCGCCGGCGCAGGCGACGTTGCGGGCCGCCTCGGCGACGGCGAGGGCGGCGCCGGCGGCCGGGTCGAGGGCGCTGTGGCGGCCGTTGCCGTCGGTGGCGACGGCGACCGCCCGCCGGCCGCCCGGCACCCGGAGCACGGCGGCGTCCGAACCCGGTCCGAGCACCGTGCCGCGACCGACGAAGCCGTCGTACTGCTCCCACACCCAGCGCTTGGAGGCGCAGGTCGGGTCGGCGGCGAGGGTGAGCACGGCCTCGGCCGGGTCGGTGTCCAGCGGCACCCTGGCCTCGCCGGCGGGCGGGTCCTGGCGCCGCAGCGGCCGCCGGTAGACAGGGCCCTCGTCGGCCAGGCTGCCGGCCGGCACGTCGGCGACCACCTCGCCGCGGAAGCGCACCACCAGCCGCCCGCCCGGCCCGCCTGGCGTCATCGTCCCGAGCACGTTGGCCAGGATCCCCCAGCGATCGCAGACCGCCAGCACCTCGGGCAGCCGGGCCGGGTCGACCAGGGCGAGCATCCGCTCCTGGGACTCGGAGACCAGCACCTCCCAGGCCTCCATCGACGGCTCGCGCAGGGGCACGGCGTCCAGGTCGACCTCCATGCCCATCCCGGCCCGGGCCGCGACCTCGGCGACCGCGCAGCTGATGCCGGCGGCGCCGAGGTCCTGCAGCCCGCGCAGCAGCCCGCCATCGACCAGGTCGAGGCACGCCTCGATCAGCAGCTTCTCCTGGAACGGGTCGCCGACCTGGACGTTGGGGCGCTTGGCCTCGTCGCCCTCCTCGAAGCTGGCGGAGGCGAGCACGCTGGCGCCGCCGATCCCGTCCCGGCCGGTCTTGGCGCCCATCAGGACGGCCAGGTCGCCCGGCCGCCGCGCCCGGCCCGACAGCCGCCGCGCGGCCGGCATGAACCCCACCGTGAGGGCGTTGACCAGCGGGTTGCCGCCGTAGCAGGGGTCGAAGGCGACCTCGCCGCCGACGGTGGCGACCCCGACGCAGTTGCCGTAGTGGCCGATGCCGGCCACCACCCCCTCGAGCAGACGGCGCTGCAGCGGGTCGGCGAGGTCGCCGAAGCGCAGCGAGTTCAGGCTGGCCGCCGGCCGGGCGCCCATGGCCAGGATGTCGCGGATGATGCCGCCCACCCCGGTGGCAGCACCCTGGAACGGCTCCACGAACGACGGTCGGCAGGCCGCGCAGGTGGACCTTTGACGACTTGTAGGAGCAGTGCTCCGACCACATCACCGAGTACATCGCCAGCTCGGCCCGGTTGGGCTCCCGCCCGAGCACCGCCACGATGCGGTCGAGCTCCTCGTCGGTCAGCCCGAGCTGGCGGTGCAGGGCCGGAGGGGTTCGGGCCGGAGGGGTCCGGGGAACCCCGGAGGGGTGCCCCGGTCGATCGGGGGCGCTAGACACCGGCGGCGGCCAGGACCGACTCGAACAGGGCGCGGCCGCCGGTGGGGCCGAGCAGCGGGTCGACCGCGTGCTCGGGGTGGGGCATGAGGCCGACGACGTTGCCGGCCGGGTTGCACACCCCGGCGATGTCGGCCAGCGAACCGTTGGGGTTCTGCCCTTGGGCATAGCGGAACACCACCTGCCCGTCGGCGGCCAGCCGGGCCGGGTCGTCGTGCACGTAGCGCCCCTCGCCGTGCTTGACCGGGATGGTGAGCACCGCACCGGCCCGGCATGCCGAGGTCCAGGCGGTCGCGGTCGACTCGACCACCAGGTCGACCTGCCGGCAGACGAACCGCAGGCCGGCGTTGCGGAGCAGCGCGCCGGGGAGCAGGCCGGCCTCGCAGAGGACCTGGAAGCCGTTGCAGATCCCCAGCACCGGGCCGCCGGCGCCGGCGAACTCGGCCACCGCCGCCATCACCGGGGAGAAGCGGGCGATCGCACCGCAGCGGAGGTAGTCGCCGTAGGAGAAGCCGCCAGGCAGCAGCACCGCGTCCACCCCGTGCAGGTCGGCCTCCCCGTGCCAGAGGAGGACCGGCTCGGCGCCCATGTCGGCGACGGCGCCGAGGGCGTCGCGGTCGTCACACGACCCCGGGAAGGTCACCACCCCGACCCGCAACGCCACCTCCCCGAACGCCAGCCGACCCGGTCGGGAGGCTACCAGACCCGTCAGGCACCCGGACGCCTGCGGGCCCGCAGGTCAGCCGGCGGGCAGGCGATCGGACCAGGCCGGCCAGGTGGTCATCCCCCAGCGGTCGTCGGCGAAGTCGCGGTCGGTGACCGCGGCGCAGGCCAGCCGCGCCTCCGGGTCGACCCAGAGGAAGCAGCCGCTGGCGCCGAAGTGGCCGAAGGCGGCCCCGGAGCGGCGGTCGCCCATCCAGTGGGGCCGCTTGCGGTCGTGCAGCTCGAAGCCGAGCCCCCAGTCGCAGGGGTCGAAGCGGCCCACCCCCGGCACCAGCCCTGCAAGGCCGGGGAACTGCACGCTGGTCGCCTCGGCGAACAGTCCGGCGGCCACCAGCGGCGCCCCCCGGTCGAGCAGGCACCCGGCCAGCCTGACCAGGTCGTCAAGGGTGGAGACGGCACCGGCGGCGGGGTCGGCCGCGACCCCGCGCCGGCTGCTCAGCCTGGTCGCCGCCATGCCGAGCGGTCCGAGCACGCTGCCGGCCAGCCAGGCCTCGAAGCTCGTGGCCGCCGCCGCGGCGACCGCATCGGCCAGCACCCGGAAGCCGAGGTTGGAGTAGATGCGGCGCTGCTCCGGTGGACGGTGGCCGCCGCTGGTCTCGAAGGGCAGCCCGGCGGCGTGGGCGAGCAGGTGGCGGACGGTCACGCCCTCCCCGGCCGCTGGCACCGGCTGGTCGAGGTCGAGGCGGCCGCCGTCGACGGCGGCCAGGGCGGCCATGGTCGTCAGCAGCTTGGTGACCGAGGCGACCCTGAACTCGTCGCCGCCGGTCACCCCGCCGAGGTAGGCAGCGTCGACCCCCGCGGCCGACACCACCGCAACGCCGCCCCGCTCGACCGGCCAGTCGAGCTCCAAGGTCACCGGTACCCTGCCTTCCGCAGCTCGTCGAGGGCGGTCGCGTCGGCACGGGCCAGCAGGGCGGCGGCTTCTGTGCAGCCCCGGTTGGGCTGGACGTCGCCGGTGAACAGCCGCTGGCACGCCTCCAGCTCGGCCTTGCGGGCGGCGAGCTCCTCGGCCGCGGTGGGCGGCCCGCCGTCGGCGACGTGGCTGCCCTCGTGGACCAGCAGCACGGTGATCCGCTCCGCTCGCCCGCCGAGCTGGAACTTGCCGTTGACCAGCACGGTCGGCGCGCCCGGCCCGAACACGGTGGTCGACTCGTTGATGCCCAGCTCGAACTCGGCGAACTGGACCACCGCCCTGCTCCGCTGCAGGGCGCTCCTCGCCCGCTCGACCGGAGCGGTGGAGCGCAGCCCGCAGAGCCGCTCGGCGGCCGCCTCCAGCAGCTCGACCTCCCCGGCGGCGCCGACCAGGGTGACGCCCGCCAGCCGGGGGCAGCCGGCCTGGCGGCGCACCAGGCGCTGGCGGTTGACCGGGTCGAGCGCCGGTATCCGGTAGCTGCCCACGTCGTGGGCGAGGCGGCCCGCCGGCGGGGACCGCCCGCCGGCGGGCGGCAGCGGCTCCGGGGCCGCCCTGACCAGCGCGAGCGCCACCAGCAGCATGACGCCGGTGGTCACCAGGACGGCCAGCCAGAGCCACCAGGGCAGCCGCGGCCATGGCCGGGCCTTGAGGGCGGCCGCCTCGGCCTCGGTGAGCCGGCGGGGACGGCCGGTGGCGGGCAGCCATGGCGGCCGGAAGCGGGCGCGGGCCACGCGGGGCGTGGTCAGGACGGCAGGACGCGCACGGTGAACTCCTCGATGACCGGGTTGGCCAGCAGGGCCTCGGCCATGCGCCTGGCGGCCTCCTCACCGTCGCCGTCCTGGACCGTCAGCTCGACGTGCTTGCCGACGCGGACGTCGGAGACGCCCGCGAAGCCGAGCGCCGGCAGTGCCCGCTCGACCGCCTGGCCCTGGGGATCGAGGATCTCCCGCTTGAGCATCACGTCGACGGCCACCCGCGGCATCGAAGGCCACCTCCCGGTTCGAGCTTCCATTCTGAGGCTAACACCGACGTGACTAGCCCGCCGCCGCGGCGCGGTAGCTCCGGACAGGTCGGCAAGATCGCCCGAACGGGTGATACGGCGACCACCGACAGTGGTCGACGTCGTATCCATGACGTCCGACCGCCAGGCGATCGAGACCGACCTCGTCCGCGCCCACCTGCCTTTGACACAGCAGGCGGTGAACGAGCTGGTGCGCCGGCTGCCGGCCCACGTCCACCGCGACGACCTGCTGTCCGCGGCCATGCTGGGGCTCGCCCAGGCCGCCAGGACCTGGGATCCCGAGGGGGGCGCCAGCTTCGGGCGCCACGCCGCCACCCGCATCCGCGGCGCCCTGCTGGACGAGCTTCGCCAGTCGGACTGGGCGAGCCGCTCGGTGCGGGCGCGGGCCAGGCGCCTGCAGCAGGTCACCGACGAGCTGACCGCGCGCCACGGTCGCGCGCCCACCCGAGCGGAGCTCGCCGCCGAGCTCGGCACCGACGCGGGCGCCGTCCACAAGCTGGTCGAGGACGTCCACCGGGCGACCGTCCTCAACTACGAGTCGATCGTGGCCGACGGCGACGTCGACGACCTGTTGCCGAGCGGCGAGAACGGCCCCGACCAGCAGCTGGTCGACCGGGAGCGCCGCGCCTACCTGACCGACGCCGTGCTCACCCTGCCGGAGCGCCTGCGCGCGGTGGTCGTCGGCTATTTCTACGAGGAGCGTCCCATGCTGGAGATCGCCGCCGAGCTCGGGGTCACCGAGTCGCGGGTCTCCCAGTTGCGGGCCGAGGCGCTGATCCTGCTGCGCGACGGGCTCAACGCCCACCTCGACCCCGACACGCTGCCGCAGGAGTCGCGCAGCGACGGCCGGGTGGCCCGGCGCCGGGCCGCCTACCACGCGGCCATCGCCGCCCGCTCCGACTACCGGGCCCGCCTGGACGCCGCGCCCCAGCCGCTGCTCGAGCGGGTGGCGCGAGCCCTGGCCGACGCCCCCACACCGGCCTGAAACCCACGTCAGGGCAACCGATTCGCCCATTCAGTATCTGCTGCGTAACATTTCGTCGGCTCCACTGAATCCACGCCGTCTTGCTCCCTTCCAGGCGGTATGCTCCGTTCGCCCAGCGTAGGAAGGGGTCGTAGAGGGTGATCGCGAAATGGGAATGACGGACCCGATGCTCGTCCGACGGTTGGCCCTCGACCTCCGCAACCTGGCCGACAAGACGCTGTCGTTTCGAGGCGCGGTCGAGGACTACCGGCACGACCTCGTGCGCACGATCGAGGACGACTGGTGTGACGACGCCGAGCTGATGGCCCTGCAGCGCCAGATCCTGGAGCTGTGGCAGGCCATGGACCGGGCCGAGATCAAGCTGCGCAGCGGCGCCAGCCGCATGTCGCCGCTGCTCTGGCTGGAGTAAGTCGCTCAGCTTCACGCTCCCCCTGCCGACCGAAGGGGATGCCCCACGGAGGAGCGGAGCGGAGGCCCGATGATCGTCGTAACCCGCCTGCACGGGTCCAGCATGGCCCTGAACTGCGACCTGATCGAGCGGGTCGAGGCCACCCCGGAAACCGTGCTGACCCTGGTCGACGGGAACCGGTACGTGATCCGCGAGAGCGTCGGCGAGATCGTCGACCGGGTGCGCACCTTCCGCGCCTCGGTGGTCATGCTGGCCGGCGTACTGGAACGCCAGGCGGCCGGCCAACGGTCCCTGCACCTGGTCCCCGACCCGGAGCAGGACGCCTAGCGCCGGCTACGCCGGTAGCAGGTGCCGGTAGCTGGCGGGGTTCCGGCGCAGGAACTCGGCGAGGCCGAGTGGCGGGTGACCGGCGACGGCCGCGACGCTGTCGCTGACGACCTCCAGCTCGCCGGTGGCGATGGCGGCGTAGGTCGTCACCCAGCCGGCGACCTCCCAGTCGGGGGCGCCGTAGGAGGCGCGCGACGCATAGGCCTCCTCGAGGGTCTCGGCCTGGTAGGTGACGGCCCGGCCGCTGACCCGGGTGAGCTCGTCGGCGGCCTGGTGGAGGGTGATCGCCGCCGGGCCGGTCAGGTCGTAGGTGCGCCCGTCGTGGCCGTCGGAGAGCAGGACGGCGACGGCCACGTCGGCGATGTCGTCGCGGGCGACCGCGCCGACGCGCCCGTCGCCGGCCGGCCCGCGGATGACGCCGTCGCTCCCCACCAGGAGGGGGAAGTAGTCCTGGTAGAGGCTGTCGCGCAGGAACGTGTGGCGCAGGCCGCTGGTGCGGATGTGCTGTTCGGTGTGCCAGTGGTCGCGGGCGAAGGTGAAGGTGGCGTCGGGGGCGGCGGCGAGGAAGGAGGTGTAGACGATCCGCTCCACGCCGGCCGCGACGGCCGCGTCGACCGCGCCGGTGTGCAGCCGCACCCGGTCCGGCGCCTCCGACGCCGAGACCAGCAGCAGGGTGTCGCAGCCCTGGAGCGCGCGACGCATGGCCTCGCCGTCGTCGTAGGCCGCCCGCGCGGCTTCCGCCCCTGGCAGCTGCGGCGCCCGAGCCGGGTCGCGGACGACCAGGCGCTGCGCCACGCCCTGCTCGGCGAGGCGGCGCGCGACGCGCCCGCCCAGCCCTCCGGTGGCGCCGGTGATGGCGTTGCCGGCCATCAGTACAGGAACATCGGCTTGCCGTCGACCTGGCGGATCAGCGGACGGTAGGCCTTCTCGTCGTAGAGGGCGTCCACGTCGACCCGCTTGACCCCCTGCATGATCGTGTCGATCGGCACCCGGGTGTAGGTGCCGTTGCGCAGCACGACCATGCTGCCGGCGGCGTCCTGGTCGATCAGGTTGATGGCCATGTTGGCGTAGTTGACCGCCACCATCAGGTCGAGGGCGTCTGGCGCGCCCGAGCGCATCAGGTAGCCGACCTGCTGGTAGACGATGTCCTGGCCGGTCAGCCGCTTGAGCAGGTCGCCGGTCATCAGGCCGATGCCGCCGAGCTTGCGGTGCCCGTAGGCGTCGGCCTCCCCCCATTCGTGCACCTCGCCCTCGACCATCCGCGCGCCCTCGCTGACGGTGACCATGGCGTAGTTCGACGGGTTGGCCGCCTTGTCCCCCAGCAGGTAGTGGGCCAGCAGCTTGGGGTCGAACGGCACCTCGCAGATGATCGCCCGGTCCACCCCGGCCAGGTAGGCCGACAGCAGCGAGGTCTCGCCGCAGTTGCGGCCGAACAGCTCCACCACCGCGATGCGCTCGTGCGAGCCGGTCGAGGTGCGCAGCTGGTGGATGAACTGCACGCTGCGGGTCACCGCGGTCGAGAAGCCGATGCAGTAGTCGGTGCCGAACACGTCGTTGTCCATCGTCTTCGGCACCGCCACCACCCGCACGCCCTCCCTGGACAGCCGCTCGCCGTACGACAGGGTGTCGTCGCCGCCGATCGGCACCAGCCAGTCGAGGCCCAGCCGGTCGATCACCGCCAGGCAGTGGCTGGTGAAGTCGAACGGTCCCTCCGACTCGGCCTGGCCCTGGCCGGCGAGGAAGGGGGGCACGTCCTTGGGCTTGACTCTGCCCGGGTTGGTGCGGCTGGTGTGCAGGAACGTCCCGCCGGTGCGGTCGATGGTGCGCACGTCGTTCTTGCCGAGCGGCTGCGCGCAGTGGTCCTGCGGCTGCCTGGCGTCCAGGTCGTAGTCGAGCAGCCCCGCCCAGCCGCGGCGCAGCCCCACCACCTCGTAGCCGCGGTCGACCGCCGCGTACACCAGCGTCTTGATGCAGGGGTTCAGGCCCGGGACGTCGCCGCCACCGGTGAGCACGCCGATCCTGGTCATGCGGTGTCCTCCCGCGCAGGTGGGAACGTGCGGCCCGCGCGAGCGGCCGCGCGGCATAGGGTAAGGGCCTGCGCAGGTTCACGCGACCGGATGGTAGTGTGTGCGCAATACGCACATGCGTACGCCGGGGGCCAAGGAGCGCGCGTGGCGACCAGGACAGAACGCGACTTCGTCCACTCGCTGGAACGGGGACTCGCCGTCCTCCAGGTGTTCTCTCCCGAGCATCCCTCGGTCACCCTGAGCCAGGCGGCGACGCTGACCGGGCTCACCAGGGCGACCGCACGCCGCATCCTGCTGACCCTCGAGCAGCTCGGCTACGTCCGGGCGGAGGGACGGCATTTCGTGCCGACCCCGCGGGTGCTCGGCATCGGCTATGCGTACCTGTCGTCGATGGACCAGTGGCAGGCCGCCCACCCCTTCATGGTGGAGCTGGCCGAGCTGACCCAGGAGTCGTGCTCGGCCGCGACGCTGGACGGCACCGAGGTCGTCTACGTCGCCAGGGTCCCCTCCACGCGGGTCATGTCGGTCAACCTCAACGTGGGCGCGCGGGTGCCCGCCTACGCGACCTCGATGGGCCGCGTGCTGCTCGGCGGCCTGCATCCCGCGATGCTCGACCAGTACTTCGCCGGTGTCCGGCTGCTGCCGCTGACGCCCCATACAGTGACCGACGAGGCCCGGCTGCGCGAGCGCATCGCGGAGGCCAGGGAGCAGGGCTGGTCGCTGGTGGACGAGGAGCTGGAGGACGGGCTGCGCTCGATCGCCGCGCCGATCTACGACCGCTACGGGCGCCTGGACGCCGCGCTCACCATCTGCGGCCACGCCGGCCGCGTCACCTCCGCCCAGCTCCGCGACGAGTTCCTGCCGCACCTGCTGATCGCCGCCAAGCAGATCACCGACCAGGTCCGCCGGAGCTAGCGCGACGCCGGTGGGCGGGGCCTGGCCCGGACGGCGTGCTGGAGCTCGTCGAGGATGGCCGGATCGTCGATCGTGGAGGGCGCCTGGTAGGACTGACCGTCGACGATGCTGCGCATGGTCTTGCGCAGGATCTTGCCGGAGCGGGTCTTGGGCAGCCGCTCCACGATCTCGACCTCCTTGAACGAGGCCACCGGGCCGATCTGCTCGCGGACGCTGCGCACCAGCTCCTCGCGGAGCTCGTCCGGCTCGCGCTCGACCCCGGCCTTGAGGACCACGAAACCGACGGGCACCTGGCCCTTGAGCTGGTCGGCGGCGCCGACCACCGCGCACTCGGCCACGTCGGGGTGGGTGGCCAGCACCTCCTCCATCGCGCCGGTCGACAGCCGGTGCCCGGCCACGTTGATGACGTCGTCCACCCGGCCCATGACGTACAGGTAGCCGTCCTGGTCGAAGAAGCCGCCGTCGCCGGTCAGGTAGTAGCCGGGGTAGCGGGTGAGGTAGGCGTCGACGTAGCGCTGGTCGGCCTGCCACAGGGTCGGCAGGGAACCGGGGGGCAGCGGCAGCCGCACCACCACCGCGCCCTCCTGGTCGGGGCCGGCGCGGTTGCCGAGCTCGTCGAGGACCTGCACGTTCCACCCGGGGACCGGCCTGGTCGGCGAGCCGGGCTTGACCGGCAGCCGTTCGATGCCGGCGCAGTTGGCCGCGATCGCCCAGCCGGTCTCGGTCTGCCACCAGTGGTCGATCACGGGGCGCCCGAGCAGGTCGCTCGCCCAATGGTAGGTGTCGGGGTCCAGCCGCTCGCCCGCCAGGAACAGGTAGCGGAACCGCGACAGGTCGTAGCGCTGCAGGTGCCGGCCGTTCGGGTCCTCCTTCTTGATCGCCCGGAACGCCGTCGGCGCGGTGAACAGGGTCTTGACGCCGTGGTCGGCGATGACCCGCCAGAAGGCGCCGGGGTCGGGGGTGCCGACCGGCTTGCCCTCGTACAGGATCGTGGTGCACCCGGCCAGCAGCGGCCCGTAGACGATGTAGGAGTGCCCCACCACCCAGCCGACGTCCGACGCCGCCGAAAGGAGTTCGCGCATTACCTAGACCACGGGATCCCTGAAGGCGATCAGGTTGGACGTCATGGTAATGCGCGAACTCCTTTCGTACACCTCGCCGGGGTGGGTGTCGTAGACGTTCTCCATGCTCCACTGCAGGGCGACCGCGTGGCCGCCGTTGTCGCGCACCACGCCCTTCGGCATCCCGGTGGTGCCGGAGGTGTACAGGACGTAGAGCGGGTCGGTGGCCGCCACCGGGACGCAGCCGGCCGGCTCGGCGGCGGCCATCAGCGTCTCCCAGTCGAAGTCGCGACCAGGGGCCAGCTCGGCCCGTGCCTGGGGTCGCTGGACCACCACGCACGCCGCCGGCCGGTGCTCGCACAGCTCGAGGGTCCGGTCGAGCAGCGGCTTGTACTCGACCACCCTGCCGCCCTCGATCCCGCAGGAGGCGGCGACCACCACCCGCGGCCTGGCGTCGTCGATCCGCACCGCCAGCTCCTTGGAGGCGAACCCGCCGAACACCACCGAGTGCACGGCGCCGAGCCGGGCGCAGGCGAGCATCGCGATCACGGCCTCCGGGATCATCGGCATGTAGACGACCACCCGGTCGCCCTTGCGCACGCCGAGGCGCGCGAGCACGCCCGCGAACCTCGCCACCTGGTCCAGCAGCTCCCGGTAGGTGAAGCGCCGCACGGTCCCCGTGACGGGGGAGTCGTACACCAGCGTGGGCTGTTCCGCCCGCCCGCCCTCGACGTGGCGGTCGAGCGCGTTGTGGCAGGTGTTCAGCTCCCCACCGGCGAACCAGCGGTAGAAGGGCGGGTTGGCGTCGTCAAGGATCCGCGCTGGCTCCCGGTACCAGTCGACCGCCCCGGCGGCCTCTCCCCAGAAGCCCTCTGGGTCGTCGATGCTCCGCCGGAACGCTTCCTCGTAGGGGCCCATGCCGCCTCCTCGTCGCGCGGACACGCCTCGACCGTGCACGCTACCAGGCCAGATGATTTGAGCGTGCCAGCGGCGCACGATAGCGTCTGCGCCATGTACGACACTCGCTGGCCGCGGCCGGGGCCGGCGATGGCGGCCGTGGGTGCCGTCGTCGGCCTGCTGGTCGGCATCGCCCTCGGCCTCACCTCGCCTGCCTCCGTTGGGGAGGCCGAGGCCGGCGTGGGGCCGCGGACGAGCGCCAGGGCCACCACGACCCTGCCAGAGGAGTTCTACACCGTCGTGCTCGGCAGCTTCGGCAACCGCGAGAACGCCAGCAGCAAGGCGCGGGAGCTGCGCGCCCAGGGCGTCGACGACGCCCGCGTGCTGCGGCAGTCCGACTACTCATCGCTCGGCACGGAGTACGCCGTCTACAGCGGGCTGTTCCGGACCAGCGCCGACGCCGAGGCGCACCTGGAGGAGCTGGCAAAGCTGGGCGTCACCAACTCCTTCTGGAAGCACGTCACCCGGTAGGCGGGACCAGCTCGGCGTAGAGGGCCGCCGTTTCGGTGGCGATCGCCGACCAGCTGAACTCCGCGACCGCCCGCCGCCTGCCCGCCCGTCCCATCCGCTCGGCCAGCTCCGGGTCGGCGAGCAGCCGGTTGACCCGCTCGGCGATGTCGGCGGCGAAGCGGTCGGGGTCGCGGGGACCGTCGGTGCCGTTGCTCTCGAACGGCACCAGCAGGCCCGTCTCGCCGTCGGCGACGACCTCGGGGATGCCGCCGGTGGCGGTGGCCACCACCGCGGTCTCGCAGGCCATCGCCTCCAGGTTGACGATGCCGAGCGGCTCGTAGACCGACGGGCAGACGAAGACGGTGGCGTGGGTGAGCAGCTGGATCACCTCGCGGCGCTCCAGCATCTTCTCGATCCAGACGATGCCGCCCCGTTCCTGGCGGATCCGTTCGACCTTGCCGGCCACCTCGCGACCCAGCTCCGGGGTGTCCGGCGCCCCGGCGCAGAGCACCAGCTGGGCCGCCGGGTCGATCGCCAGGGCGGCGTCCAGCAGGTGCGGCACGCCCTTCTGGCGGGTGATCCGGCCGACGAAGATCACCGACGGCCGGTCGGGGTCGACCCCGTAGGCTGCCAGCACGTCGGTGGCCGGGTCGGGCCGGTACTGGCCGGTGTCGATGCCGTTGCGGATGACCCGCACCCTGCCGGCGTCGATCGCCGGGTAGCAGCCGAGGATGTCGGCGGCCATGCCGGCCGAGACGGCGATCACCCGGTCGGCCGCCTCCAGCGCGGTCTGCTCGCAGAAGCGGGACACGTGGTAGCCGCCGCCGAGCTGCTCTGCCTTCCACGGCCGCAGCGGCTCGAGGCTGTGCACGCTGACGACGTGGGGGATGCCGTAGAGCAGCTTGGCCAGGTGGCCCGCCAGGTTGGCGTACCAGGTGTGGCTGTGGACCAGCTCGGCCTCCTCCACCGCGGCGGCGATCGACAGGTCGGTGGCGACCGTCCGCAGGGCGCCGAGGTGGCGGGCCGTGCCGTGCAGCGCCTCCCACGTCGGGTGGGCGACGACGCGTGGCGAGCCAGGTGGACCGGGTGGCCGCGGGGCGCCGAAGCAGTGCACCTCCAGCTCGACCAGGCGGGTGAGCTCGCGGGCGAGGTACTCGACGTGCACCCCGGCGCCGCCGTAGACGTCGGGGGGGTACTCGCGGCTGAGCAGGGCCACGCGCACGGGCGACGACCTCCTTCCGGTGGACAGGCGGCCGATCCTAGTCCAGCCCGGGTGGGTCTGCCCGGTGGACCTCACGTCGAGGCAGCTGGGCCGTGCCGGGGCCACGCGAAGCAGCCACCGCTCGCAGGAGCCGGGTGAAGCGGGTGGCCAAGCCTCCACGGCGAAGGAACCGTACGGTCATGGCGTGGTTGCGGTCGAGCATGTCGCCGTTTCGGCGCTCGAGCCAGGCGCGCAGTGGCTTGGAATGGTTCACGGGAATCTGCGGAAGCCAGACCGAGCCAGCGACTATGGTGGTGCATGCGGCGACAGTGGGTCCGACGCTCGGCGACGAGGCGTTCCACTCACGTCCTCTCCCAAGTGTGGTTCCATTGTTTCTGTGCCCTTGTTGCCGTAAACGTCGGGAATCCCCGGACAAGGAAGAGTAGGCGGTCGATGGCGACAGCCGACCGGTCAGCGCCGTTCCGCAGGGCGGGCTCGCTGCTCGCCCTGCTCGGGCTGGAGCTGGCGGCCGTGCTCGGCCTCCACTGGCTGGGACGCTTCCCCGGCCTGCGGATCCCCTGGGACCGGCCGGTCCAGTGGCTGCTGTCGAGCCCGCTGCAGGAGGTGCTCGGTGCCATCCTGCGCATGGTCGTGCTGGTGATGGCCTACTGGCTGCTGGCCTCCACCCTGATCTACCTGGTCGCCAGCCTGAGCCGGCTGCCGGCCGCCCTGCGGGCGCTGCGCTGGGTCACGCTGCCGGTGGTGCGCCGGGTCGCCGACCACGCGGTCGCGGTGACGCTGGCCACCTCGATGGTCGGGGGCGGCACGGTGGCGCTGGCCGGCCCTGCCGGCGCGGCCCCTGTCAGGGATGGCGGCCCCAGCCTGGGTCCTGCGGCGCGTGGTCCGGTGGCGGCCGCCACGGTCACTGGTGCGGCCGCCAGGCAGGCGGCCCGCCAGGCGAAGGCTGCGGCCGCCGGCCAGCCGACCAGCACCACAACGGGTGCCGGCGAGGCGACCACCACGACCATCGAAGCCACCACGACCACTGAAGCGGAGACCACCACCACCACCGCCGCGACCACCACCACCGAAGCGGCGACCACCACCACCGAAGCGGCGACCACCACCACCACCGCCGCGACCACCACCACCGAAGCGGCGACCACCACCACCGA
>WNGB01004813.1_pt1 | contig 21056 bp, 16 predicted proteins | sample 5400681 | NCBI WGS metagenome assembly WNGB01 (sample SAMN13153367, study PRJNA577476) | soil metagenome | isolation source: 115 cm soil or saprolite under grassland replicate 2 | place: USA:California | collected 2016-06-15
GTAGAGCCGAACCAATTCCCGGCGCGCGTGTTTAAGATAGCGTTTATGTTGAGGAGAGATCGACAGCTTATGACGCTCGAAGAACTTGATTACATCGCGGTATATTTGAACTATATTCATATGACACCCCTTTCTGAGTCTGGTTCTGGAAAATCATCATGACTCAGCAAGGGGTTATTTTTGTTGGAGGTAAAGGAGTCAGTTAATCCCTCCAAACCCGCATTTTTCAAGGCTGAAATTTAGCCGAGAGGCTACTCTGAAATGAAAGGAGGCAGACCTATGAAAATCACGATCGAGTTTGATCCGGGGATGGTCACGGGGAACCTGACAGGTCCTGTTATTTCCCAAGTCGAGCCGGTCCCCCAGACCACATCCAAGGCGGCTGTTCAGGGAGCGCCTCTGAATGCCGGAGCTTTTGCAGGAGAAGCGCCGGCGCCCAGGGCTTCCGTTCTTCCATCCCCTCCCCCCAACCCGGCTGTCATTGCGCCCGAGTCTGCGCCGCCGGCGCCGCACCCCGATAACTTCGGGCTGCCCTCTGACGACAGACAAGAGATTGGCGCTTTAGACGCCGGCTCCTATCGTGGCTAAACCGCATTTGCGGTGTGGCCTTTTAGGCGAACAAGGATTGGGCTGTAAGGCAGCTTTGGCGCAGCCCATAGACAATAGAGGGGAGGCGATCACACGCATCGTCTCCCCTCGTAGATGTTTGAACGATTGAAATGAAAGCGTCTCTAACATCCCCGTCAAATACCCGTTACGCACGAGGACGTCTTCGAATTTTCGCGACCGCGCCTTCAAATGTGTGATGAACGCGCGGGGCTATTCCGCTTCGGTGATCTTCTGGACGAGAATCTTGCCTTCGTGCTTCATCCCCTCGACGGTCATTTTGATGTGATCCTTCTTGCCGGTCTTCTCGAAGACGGCTTTCGCCAGTTCGTTGCCTTTGGCGTGCAGTGACCAGCAACGCGGCGGCCAAACTTAAAAAGATCGTTTTCTTCATGCTCGATTAGCTCCTTGAATAGTAGTGATTGTGTTTAATAGCGGCGACCGGACGAACCGGAACGCCGATAATCGTCGTAGTAACCGTCATTGGGGAGATAGCGACCGTCGCCATTGTAGCCGCCGCGCTCCGAGCGTTGATGATGATTGAGGTCATCCCGCTCCTCACGTTTGTGTTGTTTCAAATCTTCTCGCTCGTGGCGTTGATGATGGCGTAGCTCATCGGAATTGCCGTAGCGGTAGCGTTCCTCGCGCTGATGTTGTTTGAGATCTTCCTTCTCATCGCGCTCGTGGCGTTTCTGAGCGTCGTGTTCCCGCCGCTGATGGTTGTGGTCGTCGTAGTAACGAGCGTCATTATAGTAACGATTGTCATCATAACCTCGATCGCGGTTATAGTCGCCGTTGCGATAACGACCGTCCTGCGCGACGGCGACGGAGCCGCCGGAGATCACCGGCAACACCACCAACGCCAGAGCGAAAGAGGCGGCGGCCAGATATTTGGAAAACTTTTGAAGCAACATAAACCCTCCTTGCTGCCAATTTGCTGCCAATTTACAGTTTGATCCATTCCGGCAGCTTGATGATCCTTTGATCGCAGTCGCCGGCAAATTTCAAGAACCGGGCGGATCATAGGCATCCGGCGTGCCGCATGGTTTCCAGCAAGTGTTAAACCGTTGCGCGCCTGAAGGTTTTTTGTTTTCAGAGCGAGGGCAATGTCAGTTGTTGTATACGATACCGAATGCGAGTGTAGCAAATGGCGCGACGCATTCCAATCTTGGATACTTATACACGGGATGGGTATACTACCCTATCACAGGAGTTCATTGTGCAACATCACCACAATCACAGCCATTCAGTCGCCGAGGCCCCGTCGCCGGTCGTCGAAGTGGATATAAGAAGCGCCTACAACGGAACCGAGTACGCGGGATTTGAACAAGACCTTCACCAGCTACCGGGCGTCACCGGCGCGCATCTCGACCGCACGCGCGGCGTGGCGCATCTGAGCTACGATCCCGCAACCACCACGCCACAAAGGCTTGAAGACCAACTCCGGCGCCTGGGTTACAAATGTGACTGTTACCGCCGCACGGGTTCGATCGCTCAGGCGGGCCATCCGTGCGTGGGCGATGAAGAGCGGCGCGGCGATGGACATGCGCGGGCTGCGCCCGCCACAGCGCCCACGCCGCACGCCGAACATCCGCAAGCGCCAAGAACCGCCGCTGAGAGCCGCGCCGCGATGGGGCACGGCGAGCACGCTGGTCACGGGGCTGAGATGGTCGCCGACCTGTGGCGGCGCTTCATCATCTCAACTCTGCTGTCGCTGCCGTTAATCGCTTTCTCTCCCTTAGGCGCGATGATCGGGCTGCCTGCGATGCCGCCATTCGGGCTTTCGATGGGGGTCTTCGGATTCCTGCTCGCCACGCCGGTCGTGTGGTGGGGCGGTTGGCCGTTCATCTCCGCCGCCTGGCGCGCGATCAGGCGCGGCGAGGTGAATATGATGACCCTCATCGCCCTGGGCATCCTGGTCTCGTACCTCTATTCGGTGGCGGCCACCTTCCTGTTTGAGGGCGAGGTTTTTTACGAGGCCGCAGCCATGCTCACTTCATTCAGCCTCGCCGGCCACTGGCTCGAAATGCGCAGCCGCTTCGCGACCGGCAAGGCGGTCGAGGCCCTGCTCAGACTCGCACCGGCGACGGCTCGGGTGAAGCGAGGCGGAGCTGAAGTCGAGATTCTGCTCTCCGAGGTCGTCGTAGGTGATGAGGTCGTTGTGCGGCCTGGCGACCGCGTGCCGGTCGATGGCGAAGTCACCTCCGGGTCTTCTTACGTGGATGAATCTATGATCACCGGCGAGCCGATCCCGGCGGCCAAGACGCCGGGGAGCAAAGTCATCGGCGGCACGGTCAATCAGACCGGGGCATTCAACTTCAAAACGACTGCGGTCGGAGCCGACACTGCGCTCTCGCGGATCGTGCAGATGGTTCAGAACGCACAGGCCAGCAAGGCTCCCGCACAGCGATTGGCAGACCGGGCTGGCAAGTACCTGGTCTTCATCGCGCTCGGTTCCGGCCTCCTCGCTTTCGCGCTGTGGTACTTCTTCGCCGGGGCGACGTTCCTGTTCGCGCTCACCGCAGCGGTCTCGACCGTCGTCATCGCCTGCCCCGACGCCCTCGCGCTCGCCACTCCGACCGCGATCACCGTCGGCGTCGGCAAAGGCGCGCGCGAGGGCGTGCTCTTCAAGAACGCGACGGCGCTCGAAGGCGTCGCCGGAATTGACACGGTGATCTTCGATAAGACCGGCACGCTCACACAGGGCAAACCGGCTCTGACCGATCTCATCCCGGCAGTCGGAATCGCCGAGCAGGAGTTGTTGCGGCTGGCGGCTTCCGCCGATCATCCTTCGCAGCATCCGCTGGCCGAAGCCATCGTCGCTGGCGCGAGGGCGCGCAAAATTGATTTGATCAAGCCGGAGGGGTTCGACTCGATCCCGGGTCATGGAGTAGAGGCGAGCGTCGGCGGGCGGCGCGTGCTGATCGGCAACAAAAAGTTGATGGAGCGCGAAGGCGTAGAAACCGGCGAGATGAGTGAGCGCGCACAGGAGCTTGCTGCGCAAGGGAAAACAGCGATGTACGTGGCCGCGGACGGCCGGATCGCGGGCGTGGTGGCAGTGGCCGATACCATACGCGAAAGCGCGCGCCAGGCGGTACGCGCGCTTCACGAGTTCGGCGTGCAGACGGTGATGCTCACCGGCGACAACCGCCGCACCGCGGAAGCCGTCGCGCGAGAACTCCGGATGGACACGGTGATCGCGGAAGTGCTGCCGGAGGACAAAGCCAGAAAGGTCTCTGAACTCCAGGCGGCGGGCCGCAAAATCGCGATGGTCGGCGACGGAGTCAACGACGCGCCGGCTCTCGCGCAAGCAGATGTCGGCATCGCCATCGGCGCTGGCACGGACGTTGCTGTCGAGACTGCCGATGTGGTGTTGGTGAAGAACGACCCGGCGGACGTCTCGCGCTCTATTCACCTGGCTCGCAAAGTGCGCGGCAAGATTAAGCAGAACCTCTTCTGGGCCGCGGTCTACAACTTGATCGCGCTCCCGGTGGCGGCGGGGGCGCTTTATCCATCATTAGGTTTATTGCTGCGCCCGGAGTGGGCGGCGCTGGCGATGAGCGCTTCGACGGTGACTGTGACTATCAACGCTTTGATGCTTAACCGCGTACGCTTCGCCGCTCATCCTCGCGAAGAAGACGCGGAGTCGCAGAGATAATTGATGACGAAGGTATTATGACCTGAAAAGGAGAAGCAGATGAAGTGTGGGATTTTCTTCGGCCTGACAAACGACATGCGCGACCTGCTGGATGAGGCGCGCGAGAGCAAGGACAGGCGCGCTCTGCTCGCGATTGAGATCTTCTGTTACCGTGTTCGCAAGTATATCGGCGCTGCTCTAGGTCGCATGTACAAGCATCAAGATAGCTCTCGCAGAAATACTTGGCATCAGTCTCAAGTCGAGAGGAGGCGACCCCCATTGCGTCGAGTGGTCGACGGCGGAGCGGTCTTCAAGTCATTCAGGGCAGCTCTTCCATGCCTATTTTCGTTTGCGTTCGTTCGTAATCCTTGGGATAGGCTCGTGTCCTGTTATCGCGACAAGATTCGAGGAGAGGTCGACGGATACACATATTTTACGATTCGACCCGGCGTCGCAAACTGTCTCGCTCGGTTTGACGCCTTCGTGCCAGGTATGTCGTTCGCTGACTTCGTCGTGGCGGTTGCGTCGATACGCGATGAGGATGCAGGCTGACACTTCCGATCGCAGCACGCTTTCGTCACGGCCTTTGTTTAGCAAACGGACAAAAAACAACGCTTTCCTCAGCCCGCAAGAACGGCAAGACGCCCAGTGATGATCTGCTCAGCCTCGTCCATCATCTCGCGCACAATCTCCCCGGCAGGTTTGATCTCCCGCACCAACCCGGCACTCTCATCCGCCGCCAAGCACATCTCCTCGAAATCGCCGGAGGTGTCAGGCGTCGGTAGCAAGGCGGAAAACTTTTTCATGGGATACTCCTGACCGCCCAAGAGCGTGCGCCCGATGAACTGCGGCGGATCGAGCGGCGACGGCGTTTAGGTGTGGCTCGAGGGTTGCCCGATCACGCACGCGGCGTCGACCGGACGCATCGAGAGAATTTCGGTCCTCACATCCGTGAAGCCGGCGGTGCGCAGCGCTTCGGCGATTCGCTCGGCGCCGACGCGCGCGTCCGCCGACGTGGCGCCTTTCGAACGCGGCTGAAGCGTGATCGCGATGGTGGCTCCGGGCTTCATCGTCTCCGAAAGCGCTCGCAAGACCGCGACTGGATCGTCCCAGAACATGAACACGTTCACGGCGAACACCTTGTTGAACTGCTTGGAAAATCGCGAGAGCTGCTCGGCCCCACCCAGGTGAAGCTCGACCCGGCCGGCTCGGATCGCCGCCGCATTTCGCCGCTTCGCCTGCGCGAGCATCAGCTCAGAGTGATCCAGTCCAACCACCTTACCGCGTGAGGCAAGCTGTGCCGCCCGCGCGATGGCAAGGCCGGGGCCAAACCCAATTTCGAAAACGTGATCATCGGGCCGAATGTCGAGCAGCTCGAGCGTGAGCATGCTGCGCCGCCGATTGGAAGGCCGCACCTTCATCACGAAACCTACGAGCCGACCCAGCAACCCGCTTGGCTCGCCGAACTGCCGGACGATCGTGCTGCGCATGCTCATAGGGGAGCCTCCAGAGCGCTTTTGCACTCTTCGTCATATTTGCGGCGGCGCTGAGTCGTGTTGCCCCAGCTGCGTGTTGATTCTGATGGTCCCTTTTTCATGGTCATATCGTTTATTTTCTAAGCAACACTAGTGTCCGTCAAATCAGGACCATCTCAGGCCGGCTTTCACCACTAACAGTGGGCCATTACGCGCAGAAATCCGAGCTGGCGGATGAAGAATCGAGAGAATCCTCCAAGTCCCGCCTCACTATATGCCTATACCTGGTGCAGGTATCTGCCTGACAGATCGAAGATGGGGAATCTTAACCACTTGCAAGCGATTTTCCACATCGGACTGCGGAATTTTTCTTAGCCCTGCGCACTGCCCTTTACAGCCAAAGGCGGATGCTCCAGCGACAACACGCAGACGTGAGTTGGCACACCCCTTGCACTGAGCGCAGACGAGAATAATCGAACAGCCATGAATGAAGCGGTCTTCGCCTCATTCAATTGCGTGCGGAGCCGGGGAATGTGCAACAGCGAATCATCTTCCGATTGATGATACCCAATTGGAAGCGGGAGGGAACATGAACCAACACAGGAAACTATTGACAAACAGAATCATCAAGCTGGTCTTTTTGGTGGCTGTTCTCTTTATCGCCGCGCCCTACTGGATGAGGGGTGGTAAAGAGGGGGATTTCAAAGTGGAAGCGCATCCGGGTTGGGCGCGCAGATACAACGCGAAATGCACACTCTGCCACACGACCTATCCTCGTCTGAACCGCACTGGCTATGACTTCAAACGTCTGGGCTATCGCTTGCCGAAAGAGGTCGAGGCCAGGCGGGCGAAGGGGCCGGGGCCAACCGCGACGACATCAGGCGTGGCGGCGGCGGATTACAAACCTTATGTCATTGAGCCAACGGGTTATAAACCGGAGGCCGCGACGCCGGAGAGCGAAAAGGGGCAGGAGCTTTATGCGAAGTTCAACTGCGCGGGCTGCCACACCATCAGCGGAAGCGGCGGATTGGTCGGGCCGCCACTGGACGGTGTCGGTGGACGCCGCGATAAAGGATTTTTGACGGCTCACCTGACTGATCCGGCGGAACACGCCAGGAAGTTTCCCGAACTGCACGGTAACCAGCCCAACCGGATGCCCCATCCGCATGCGTCATCTGAAGAAGTCAAAGAATTGGTGGCCTACCTACGAACGCTGCCCGAACCGGCGGCGGGGTTCCGTGTCAGCCCGCACGCCCATAGCGATGCGCACGGAGGTGCAATGGCGGTGGTTGATTACGTCCCGGCCGCGCCCACCGACTCGAGCCGCGCCGGACAAAAACTCTACTTCGACATGGGCTGCGCCGCGTGTCACACCATCAACAAAGTGGGTGGTCAGTTCGGCCCCATGCTTGACGGCATCGGCGCTCGCCGCAGCCGGCAGTTTATCGCCGCTCACATCACCAACCCGCAGGTTCATACCGAAAAGTTCCCGGGCGAGCACGCAGCGTCATCGATGATGCCGCCAGCCAAAGCCACGCCGGAACAGATCGAACAGATCGCGGACTTCTTGATGACGCTGCCGGCGCAAGAACAGGAAGAAGATGTCGCCGCGACGAAGACTCGCATCCACGACTATATCGCGACCTCTTACCTGCCGGGCATCGAGATCGAGAAGGAGGCAGGCGAAACCAAAACCACATACGAAAAGCGCGAGTTGGTTATCTATGCCGCAGGCCCCATAGGACGCAACTTTTCGTTCTTCGTCCAGCCTCTGCCGCTCAGCGAAGAGAAAGGCTTTATGGGCAAGTTCGAGATGATGCAGGGATTGTTCAACTACGGCGGGGCGCGCAACTTTATGCAAATGCGCTTCGGCCAGATCTTCAACCTGCGCAACGCGGGCTTTGGCGGCACGGATCGCGGTCTGACCGAATCCTTGCCGTTTATCTTTCAACCGGACAACGGCTTCAATCCTGCCGGTTTAGGGCGCGGTGTCTCCTTCGAGTATACGCTGGGGCGCACGACGACTTTCAAAGCTTTCGGCAACTATAACGAAGCTCCCGAAGTGGAAGCGGGGGAGGGAAATGAAGGAGGTGAAGGCGACGAGTCGCTCGTGCCCGAATTCCGCCGCTCTCGCGTCTATGGTTTCGTCTACGAGCAGGTGCTGGGTAACAAGGGACTCAGCGGGGTCCAGTTCCAGTATACGGGAGGGCGCATCCCATTCCTGCTCGGCGATGTGAAACAGAATCCGCTGCAATTCCAGCGTTTCTCATTCTTTGCCAACAAGACGTTTCAGGACGGCAAGAACTTCGAGCGTCTCAACGCCATCTTCGGCGTCTCGTTCCTGCGTGATGAACGCTTCCTAGCTATCGAATCAGAGCAGCGTAGTCGTGGGTGGGGTTACTTCGTCGAGCTGGACACGATTCCCATCGTTGACCATTTGAGCCTGTTTGCGCGCTACGACCAGCTTCGCCCGACGACGCTCCTTTCCGACAACACGCTGCGAGGCGGCACGTTCGGAGTGATCTTCGATCCGATCAAGTACGGGCGCATGTCCATCGAGTATCAACGACTCGGCGGAGTCGAGACGGCCAACCGGTTCCGAATCGGCTGGCAATTGAACTTCTAAATCAGAGCACGTGAGACCGGCACAGCGCCGCGCGCGTAAGCAAGCGGCTGACCTATGAGACAGCCGCTTGCTTACGCGCGCGGCGCTGTAGCCGGACCTTCAACGATCACCTATGAAAGGATAAGAGGAGCGATGAAACATTCGATACAAGGAACGGCCAAAATAGTTTTCGTGATCGCGGCGCTGATCGCTGCGGTTTCGCTCCAGCGCGCGACAGGGGCAATGGGCGCGCCGTTCGATGATGGCGCGGCGCTCTTCAAAGCCAATTGCGCCTCCTGTCACGGAGAGGACGGCGTCGGGAATACCCCCGTCGGGAAACAACTCAATGTTCGCAACCTGCGCTCCGCCGAAGTGAAAAAGCTATCGGACGCGCAACTGGCCGCGGTTATTGCGAAAGGCAAAGACAAAATGCCGCCTTTTGAAAAGGGCCTGAGTAAGGAGCAAATCAAGCAATTGGTGGCGCATATTCGCCAGTTGGGTAAGCGGAAAGCGAAATCCTCCCGCCTCTGATCGAAAAGGAGTTGCGGCGCGAAGTTGTCTCGCAGGCTACATCCGATGAAGCGCCGGCCAAGAAGCCTGTAACTGCGGCAGAGAAACCTGTGAAGAAGACCGCTCGACTCTTCAATGGCAAAAGGCCGGCGGATGAGAAGGTGAGAAGGGCGCCATAAGCCATTGAGAAGAGACGGAACAATGATTGGGCTTGACGTCCATCTACACGGGAGTTGAGTGATGACACAGATACATGAACGACGGATCGCGCGTGACCCTTTCACCGGCGTGCAGATTCGCATCGGGGTGATGGGGTTCAGCGGGCGGCGAATTCGATGGTTCTGTGACGGGTCTCTGCCGGAAGCTCGGACGCGCGATTGGTGAGAAGGGCTGTTGCCTGTTGACCGGAGCCTGTCCGGGGCTGCCGCACGAGGCGGCGCTGGGAGCGAAAGATGCCGGCGGCCACGTCGCCGGCATCTCGCCCGCCGTCAGTTTGAAGGAGCACGTCGAAGTCTACAACTCGCCTTATCGGGAATATGACGTGCTGACCTTCACCGGGCTGGGACTGATGGGACGTGAGCTAATCAACATTCGCAGCAGCGATATTGTGATTGTCGTAGGCGGACGTTCCGGCACGCTGGGCGAGTTTGCCATCGCCTACGAAGAAGGAAAGTTGATCGGGGCGCTGACCGGCACGGGCGGAATCACGGACGCCTGGCCGACGCTCGAGAAAAGCCTGAGCAAGAACACTGGCGCTGAGGTCATCTACGACGCAGACCCGGAACGCCTGGTGAGCAGGCTGCTGGAGCGTTATTTGTCGGGCAATTATGTGTGTCCCTGCCATCCGCAGCGCCGTGAAGATCTCAATGCTGCAAAGGGGTGTTTCTGATGGATAAATCTTTGCCGGCGATGCATCGCGCCTACACAAGTTCATCTCTTATTTGGCGCACTGCGCTTTACGGGTTGGCGCTTAACGGTCTCTGGGAATACGCTCAATGCCCCTTCCTATACGTCATGCCGACTACCGGTTTCTGGCAATCAACGCTATTGATGTCGGCTGCTATTTTCGGCGACGTGGTAATCACGATTGGAGTTTGCTTTCTATCTTACATGGCGGCCGGCCGGCAGCATTTAATACCACCTGACAGGTACGGATGGCTGGCATTGTTGGGGACCGGGATTGTCGCCGGGGTGGTTTTAGAATGGGCAGCCCGCGCGCTCGGCCAGTGGTCTTACACTTCGCTGATGCCAACCTTGAGCGTTTTGGGGGCGACTGTCGGTCTTGTTCCGATTGTGCAGATTACTTTACTGCCCGCGCTAAGCCTGCGCCTTGCCACCTGGCCTGAGCGGTTTCGATAGATGAACAGGATGCATATACATAGAGGATTGAGCATGGTTTCTTCAACTCTCATCAATAACCGACATCAACCTTATCCTGTTCTGGCTTGCAAGTCGCGCATGCTTATTGTTAGCGACTCTGCTGAACGACTTACCAGGCTGAGAGTTTCGCTTTTCGTAGGCGAGGTCGAAATTGCGGGCGCCTCTTCCCCCGGAGAGATGTGCTCGGCGTGTCGCGGCGGATACGACCTGGTGGTTGTTGACCTAAGCCCTGAAAGCATCAGCGGTGTGCTCAAGGTTCTCAGAGGATGTGAGGGCTGCGCAAAGATTCCCGTGCTGGTTGAAGCTGACAGACTCACGGCGGATCCGCGCCTGGCCGGATTGCTTCCGCAATATCGAGCCATGCCGTGCAGTCAAACTGATATGGTCAAGCTCGCGCGGAGGCAGATCGCCCCGAATGACGAAGGGCGAAGAGCGCGGGGGATACTTTGAGCGAAAGGACGGATTTATAAGCATGTTGATGAAAGACCCGGTTTGCGGAATGACGGTTTTGCCGGAGAGAGGGTTGACCGCTCTCTACGAAGGTCAAACTATCTATTTCTGTTCAGAATATTGCCGGAACAAATTTCTCACGCAGCCGGAGAGGTACCTGGAGACGTTCTTTGCGCCGACCCAGGAAGACGTCAATGAGTCCCGGCGAGTAGCTTACTTCTCGATGGAAGTCGCCGTCGGTTCGAGTATGCCGACTTACGCGGGAGGGCTCGGTGTGCTTGCCGGAGATACCTTGAAATCTTGCGCCGATCTGCGGATTCCCGTGGTGGGAGTATCTCTGCTCTTTCGCAAAGGCTATTTCGACCAGACATTCGATGAGTGGGGCGGGCAGCAGGAGGCGCCGGTCGTGTGGGAACCTTCGCGATTCTTGCTGCCTTTGCCTGAGACAGTTCAGGTGGAGATCGAGCGTAGAACGGTTCAGGCGCGAGCCTGGCAATACAACGTTATTGGGACGAGCGGCTATGTTGTGCCTTTGATTTTGCTCGATACAAACGTTGAAGGCAACACTGACGGTGACCGCGCGCTGACAGATTACCTTTACGGCGGCGATCAAAGGTATCGGCTGGCGCAAGAGATTCTGCTCGGCATCGGCGGCGTCAGAATGCTGCGTGCTCTGGGATACAGCGGCGTTGAGAAGTTTCATATGAACGAAGGCCATGCCAGCCTACTCGTCATGGAACTCTTAAAAGACGCGACGCAACCCGCCGAGTGGGATTTCGAGCGGGTGAGGAACCAATGCGTCTTCACCACTCACACGCCTGTGCCGGCAGGACACGATCAGTACGGATATGACTTGGTCGAGCGCGTGTTGGGGCAGACCGTACCGTTCGATGTTCTACAAATGCTCGGCGGCCAGGATCGTTTGAGTATGACTCTGCTCGCGCTTAATCTCAGCCGCTACATCAACGGCGTAGCGAAACGACACGAGGAAGTCTCGCGCGAGATGTTTCCGGGATACTCCATCAATCACATCACCAATGGAGTGCACTCCTGGACGTGGACATGCGACAGTTTCAAAGCTCTCTATGATCGTTACATTCCGGGCTGGGCTAACGATCCGGCGATGCTGAGACAGGCGATCAGCATTCCCAAAGATGATGTTTGGGCCGCGCACAGAGAAGCCAAGTCTCGCCTGTTGGCCTACATCAAAGAGCGAACTGATATTTCGCTATCTGCTGACGCTTTGACCATCGGATTTGCCCGCCGCGCGACGCAGTACAAGCGAGCGGATCTGGTCTTCTCCGACGAGCGGCGACTGCTGGAAATTGCGCGGCAAGCAGGCCCCTTGCAGTTTGTATTCGCCGGGAAAGCGCATCCGAGAGATGGCGAGGGCAAAGAGCTGATCCGGCGCGTCATCGCCGTATCGCGCCGGCTCGGCGATCGAATCCCGGTCGTCTATCTGGAGAATTACGACATTGATTTAGCCAGGCTCGTCGTAGCGGGAAGCGATCTCTGGCTCAACACGCCGCAGCGCCCGCTCGAAGCGTCAGGCACTTCCGGCATGAAGGCCGCGCACAACGGCGTGCCGAGTTTCAGTACGTTCGACGGGTGGTGGATCGAAGGCTGCGTTGAAGGGCTAACAGGGTGGTCTATCGGCGCGCGAGAGGTGGGAACGCCGGACGCCGGTTCTGTCAACCGGCAAGACGCTGATGATCTTTATCGAAAGCTTGGGAGCGTGATTTTGCCTTTGTTCTATCAAAGCCGTGAGCAGTGGATAGACGTGATGCGGCACGCGATTGCTTTGAACGCCTCATATTTCAACACCCATCGGATGGCGCAGCAATATGTCGCCAACGCATACTTGAAATGATCGTATACCCGGCCGAGGTATTTTTGCCTTTGAGATAGCCATTCGCCGATAGGTGGGGAAAATCTCGCAGGCTGCTGGGAAATTTTCCCCGATGCGCCTTCATCGAATGGTCAAATCGCCCTTTTTTCAACGATTGCTCGATGGAACGGAGATTGCTTTATGAAAGGGTGACGTTAGTGAGGACGCGGTTTACGTGATAGGCGAACGTGACCGATGTCATAAGGTTTCGACAGTAAAACTTTGTCCTGATTACATGAGGCAGGAAGGAGATAACGTTGGCGCGACAAGCGACAAAACCAGGGTTCACATTCAGCAAAGCCTCCTTGTGGGCGCTGATGCGAGGAATTGCGCTTTTGCTGCTCTTCACCCATCAATCCTGGACAGGCGCCATTTGCAATTGCGCTGATGAAAACGGATCTCAGCACGCTCGCTGTCATGCTGGCCGGCGACTGGAATGCGCCGCAGAGGCGCCGGAGATGAACAGTCTGCCGCAAGAAACGGGAATATGCTGCCACTTGTCGCCACAAGCCGAGGCGCAAACATTTTCCACCACTACGCCAAATTTTATCCCCGCTGAAAATCGTCATCAGGGGGAGGGGACACCCGTGGCGATAGCATTCACGCCCGAGTATACCGGCGTCTTACCGTCGTCCCGCTCCCGTCCGCTTTATATAACGCATTCCTCTTTACTGATCTAATCAGTCCATTAACACACACCAGTTATATTTTCTCTTTTCCGATTCGCCCTGCGGCGTATGCGCTTGCCGCAACCACGGCAGGCCAGGGACAGGTTTTTCCGCGCCCACCTGTGGGCCCGTAATGGGGATGATGCGCGGACGATGAGAGGTTGAGATGAGATCGAGCCGAATTCAAAGATTGATGGCATGTTTGCTGTTCGCCGTTTTCTTGCCAGGCGGAAACGTCGCGGCGCAGCAGACGCCGCAGCGATCTTCTTTATCTTCAAACGTCAGCTCCGTAGCGACTGAGTCGCGCTCTCCGGAGACGAAGCGATCCGCGCCGGGGTTCATTTCTCTTCAAATGCTTGTAGCTGAGGCGCTGGAGCAAAATCCGGAGATCATCGCGATGCGGCGCAACTTCGACATGATGCGCGCGCGCGCGCCGCAGGCCAAAGCGCTGCCCGAACCGATGCTCAGTTACGGCTACATGGGCAACGCAACTCCGATTCCGCCGTTCGACATGCAGAAGGGCGACCCGTCCAGTGGGCGCGCGCTCAGCTTCAGTCAGGAGATTCCCTTTCCCGGCAAGCTCGCGATCAAAGGCCGGATGGCCAACGTGGAGGCGGAGGCCGAGTGGTGGAATTACGAGCAGACGCAACTGAATGTGGTCGCCGAGGTCAAAGACGCCTACTACGACCTTTACTACGCGGACAAGGCTATTGAGACGATCACGAAGAACAAAGACCTGCTGGAGAAGTTCGCCAGGATCGCCGAGGCCGGTTACGCCGTGGGCAAAGGGATTCAGCAGGATGTGCTCAAGGCGCGGGTCGAGATTTCCAAACTCACGGAACAATTGACCATGCTCGAACAGCGCCGGCAGGTGGCCGAAGCGCGGCTCAACAGCCTGCTCTTCCGCGAGCCTGAAACGCCGGTCGGAAGGGCGGAAGAGATCAGGCCGCGCGATTTCACTTACAGTCTGGCCGAGCTTAACGAAATGGCGCTCACGAGCTATCCGGCGTTGAAAGCGCAGCGGCGCAGGATTGATCGTGAGCAATACGGCGTCGAACTGGCTAAAAAAGAGTTCTACCCGGACTTTTCAGTGAGTCTTACCTATCTCAACCGGCCCGGCATGCCGGAGATGTACGGCGTGAACGTGGGCGTAAAAATCCCGCTCTATTTCTGGCAGAAGCAACGCCCGGCGGTGGCCGAAGCGACCGCGGGCGCCGCGGCGGAGAAACAGCGACTGGAAAACACCACGACGCTGCTCTTCTTACGCATCAAGGATCGGTATTTGTCCGCGACGACGGCGCAGCGGCTCGTGAAGCTATACGGGACGACGATCATCCCGCAGTCAGCGCTGTCGCTGGAATCCGCCATCGCCGGGTACGAGGCGGGCCTGGTGGATTTTCTGACCTTGCTCGACAACACGGTGACTCTTCGTAACTACGAGCTGAGTTACTACGAGCAATTATCAAACGTAGAGAAAGCGATCGCGGCGCTGGAGCCGCTGGTGGGCGTCACGCTGAGACAGTGACCGCAAACTATCGGCGGCGCATGTGAGATGAGTCCTTTGACTAAGCCTTGACGCGACAATCTCGAAAGGTACAACAAACAACCAAATTCCAACCAAGGAGAAAACATGAAGAACAACATCGCCAAAACAATCCGAAACATCGCGGCGGCGGCGCTGCTCGTTCCGGCCGTCTGGGCCTTCAATTTTCCGGTAACGGCGCAAGATCATTCCGGCCACGCCGCAGGGCAGGAGATGAAAGTCCCGCAGACCGCTCAAGAGCACCGGGAACGCGCCGAGCAGTATCGCAAAAAGGCCGCGGAGTACCGTCAGGAGGCCGAAGCGCACAAGAAAATGCTGGCCGATTACAGCAAGGGAGTCGCCAAAAACCCGAAGGACACTGGCGAAAACCCATACGTCAAGAAGATGCGGCTTCACTGTGAGAAGTACACCCAGGCTGCGGAAAACCTGGCGCGTGAGGCCGAAGAGATGGCCAAGTTCCACGAAATGCGAGCGAAGGAGATAGAGGGCAAGTAGGCCCAAACGTAGCGGTCCCGAATTGGGACGTTTAATGCCGGCGTCGGGCTAATTGAAGCCGGCGCCGGCGCTCATCAATGAGAGCCAAGAGAGAGGGGGCGCAGATATGCTAGTCATGGATAAGAATCCGGAAGAGAAACAGGCCGCGCTCAATGAGGCGCAGGCCAAGATTCAGCAGTCTGAAGCTGCTGTGGAAACAGAGGCTGAACCGCGTCCCGTTGAAACAGCAAAAGCTGGCGCCGCTGTGGCTGGCAAACATTCGAAGAGACGCCGGACAGTGTTGCGATTGGCGCTGTTGGTGTTAGTTGCAGGTCTGGCAGGCGCCGGTTATCTGCAAAGAGAGCGGCTGCTCGGACTCTTCACGGCCAAAACCACCAACCAGGCCACGCCCGCCGGAGAACACGCTGGCGCGGCGCACAAACCTGAATTGAAGGTTCTCTACTGGCAGGACCCGATGAATCCGGCCCACAAGTCCGACAAGCCGGGCAAAGCTCCAGACGGCATGGACTTCGTGCCGGTTTATGAGACTTGGGCCAGCCAAACGACAGCTAACTTGCCCGAAGGCGCATTCCAGATCTCTCCTGAAAAGCAGCAACTGATCGGCGTGCAGTACGGCGAGGCGGCCTACAAACCGGTCTTCAAGACACTGCGCACCGTTGGCCGGCTGACTTACGACGAGACGAAGATCGTTCGCATCCATACCAAAGTCGAAGGGTGGATCGAGAAGGTCTATGTTGACTTTACCGGCAAGGAAGTCAAGAAAGGACAGCCGCTCATCAGCATCTACAGCCCTGAATTGTTGCAGACCCAGCAGGAATATCTGCTCGCGCTCAAGGGGCGCAATGAACTCTCCGAGAGTCCGTTCCGTGAGGCGGTGACGGGCAGCGAATCGTTGTTGCAAGCGGCTCGTAAGCGGCTTGAGTTGTGGGACATCAGCGACGAGCAAATCAATGAACTGGAAAAAACCGGTAAGCCAACCAAGACTCTCACGCTCTATGCGCCAACCGATGGCTTCGCCCTGACGCGCAACTCGTTCCCCAAGCAGCGCGTCACACCGGAGGCAGAACTCTACACCATTGCCGATCTCTCGACGATCTGGGTGATCGCCGACATCTACGAGTACGAAGCGCCTGAGATCAAGACCGGCCAATCGGCCAACATCACGCTCGCTTACTATCCGGGACGCGTCTTTCGCGGCAGGGCGGATTACATCTACCCGCAGCTCGACGCCACGACGCGCACGCTCAAGGTGCGGATCGAGGTTCCCAACCCGAATCTCGCGCTCAAGCCGGATATGTACACCAACGTCGAGCTGAAGATTGATTACGGCAGACGCCTGGTCGTGCCGCAAGAGGCGGTTCTCGACTCCGGCTCAGAGCAAACGATTTTCATCGCGCACGAAGGCGGTTACTTCGAGCCGCGCAAAGTCCAGTTAGGTCCGAAGGTGGATAACACTTTCATCGTGCTTGGCGGACTCAAGGCGGGCGAGCGCGTCGTGACTTCGGCCAACTTCCTGGTTGATTCCGAGAGCAAATTGAAATCGGCGGCAGGCGGCATGGGAATGCCCGGCATGAGTCACGGCGGCGGCGGCGCTGCTGGCGGCAAGCAATCGCCGCAGGCTGATCACTCGCAGCATCAACCGGGCGGGCAGCCTGCGCCAAACGCCAAGCCTGAGGATCACTCGCAACATCAGAAGAAGGAGCAATAGGAGCGAAGCCATGATTAACAAAATCATTGAAGCATGCGCCCACAACAAATTCATCGTCTTCCTCTTCATCGGCGTGGCGACGCTGATCGGGCTGTGGTCGATCAAGAACATCACGCTCGATGCGATCCCCGATCTTTCGGACACACAGGTCATCATCTACTCGCGCTGGGATCGCAGCCCGGACATTATGGAAGATCAGGTGACCTACCCGATCATCTCCTCGCTGCTCGGCGTGCCGAAGGTCAAAGACATTCGCGGCTTCTCAGACTTCGGTTACTCTTATGTCTACATCATCTTTGAGGACGGCACGGACCTCTACTGGGCGCGCTCGCGCACGCTCGAATACCTGAGCAACATTCTGCCGAAACTGCCGCAGGGTGTGAACGTCGAACTCGCGCGCGACGAGACAGCGGTGGGATGGGTGTTTGAATATGCGCTGGTGGATAAGAGCGGGAAGAACAACCTGGCGCAGTTGCGCACTTTTCAGGACTGGTACATGCGCTACGCGATCCAGGCCGTCCCAGGTGTGGCCGAAGTCGCGCCGCTCGGCGGCTTCATCAAGCAGTATCAGGTCAACATCGATCCGAATGCGCTGCAAGCCTACGACATCCCGATTGATAAAGTGGTCGAGGCCGTGCGGCAGGGCAATAAGGACGTGGGCGGGCGACTGGTTGAATTCTCGGGCCGCGAATATATGGTGCGCGGGCGCGGCTATATCAAGCGGCTGGACGATGTGGAGAACATCGTCGTCGGGACGAGCAAAGGCGGTGGCACGCCGATCCTGGTGAAGAACCTCGCCACCATCACGCTCGGCCCGGACATCCGGCGCGGCATCGGTGAACTCGACGGAGAGGGCGGAGTTGTCGGGGCGATCGTCATCATGCGCTACGGCGAGAACGCCTTGAAGGTCATCGAGCGGGTGCGCGCGAAGCTGGAAGATATGAAGCCGTCGCTGCCGGCGGGCGTCGAGATCGTGACCACTTACGACCGCGCGGAACTGATCGAACGCGCCGTCGAGACGCTCAAGGGCACGCTGATTGAAGAGATGATCATCGTCAGTCTGGTGATTATGATCTTCCTCTGGCACATCCCGTCGGCTCTGATCCCGATCTCCACCATTCCGATTGCGATCATCCTGTCATTCATTCCGATGCACGCGATGGGACTTACCGCCAACATTATGAGTCTCGGCGGAATCGCGGTCGCCATTGGCGCGATGGTCGACGCCGCCATTGTCCTCATCGAGCAGACGCACAAGAAGCTTGAACACTGGGAGGCCGAGGGGCGGCCCGGTAGCTATAAAGATGTCGTCATCAACGCAGTCAAGGAAGTCGGCGGCCCGAGCTTCTTCGCGCTGCTCGTGATCGCCGTCTCCTTCATCCCGGTCTTCACGCTCGAAGGGCAGGAAGGACGGCTCTTCAAGCCGCTCGCCTACACCAAGAACTTCTCGATGGCGATTGCGGCCTTCCTCGCGATCACGCTCGCTCCGGCAATGCTGATGCTGCTGATGCGCATGGATCCATACCGCTTCCGTCCGCGCTTTCTGGCTCGCATCGTCAACGCGATTCTGGTCGGCAGGATTCACAATGAGGAAAACCACCCGATCAGCCGGCCCCTGATGAAGCTCTATCACCCGGTCTGCAATCTGGCGCTGCGCTTCAAGTGGATCACCGTCGGGTTGGCGGTGCTGGCAGTGGCGTTGACCGTACCGGTCTTTGAGAAGCTCGGCTCGGAGTTTATGCCGCCGCTCGATGAAGGCGTGCTGCTCTACATGCCGACGACGCTGCCGGGGATTTCGATCACGCAGACCGAGCAGTTGCTCCAGGTGATGGATAAAACGCTCAAGAGTTTTCCTGAAGTCGAGCGCGTCTTCGGCAAGGCAGGCCGCGCGGAAACGGCGACCGACCCGGCGCCATTCTCGATGATGGAGACCGTGATCGTGCTCAAGCCTCATATGCAATGGCCGAAGAAGCCGCGCTGGTATTCCTCCTGGGCGCCCGGCTGGTTGCAGGGCAGCCTGCGCAAAGTGTGGCCGGATCACAAGACGATGGATGAACTGATCTACGGCCCCGGCGGACTCAACGAGGTGATGCAAATCCCCGGCGTCTCGAACGCCTGGACGATGCCGATCAAGGCGCGCGTGGATATGCTCACGACCGGCGTGCGCACGCCCATCGGGATCAAGATCATGGGCGCCGACCTTCAGCAGGTGCAGAAGCTCGGCGAACACATCGAGATGTTGTTGCAGGACGTGCCCGGAACGAAGAGCGTCTTCGCGGAGCGCACGGCGGGTGGCTACTTCCTCGACTTCACGCTCAAGCGCGACGAACTGGCCCGCTACGGCCTGACCATTGACCAGGCAAGCGACGTGGTGATGTCGGCCATCGGGGGCGAGAACATCACGACCACGGTTGAAGGGCGCGAGCGGTATCCGGTGAATGTCCGCTATATGCGGGACTATCGCAGTGATGTTGATAAGCTCTCGCGTACCTTCGTCATGGCTCCGGGCGGCACACAGATTCCCATCGCGCAGATCGCCGACATCAAGCTGGTGAGCGGCCCGGCTATGATCCGCGACGAGAACGGGCGTCTGTCGGGTTACGTGTACGTGGACCTCGACACCACCAAGCGCGACATCGGCGGCTACGTCACCGACGCCAAGAAGGTCATCAGCAAGAGCGTGCAGTTGCCTACCGGCTATCAACTGATCTGGAGCGGGCAGTTTGAAAACATGGAGCGCGTCAAGGAGCGCCTCTTCGTCGTCATCCCGATCACGATCTTCGTGATCTTCCTGCTGCTCTACTTCAACACGCGCTCGGTCGCCAAGACGATCATCATCTTTCTGGCCGTGCCGTTCTCGGCGGTGGGCGCGGTCTGGTTCCTCTATCTGCTGGGCTACAACATGAGCATCGCGGTCTGGGTCGGGCTGATCGCGTTGATGGGCGTGGATGCCGAGACGGGGATGTTTATGTTGCTCTATCTCGATCTGGCCTATCAAGAAGCGCGAGCGAAGGGGCTGATGCGAAATGCGACTGATCTCAAGGAAGCGATTTTACACGGGGCCGTCAAGCGGCTCAGGCCCAAAGTCATGACCGTCGCCGTGATGTTCTTGGGCCTCGTGCCGATTATGTGGTCCACGGGCAGCGGCGCGGACGTGATGAAGCGCATCGCCGCGCCGATGATCGGCGGCATCTTCACTTCGTTCATTCTCGAACTGGCGGTCTATCCGGCGATCTATGAGATCTGGAAGTGGTACTTCGAGGTCAGGAAGCATCCGACGGTCGGGCCGGCGCCTGCGGTGAGTTAAAGGGAGAATCAATGATGCAGATCAAACCCATCACAACCTTGTGCGCAGTCGCTCTCGGTCTGGCGCTGATCCCGGCTGATTGGCGCGCCTGGCTTGCAGGCGGCGATGTAGGCGCCAGCATTGGCGCCTTTGCGAGAGTAGTTGGAATCACAGGACTGATATTCCTGGCTGGCCTGCGCTTCGAGGCAGAGGAAGTGTGGAGGACGCGGCGCGTGATTTACTTCGTGTCGGCGGCAGGCGCGCTACTCTTCACTTCTATTGCGATCCTGCTGGCGATAATCAACGGCGAAGGTCATGGAGCGGTGATCACGATGGCTGCGGCAATCGTGGGGACGAGCCTCTGGCTTACAGGCCAACGTTCGCTCGTTACCTCGAGGGGGGCGATTGCCGCAGCTTCAGCCAGAGGCGCTGCCGCTGCGTTGACGACTCTGGCGGCGCTGGTTGTCCACATCTACGCCGTCATTGATGCCATCCCCAGCGGGCGGCTGGCCGGAACGGCTTACACGGTGGTCATCCTGTATGAGTTGGTCAAAATCGCCCTCTTCTTTTCGCTCGCCTATTTCATCGCCGCAAAATTCCTCGAGCGAGCTGCAGACCGCGTTTCGCCTGTACGGATATTGATCGGCTGCCTGCTGATGGCCGCGCTGATCTTCGTGCTGGCGCATTCGGTGATTGGCAGCCTGGGCGCGCTCGCGTGGTCATTTGTCGCGGGCGCCGTAATGAGCCGTAGCGAAGTGGGCAAAAAATTGAAGGAAAGCGATCACGTTGTCGCAGTGGCTCTGCT
>WNGB01004553.1_pt1 | contig 21055 bp, 15 predicted proteins | sample 5400681 | NCBI WGS metagenome assembly WNGB01 (sample SAMN13153367, study PRJNA577476) | soil metagenome | isolation source: 115 cm soil or saprolite under grassland replicate 2 | place: USA:California | collected 2016-06-15
CCTTTGCCGAGATAACGCTTTTTATCGCCGTCGCGCATTTCGAGCGCTTCATGTTCGCCGGTCGATGCGCCGGAAGGAACTGCAGCGCGTCCCCATGAACCGTCTAGAAGGAGAACTTCCACTTCCACGGTCGGATTGCCGCGTGAATCAAGAATTTCAAGAGCTGAGATGCTTTCAATCGTTGTGTCCATTTATGACTCCTGGGGTTTTATTTGCTAGCTGTCATTGCGAGGAGCGTTCGTTGCGACGAAGCAATCTCCAGTGGATGCGAGAAGACTGCTTCGGCAACGAACGCCTCGCAGTGACGAAGGCAAGTATAATCGCAAATCCTCTGGAGAAAAACGACTTGAATGTATCTGAATTACCTGAATATGATCCACGTGATCGCAAGACTTTTCATTTCCACGCAACACCATTACGAAGATTTGCCGTTTGGTTAGTTACAGTTGTCTTCAAACTCTTCATGAAACTCGAAGTGCGCGGACTTGAAAACTTTCCTATGGATGGAGCCCTGATTGTCGCATCAAATCACGTGACTAACTTTGATGTCTTCCCGATGCAGCTTGCCATCCCTCGTCCGATCTTCTTTATGGGAAAAGCAGAATTATTTAAATTTCCGCTGATGGATGTGTTTCTGCGCAATGTTGGTGCTTTTCCGGTCAATCGTGGTGAGAAAGATACATGGGCGCTCCGACATGCGGCAAAAGTCCTCGCTCATGGTCAGACCTTAGGCATGTTCCCCGAAGGGACTCGATCCAAAGGGAAAGGCTTACGTGTTGCGAAAACCGGAACTGCCCGCTTGGCTATCGAAGCAAGCTGCCCAATTGTGCCAATGGCTGTGACCGGCTCAGATAAGTTTTTTAAATTCTTTCCTCGTCGCACCCATGTAACGATTACTTTGCTGACGCCTCTTCTGCCAAAACCTGGAGAGACACCACTGGCATTAACTGATCGTTTGATGTTCGCATTAGCATTTGCTCTCACTGAAGATATGCGCGGTGTCTATGCGGAAGTGCCGAAAGGGTTTACTAAATAAGCGCTAAACAAATATCATTAATCATAACTTCGCAGACTCTTGATTTTTGTTTTTTTGATTGTTGTTTCTCTCCTTTGCCGCCTTAACTAATCCAACAAATAATGGATGCGGCCTCATTGGTCGCGATAAAAACTCCGGGTGGAATTGACTGCCAACCATATAAGGATGGTTTGCCATTTCTGCAATTTCAACCAGTCTGCCATCAGGAGATAAACCGGAAAATACCATCCCCGCTGATTCAAATTGCTTACGGTAAGCATTATTAAACTCAAAGCGATGGCGATGTCTTTCGACTACGTTGGAGACTCCATAGGCGGTCGCGGCCTTCGTCCCTTTTTGAAGCAGGCATGGATAGAGTCCGAGGCGCATCGTCCCACCCATGTCCGTGATCGAACGCTGATCAGTCATCAAGTCAATGACCGGTGCGCTTGTCCTTCGATCAAATTCAGAGGAGTTGGCATCTTCATGATCCAGTATGTTACGTGCAAATTCGATGCACATTACCTGCATGCCAAGACACAGACCAAGATACGGCACCTTTTTTTCGCGTGCATATCGTGCAGCCATGATCTTACCCTCGATTCCCCGTGAGCCAAAACCGCCCGGAACAATAATGCCATCGGAGCTTTGTATCACTTCCCAGCCTTTGTCCTTCTCAAGATCAGCCGAGTGAACCCATCCAATTTCAACCTCGACACCGTTTGCGATCGCCGCGTGTTTAAGCGCTTCGCGCACAGACAGATAAGCGTCCTGTAGTTCAACATATTTACCAACGAGCGCAACCTTCACCGTTGGCTTTGGTTTGCGGACTTCGTTCACCAGTTTTTGCCACGGTTTCATATCGGGCGTGCGCCTGGCTTTTACACCAATTTTTTCAAGAACAAGTTCGCCAACTCCCATTTTTTCCATAATCAAAGGAACTTCGTAAAGCACATCCGCGGTTGCCATCGGAATGACCGCACTTTTTTCCACGTCGCAGAACAACGCGATTTTGTCACAAATCCCATTTTCAATGGGCTTATCTGCCCTTGCGATGATCATCTGCGGTGAGATACCGATGGAACGCAATGCCGCGACGGAATGTTGCGTGGGTTTGGTCTTCATCTCACCTGTGGCGCCAATGGTAGGGAGCCACGTGACGTGCACAAATAGACAGTTCTCACGCCCCACTTCATTTCGTAGCTGGCGCAACGCCTCCAAAAATGGCTGTGATTCAATGTCACCCACTGTACCACCGACTTCCACAATCACAATCTCAGCACCTGTCTCTTTCGCAACTAAAGCAACTCTGCGCTTGATTTCGTTCGTGATATGAGGGATGACTTGAATCGTTCCACCTAAAAAGTCGCCACGTCGTTCCTTACCAATGACTTCGGCATAAACTTGTCCCGTCGTAAAATTGCTCACGCGGGTAAGACGAATATCAATGAATCGTTCATAATGACCAAGGTCAAGATCTGTCTCAGCACCATCATCGAGGACATACACTTCGCCATGCTGGTAGGGTGACATGGTGCCTGGGTCAACATTGATATATGGATCGAGCTTTTGCACCGCGACCTTGAGACCGCGCTCCTTGAGGAGCAATCCTGTCGCCGCGGCAGTCACGCCCTTTCCAACTGAAGAAACAACTCCGCCTGTGAAGAATATATATTTTGTAGTCATAAGTTACCTCGCAATCAAAATTCGCGCTGAGCGGAGCGACCGTAGGGAGCGAAGTCGAAGCGGCTTTTGCAATTGCGCTTCGACTGCACTTCATTCCGCTCACATCGTCCCGATATTCTCTCGGGGGCGCGAACAACGTATACAAAGGCGATGGGGAGGGCGTTTAAGCCCTCCCCATCGGGGAAACCTTTCTGTGTAGGGTTGAAAAATTTCTTTCGCTTCATCCAACCAACTTTACCAGATCTTCGGCTGCACGCCGCATCTCAAGAAAGATCAAGCCTAATTTTGCCTCATGCCGCGCGAGGGCAGTCAGAACCGCTTCCGAGCCGACGGAAGTCAGCACAATGGAACCTCTATCACCTTTAATGTAGACCTGTTCAAGCCCTGCGCGTCCTAATTCACCAGAAATACGCTCGCCAAGGCTCAGCATCGCCGCCGACATAGCCGAAACGCGGTCTTCTTCCACGCCCTGTTGTAAGGCGGAGGCCATAATTAGACCGTCCACCGATACAACGGCTGAGGCTTCGATATCGGGCGCGGCAGCCTGCATGGTACGCAGGCGTTCAACCATTCTGTCAGAGCGAGACATGGTCATAAGTGAATCTCCGGAGATAAGGCTTTGATTACCATCCGAGTGTACCAGAAAATTAACCTTTCGAGCAGATTTGACCCTGCCCCTTCTTCATGTTAGACTTAACGGTTGCCATGATTCAATTCTTGCTGGCTCTTATGATGCTGATTTTTCAAGAAACATCCATTGACATTACATCACCTAAATCCGGCGAGATATTGCGCGGGCAGATCAACATCACGGGCAATATGAATGTGACCAATTTTGCCTCTGCAGAACTTTCATTTGCTTACACATCCGACCCGACTTCAACCTGGTTCACTATTCAAACATTTTCTTCTCCCCTTCCCTCGGGAGCGGAAGAAGGTGTAAAGGATGTCCTATCCGTTTGGGACACTACCACTCTGAGTGATGATGATTATCGCCTGAGACTACGTGTCAATTTACAGGATGGTTCGTTCCAGGAATTTCTCGTGACGGACTTAAAAATTCGCAATGACATTCCTGTTGCAACAGTCACTCCTACACCTACATTGCAACCCGAATCCGCTTCAGAGACTCCGCTTCCTACGTCGACCCCTGTACCTGCTGCCACTAGACCAGTATTTCCAACACCTACGCCTTTGCCCGTCAATCCTGCTTCGTTGACTACGCCTGCAATTAATTTAACTTTTGGTCGAGGGGCGCTTCTGGCTCTCACCTTGTTTTTTGTCTTTGGTCTTTTTCTCCGCCTCCGCCGCTCCTGACTCTTGATATCTGATACATGACACTGGACACCTTTCTTATCATCGGTCTTGGTAACCCTGGCCGTGAATACAAAGATAACCGACATAATATTGGCTTCATGTTGATTGACCGTCTTGCGCTAAAACTCAACGCGCGCGGTATGAAGTTGCAAGCGAAAGCAATTGTCACTTCTGCGTTATATGAGGAGCGCAAAATTATCCTCGCCAAACCGCAAACATATATGAATCTCTCTGGCCAATCCGTGCAGGGACTTTTGCATTTCTATAAGGTACCTACCGAAAACCTGATCATCGCACACGATGACTTAGACTTACCTTTTGGAACCATCCGTATTCGTCCCGGTGGCGGACCCGGAGGACAAAAGGGAATGGCCTCTACTATCGAACTTCTCGGCACCAAAGACTTCCCGCGCCTACGATTAGGCATTGGACGCCCGCCTGGCCGTATGGACCCCAAAAATTATGTTTTGCAGGATTTCTCGAAAGAAGAACAAAAGATTCTTTTAGATATTCTTGAGCGTGCTTCCGACGCCGCATTGACTTTTGTGATAGCTGGATTGAATAAGGCGATGAATCAATTTAATGGTTCAGTTGAATCTACTTGAAACTGTTCGTCCTGCGCGAAGCGACGAGCGACAGCGCGGAGTGCAGTCGAAGGACAGGTACATGTAAAATCTAAGTTTCCAAATACCTACGCTTCGACTACGTTCGCGAAAAGCGCTCTCTCCGCTCAGCGCGAACAAATATAAATCATATTCAATGGAAACTCTTCTAAATAAACTTCGCGATCTTCCTCAATATCAGCAAGTGCTGAATCAAATCCAGGCTGGTAAAACAATACCCGGCCTTGGCTTGCCGCGCGCCGCGCGCTTACCTGTGCTTGCCACATTACACACTGATTTAAATCAACCTATTCTCTTGATCACCGATCGGGCCGATCATGCGCTTGCGCTTTATGATGAATTGGGTTTCTGGCTCAAGTCGCCGCGTTATTTGTTTGCAGAACCAAACCCATTATTTTATGAACAAGCCTCCTGGGGCGTAACTACGCGCCGCGAGCGATTGCAAACTCTCGCGGCATTATCCTCGTACCATTTACCCTTTGCCCAAAAACCTGAATTACCACCGGTCATCATTACTTCTGTGCGCTCGCTAATGACGCGTACTTTGCCGCGCCGTGATTTTCTCAAGGCTTGCAAAAAACTGGCTGTAAACCAAACTATCAAGCCGGATACCCTCATCCGCGAATGGTCACGGATTGGCTACCAGCGTGTCAATACAGTTCTGGAGCCGGGGCAGTTCTCTCATCGCGGCGGCCTACTCGATATTTGGGTTCCAACAGAAGCTAGCCCTGCTCGTTTAGATTTCTTTGGGGATGAGATTGATACCATCCGTCAATTTGATCCTGCCACGCAACGCACGATTGCGAAACTCGAATCCATTCTGGTTACGCCTGCACGTGAATTTTTGATCCCCCAAACAGACATTCCTCAACTGCCCAATGAGGATTCAGAATTTACCGAATTCCACATTCCACTTTTGCATTCGCAACCTGCTTCTTTATTGGATTACTTCCCGCAAAAAACATTGGTCATCCTTGATGATGTCAGTTTGATTGAATCCATGGCGAATGAAATCGAGGAGCAGGCCATAAATTTCAGGCAGGAGAGCATCGCAGAAGAGACTCTCCCAGCTGATTTTCCTCTACCTTATCTCACTTGGTCTGAGCTAAATGATAATGTGCATGGTTATGCTTCAGTTGAGTTCGGCCACTCTACCGAGGTTGCTGATGTCGATGATTCACTAGCTTCCTACTTTGGTCACGATGAGAGATTTGGTGGCAGACTAAAATCGTTTGTAGAGTATCTCTTTCCCATCGTAGAAAAAGGCGATGAGGTTTTTATTGTCTCGCGGCAATCCCCGCGCTTGCAGGAATTATGGAAAGAGCATTATCCCGATTTTCAATTAAACACTCTGCAATTTATCGAGGCCTCACTTTCAGAGGGATTCACACTCTTTGCTCAAGCTACTGTCCCGCGCGAAGCATCCCCGCGGGACGGCGGCGAGGAGACCGCCTCAAGCTTAGTTCATCTCATCACCGACTCCGAAGTCTTCGGCTGGGAGAGGCCACAGCCGCGCATCCGGCAGAGAGAGGTCGCAGAGACTCCTGAATCCATTTACTCTGATTTGCAGATAGGCGATTTGGTCGTCCATGTGGATCATGGGATCGGTCGCTTTAACGGCCTCATCCAACGTCTGCTCGAAGGCAACGAGCGTGAGTTTTTAGCGGTGGAATATGAAGGCGGAGATACTCTCTATGTCCCTGTGCACCAAGCTGACCGCCTGACTCGATACATTGGTTCGGATGGCACGAGTCCCTCTCTGGATCGCCTCGGTGGGCAGGCCTGGCATGAAACGAAGAATCGAGTTAAAGAAGCCGTAAAGAAGGTGGCCGAGGACTTATTGAATCTTTATGCCCGGCGTCAAATTGTGAAAGGCTTTGCCTTCAGTGATGACAGTACATGGCAGAAGGAACTCGAAGATAGCTTCCCGTATGTCGAGACCGAAGATCAGAAGCGCGCGCTCATCGAAATCAAGCGCGATCTGGAACGTCCGCGCCCGATGGATCGTTTGCTCTGCGGCGATGTGGGCTATGGTAAAACCGAAGTGGCTCTGCGCGCTGCCTTCAAAGCTGTCATGAGTGGTAAGCAAGTTGCTGTTCTCGTGCCGACGACTGTGCTCGCGCAACAACATTATGAAACATTTTTGCAAAGACTCGCAGCATTTCCTGTAAAAGTAGAAATGCTCTCGCGTTTCCGCACGCCGCGCGAGCAAAGTGAAATTTTGCTAGGGCTTGCGCTCGGCGAAGTAGATATCGTTATTGGTACGCACCGTTTGATTTCGTCGGATGTGGAGTTCAAGGATTTAGGCCTTATCGTTATTGACGAAGAGCAGCGCTTTGGCGTTAGCCACAAAGAACACTTCAAAAAGCTGCGCACAGAAGTGCATGTGCTTACGCTCACAGCCACACCGATCCCGCGGACGTTGTATATGGCATTGACGGGCGTACGCGATATTTCAAATTTGAATACGCCGCCTGAAGAACGACTACCCATCGTCACGCATGTTGGGCCGTATTCCCAAAAACTTGTGCGTCAGGCCATTTTGCGCGAGCTCGAACGCGGTGGACAGATATTTTTCGTCCATAACCGCGTCCATACGATCGACGCGATGCGCGCGCATTTGAATCAACTCGTGCCTGAAGCGCGCGTCGATGTGGGGCACGGCCAACTGCCCGAGCAGCATCTTGCCGACGTAATGCATCGCTTCAATACGGGACAAATAGATGTCCTGCTCTCGACGACCATCATCGAATCTGGATTAGATATACCGAATGCCAATACACTGATCGTCGACCGCGCGGATACTTTTGGCCTCGCACAACTCTATCAACTTCGTGGGCGCGTCGGGCGTGGCGCAATGCGCGCCTATGCCTATTTCTTCCGCCATAAAAAGCTATCGCCCACGCTCGAAGGCCAGCAAAGACTCGAAGTCATTGCTGAAAACACACAACTCGGCGCGGGCTATTCGATTGCCATGCGTGATTTGGAAATCCGCGGTGCGGGAGAATTGCTCGGCACTCGCCAACATGGATATATTCAAGCTGTTGGTTTTCATCTTTACACGCGTCTCCTGGCGGATTCTGTCCGCAGGTTGAGGCGCCAAGCTGGTGATCAATTCAAAGCTGATACTGCCAGGGTGGAAAGTTCTCTGGCATCATTCTCTTTGCCGATCTCCATGCCTGTCAATGTTGACTTGCCTATCGCAATAGGAATTCCCGCCAACTACATTGCAGATCAGGATTTACGCCTCCGCCTTTATCGCCGCATCGCAGACTTGCGCGATGAAACGGAAATTGAAGCAATGGCGTCTGAGTTTCAGGATCGTTTTGGGTCTTTGCCTGAAATGGTGGAAAATCTTTTTTATCAGATGCGAGTCAAATTGAGGGCGGAGGAGGCGGGGCTGGCTTCGGTCAATTGGGAAAGCGGACAGATTGTGTTGCGCTATCCTGCCTCAGATGAGAAGAAGGACGCGAAACGGTTACAGGATTTGGGTCGGGATGTGAGAGGCGGGAGGTCCGCTTATTGGTGTATGTTTGGTGATGAGCCTAACTGGCAGGAACGTTTGCTAGAGATACTTTCAACTATTAGCGAATTGCAGCCAGCCTGAATTCGTTCGTCTACTTTGCTCTCATTCATAGTTCTCACAATCCAAATCATTTTTCAAGTCGCGAATAATTTCGTCACGTTCAGTTGATTCAGGTGCTTTTGTGAGCAAGCCATCCAACGAATCACAGAGACTTGGTTCAAGTCCTTTGGAAATACGGTTTGCCGTCTTCGTGAGAGACCTGACTTTTTCCCAATCCGCCAAATGTCCATATCCTTCAATAAAAGGAATGTACTCAAATCCGTTCCCTGCTTGTTCGCCATTTGCCTTTGCCTGTTCGTAAAGCTTAGCAACTTCGTTCCATTGTCCAAATTGGCGAGCAAGATCGGCTTTTTCGAAGTAATAGCACCAACCTTTTGAGGTAAGTTTACCGAAAATGGATTCGGGAAGCCTTCGCTCTGCTCCATTATTATCACCGATACGCTCGATAGCCGATGCTGCGCTTAGCTTGCGCATATCATCACTAATCAATCGTAATTTGTTATCTTCAGGTCGAAGAATCCAGAGGCAGCGGTCAAGCTCAGGATTGAATGAAATGATCAGGCTGTGTGTGCTCTGGCCTGAGAATTCCATCGAGAGTTTACTATCTTCAATCGGAATGCCCTGCACGAAATCGTCAAAATCAGAATATGTGTAATAGGCAGGAAAGTACCAATAAGGTGGTGTCTTGATATTACCAGGTTGATAAGCCGTGATGATTCCAAACGAGGTAGCATATTGCCCCATGTAGCCCAGGATTTCCTCATCTGTAACAATTGCTGTGCCAGGTAGGATTTCCGGCGCGCGCCAGGCAAGTTCCTGATACAAGCGGATTTGTTTCTCCCAGGAATAACCAAATGTTTTCTCATTGTTCAGATGCATTCCAATCGCCAGTGCCATGCACGTGGAAATGACCGCAATCTTCTTTCTGGGATTGTCAATCAATCCTTCGATGATTGCTGTGACAATCAATGCGGCTCCTAAGGTGGAACCAATCCCAAAGCGCGAACCTGCGAACTGGTTCTTGTGCGTGACAATATCCTGTCCAATGATCCAAATGGGGAGCAATCCTAAAATAACCAAACTCACGCCAAGCACGAGTGCTTGTGAGATCCATGATTTATGATCCGTACCGTCACGGGACACGACTTTAACTTTGGTCAGATAGAAGAATCCCAAAGCTAACGAAACGATCATAACGATAATCGCGATCCAGTCGAAGAATGTGTCAAATGCAAATAGTTCAGGTACAAATGCCTTATACCAACTTGTGAATGTAACGATGATCGAATCCTGTAATGCGATTCGGATCAAATGGTAAATAGTTTGGAATGGCTGCGAAATCAGGTTATAAAGCATCACGGGAGCATTACGATCCCCGAATGGTGAAGGTACATAGAAGAAGAGTCGCCAGAACACATAAAGGGCCAGAGCCCCGAAATACGGAAGCCAAATCATAAAAACCTTTTTAAGCCGCTTGCTTAAGTTCAACTCGTGTTCGCGTAAAAGCCAGTATAAAATGAGCGGCCGTACCAACACCATTCCGACGAAATATTCGCTCGTAAACAAGTGGATGACTTCAAGGAAAACGGCTAGCAAAGTAAGAGGCAAGCGATAAGTTGGTTCAGTTACACTTCTTGCCATGAGCCATAGGCTGACTGCAAACAGTAGAAATCCCATCCAATACAAAATGGAATTCACCGCGTATGGCTGGATGAGGAAGAACGGATGAATGATAAACAACAGAATTGCAAAAGTAGCTTGGACTGTACGCTCCGGCCAGAGACGTTTGAACAAATACCATAGCGTCGTCGCGGTCAACCATCTCATCAAGATTGCCGCGATATGCCAAGCTAAGGGTTTAAATCCGAGTAGCTGAAATGCAATGATATACAACCACGCAGCGTTTGGTCGGCTGTCGTAATACAGCTCCTCAGCCAAGCTGGGAATGCCCTTGTTAAATGCGTAATAAACATAAGGCCAATCATCCTGGTAAAAACCAAGTTTTAGTGCCAAAAGCCCAAACCCGAGTATCGCGGCAATAAGAAATACGAGCGGAATACTTCTCTCTGTAAAGAATAAGTTCTGAAGAAAGGACTGCATCTTTTTCATGGATTTTTGACTGCGTTATTATACACTCCGTATTTTTAGCCTTCGCCTCGTGGCTGACCTCAATCCTGTTTCCGTTATAATGGTTTTTCCTTCATCTCAAAAAGCCGCTGGTAAGTTTTCATAAATTATCAAGCTCCTTAGTGGTCTAGGCCCACGGAAGAGCTAAGGCAAATAGTTTTGGCAATCGCCTCGTTTGGACCAAATAATGAGAATAAAAAAATTCACTATTGGAATAGTTGGAATTATTCTTTTGGGGATGGCAATCTTTGCTAAGCAAATGGGCATAGATAATGATTCTGAGTGGGGAAAGGGAAGAATAATTATCTTTGGGTTAGGTATTATCTTGATTTCTGTAAATTTTCTTAGTATTTTGTTCCAGAGTCAATTGCTAAAGTTAGCAAAGCGTACATCAGACCTCTTCAAAAGATTCAATGAATTAAACTATTCTAGCCAGCTCGTCACTTTTTCAGTTGTTACAACAGTTGCGGTGATCGCCATCTATATTTGGCTCTTTTTGCCTTTTTGGAGGCTGTCTCCTACGTCTAATTTTTACAGTCAACTTGCCATTGCATTTAAAAGAAATCAACTCTATTTGCCAGAACAGCCACCCCCTTCGCTCCTAGCGCTTAGCGATCCCTATGATTATGAGAGTCGAAAACAAATTGATAGCGATTTTACATGGGATGTATCACTTTATAACGGTAAATTTTATATGTATTGGGGGCCTGTTCCTTCTTTATTCCTAACTTTGTTCAGCAACGAACAACTTTCCCACCTTGGCGATCAATACGTATTCTTTCTGTTCATTTGTGGACTGTTTATTTACTCTGCCCTGTTCCTTGCCAGCTTCTGGAACAGATTTAATCATAGTCTGCCGACCTGGACAATTAGTATTTGCTTGTTAGCGATTGGGTTATCTGGACCTACGATATGGTTATTTACAAGGCCGAGGATCTATGAAGCAGCGGTGGTTGGATGTCAATTTTTCTTTATTGGGGGATGTTATTGGGCCTACTCTGCAATGAAGGATAACTCACCCAACTTATGGAAACTTGCTCTTGCCAGCTCACATTGGGCGCTTGCGTTAGGGACAAGAATCTTGATTGTGCCAGTAATTATTTTTTTAACCGGGTTGACACTCATCTATCATTTGAGAACAACAGAGATGGTTACTTTCAAAAAAAAAAAATTAACCATATTAGCGCTAATTGCACCTATATTTATAACGTTAACTGGTTTGGGTCTATATAACTGGCTAAGATTTGACTCCATCTTCGAGTTTGGGCTACGCTATCAACTTGCAAGTGTAAATTACAAAGAATTTACAAATTTATTTTCTGCAAGATATATAGATGATAACTTCTTTAACTACTTTATTCAGCCGTTTAAAATTCAATCCAAATTTCCATACCTTAGGCCAATTGAAAATGTTGCATCAAGCGAAAGACTGGCGGGTTTATTGTATACTACGCCATTCTTTTTATTTGTCTTAATCCCTATAGGCCGCTTTATTTATTTGAGCCTAACTTCAAGAAAAATTCCAATTGTCAATCAAAATACAAGTGCCCAGAGAAGCTGGTTGGTTACGGCATTAACCGGATCTGCGCTAATCTCTTTGGCTATTATTCTTTCATACTATTTTGTGGCGCTCAGGTTTGCTGAAGATTTTATGCCAGCAACCTTATTAATAGCAATAATCTGGTTTGGGCAAGGCTATGATTTATTTGCCGGAAATAGGATATTAAGTAAATCGTATCTCCTTTTTGCAACTTTACTCGTGGTTTTCTCTGTTATAGCCAGTGTTTTAATTGCCATACCCATAAATCGAACAGGGTATGCACTCCTTCTTATTAAGTATATACAGCAATTTTTAGGCGTGAGATAATCATTCAGTACTTAATTTTATTGAGCAATAGGATTTCGATATTCCTAATTGCCCGGAATATACATAATTGTTGGTCGAGTCTGCCAACCAGTCACGGGATAAAAGGTATGATCATCAGAATAGACAATTTCCTTGGCCTGGTAATATGCTTCAGGCGATCCGAGGAAATTAGCCCCATCAACGATGATCATCATAAATTTACCGGTTCGAAAGGCTGTTCGTAATTGAATTTTTACTTTAGTCCATTCTTTTAAACCTGTCTCATCTCCAAAGCCACCTTTAAGTTCTTTCATGCTGATCCAATCTGCATAACTTCTTTTACCCACAGACAACATCATTTCTGGATGATAAGGGACATATACGTCTCCAGGCTGAGCCTTAATTTCCTGTAATAAAGCCTGGCCTGCATGTAAGTCATCTACTGTGGGAATTTGATCTTTAATTGGATACCTCAATAGAAAAAATTGAAGCATAGTCAGTGTTAAAATCCCTGCTTTTAAGAATTTTGATAAATCATTTCTGGATAGGTTCTTAGCCAAAAAAATCCCGGTGATAATCGACAAGATGGCATAGGAGGGTATGATCACATTATTGAATGCTCCAGGATTTACTATTCCTAACCATGATAAAGCTAAAGTAGCTCCAACGATGAGAAGAATACTCATCTGAGAGAAACTCTTTCTTTCTCTGGTAATTTGGATAAAGTAAGCTACAGTAAATAAAAAAATGAGGCTGATTGGCTTAAAGATTAAACTCGAAAACAATTGACCAGCGCCAGCAATATTGAGCTTTTCAGTATGCCCGGTTGAGAGATCATAAATAAAATACTTGTACCATCCAGCATGTACATAATTAAGGGCCATATAGCTGACAGCATAAATTGTTAGTGAAGAAATGATAACTATCCAGGTCCTTTTCCGATCTAGAAAAAAACTATAAATGCTTGTAGCGACCAGTAAAATCAGAAAAGTTTGCTTTGTTAAACAGGACAAAGCCATTAGAAGACCTGAAAGGAAATATGAACTATTTTTCGAGAACTGCAGGCAAAATATTGACATGAGAGCTAAAAACAAAGCCAACATGTCAACCCGAGCGATGTCAAACCAAGCCCCTCCAATTTTGAATGTTGCACTAAATAGTCCAATAGCAATGATTTGGGCAAAAACACTTGGCTGGAGTTTGCGAACGATCAGAAAGATCAATCCCATACAACCAAGTGTTGAAAGCAGAGATACCAGTCTTAATGGCAAAAAACTAAGACCAATTAGTTTCGCAATTAATGCAGACAGATAATAATAAAGTGGCGGGTATATGAGTGGGACATAATCTAATGATGGCTCAACGTATAACAATCGACCCGATAATATTCGATACACCTGAACGTACGATGTGCCCTCCATCCATTCCAGAGCAAAAGGATAGTTGATCCGGGATATTGTTATATAAAGAAATACCGCAAAATAAGCAATAGCCATTAATAAGCAAATGAGTTTAAGCACCAATAAAATTACACCGCCCCTTAACTCTTCCTTACTAGAGGCTTTTATGTGACTACTGATTTTCTCTCGTAAAGCCAGGTTCATAATTAGTCTATAGTATAGAGGCCTTGGCACTCACTTCAATGACTATTTGGGACATGAGAAGTAGTCTCTTTTTGGTGATTCTCATATGCTTTGAGTAAATAATCGTATTGGCCCGTGTTCATCTTCCAAATTGTAACAAATCGTTCCCAGGAAAAAATAGGACCGCGTATGATCAACCAAAGCTTCTCATAATATTCTCCAAGATTTTGATCTTCAAATTGCATTTTTCCGCTCCTGAGCGTATCAAGATACCCCTTTGGGATTTCTCGAGGGAAGTGACCGGGACCCCAATCCGGCCTCTCAATAGGTTTTAACCGTGCTAATAGCGGATCAGCAAGGGCGAATGGGTCAATAATAAAGAGTTCGGGTCCTGCAAAATAACCGGTATAACCAATCGTCCCTTCAATCAAATATCTCTTGTGAGATTCCTTGAATTTTAGACCACGGAACACCCATTCATGAAAAGGTTCAGGGAAACCTTTCCGAATATAGAGCAGGCCTGAGGTTTGAAAAGAGAAGCTCCTCCAATCAACTATTCCATTGACATCCTCCCGGCCAGTTGAGTAAGTTTCATCGCTAACACTGATGAGTGTTGGAGTTGGTGACGCATAAGCAACAGCAAGAATCAAAGCCAAAATCATGATTCCCTCGGATAGTTCGAGATGCACGAATTGTCTTGCTAGCAAAATAACACTTATTAATAATGCACCTGAGAGGAATCGCCCACTCATATAATCTCCCCCGATCCAAATTATATAAAAAATATACAGAAATACACCAATGGCAATGCTTCTCTCTTTCCAAGTTCCCCGTAGGATTGCCAACCCACTTCCGGAGAATATTGTCAATAGCGTAATTGGATCCCAGTTCAGGGAGTTTAAGAGATATATTATCCCTCCTTCTATCAGATCAATTCTGGGTATCCCCGTATAAAGTTTGGCATAAGCAGTGTTTGGAAAAGGAAAACCATAATAAATGATGGAAAATATTTCCCAAACAACGAAAGGCGATAATCCAAGAAAGATATTCTTTAAAGTATTGACTTGGCGGCTTTTGATAAGGATGAACAATAACGCTGGAAGAAAGAACAAAAAACTGTCCATGCGATTTAGTGTTGCCAAACCGCTGATCAGACTCATAAAAAAAATTGTTTTACTATCTAAAAAATTCTCATCTGTGCTCTCGAGAAAGAGCAGCACAAAGCTAGCAAGTAAGAGGTGTGTGGCTGGATTTTCAAGCCCCGAGGTGGAAAAGTCGACAAAGGCTTTTGAAAAGATAAGAATTGCTAGCGCTGCCAGAGTGCCAAGGTTATGTTTCTTGACTTGAATAATGGTAATGTAAAATGCTGCAAAAGACGTTATGAGACTCAAGCCGATAAGGGTATAGAACGATTCTTTTGTGAAGAAATAGAATGCAGTAATCAGAAAAAACCACAGAGGGTGTGTGAAAGTTTGCACTCTTTCTGCTACATTCCAGCGAAGACCGTAGCCATGAACAAAATTATCCACGGTTCGCATTGTGATGTAAGCATCCTCATTTACCCAAGCTGTGCGTAGTAGCACCACAACATAAATGATGAATAGAAAAAATAGGGCAAGCATTACAGATTTAGAAGAAAAGAGGCCTGATTTATTCATAATAGTTCACTTACCGCTTCTATCCTTTAGAAATCTTTTCTACAACGTATCCTCCCTATATCAAATTGTGAATGTCGGGGCAGATTTTATCATGTTAGGATTACGCAATAAGTATCACTTGGCAAGTTTTCGAATTTCATCAGAATAATCAATTTTCCTCACCATTTAGCTAGCCTTTCTATTGCCTTTAGAGTAAAATATAGAACACACGTTCCCTTTTCATTTTTACCAATAAAAATATATGGACTTCAAACTTCAAGCACCCTTTCAACCAATGGGCGACCAGCCCGAAGCCATTCGTGCACTTGTCGCAGGTGCCCGCAAAGGCATGCAGAATCAGGTATTGCTTGGTGCAACCGGAACCGGCAAAACCTATACGATTGCATCTGTTATTCAGGAATTGCAGATGCCAGCACTTATCATGGCTCACAACAAAACTCTCGCCGCGCAACTCTATGCCGAGTTCAGAGAGTTCTTTCCGGAGAACGCGGTCTCTTATTTCGTAAGCTACTATGATTATTACCAGCCTGAAGCGTATGTTCCGCGCCATGACTTGTACATCGAAAAAGAGACTGAGATCAATGAGGAGATCGAGCGTCTGCGGCTTGCGGCGACGACAGCACTGGTCTCACGGCGTGACGTGATCATAGTTGCCTCTGTTTCATGTATCTATGGTCTGGGTAGCCCGGAGGAATTTGGCAAAGGGACAGTTGTTTTACAAGTAGGGCAGTTGTATCGTCGCAATGCTTTGCTGAGACAATTGATCGAATCTCAATATCAGCGTAATGACATGGAACTGCGTCCGGGTACATTTCGCGTACGCGGAGATACGCTGGAGATCATTCCCGCTTACGAAGATAAGCGCGGTTTTCGGATCACTTTCTTTGGTGATGAAGTTGAACGGATTATGCAGTTTAGCCCATTGACAGGTGAAATCTTCGAAGAATTAAAGGAGGTTTCGATTTATCCGGCCAAGCAATATCTTACAGATGCGGACCGCCTCAAAGAAGCGCTTGGCAATATTGAAGCCGAACTGGGAGACCGTCTAGCGGAATTCAAAGAGACTGGCAAGTTGCTTGAAGCTCAGCGCCTCGAACAACGCACGCGTTATGATTTGGAGATGCTCAAGGAAGTGGGCTATTGCTCAGGTATCGAAAATTACTCACGGCATTTGGATGGCCGCGCTCCAGGCACACACCCGTGGACGATGATTGACTTCCTTCCAAGTGATTACCTGCTTGTGTTGGATGAAAGTCATATGACTGTGCCACAGATCCGTGGCATGTACAATGGTGACCGTTCGCGCAAAGAGACCTTGGTGGAATATGGATTCCGGTTACCCAGCGCGTTGGATAACCGTCCGCTTAAGTTCAACGAGTTCGAAGAGGTAATGGGGACAACAATCTATACGTCGGCTACGCCGGGTCCATATGAATTGGAGCGCGCCGATCAAGTGGTTGAGCAGATTATTCGCCCGACGGGCCTCGTCGATCCGGAAGTAGAGGTGAGGCCCACCAAAGGCCAGGTGGATGATCTGGTCGGAGAGATCAGGCAGAGGGTTGAGAGAGGCGAGCGGATCTTAGTCACAACGCTGACAAAGCGAATGGCAGAGGACCTATCCGAGTATTTGCAGGAATTGGGCATGAAGGTCCATTATTTGCACTCGGAAGTTGAGACGTTGGAGCGTGTGGGTATTCTGCGCGACCTGCGCCTGGGTGTATTCGATGTGATCGTTGGGATCAACCTTTTGCGTGAGGGATTGGATTTGCCAGAAGTGTCGCTCGTTGCGATTTTGGACGCGGATAAGGAGGGCTTCCTACGCTCGGGAACGGCTCTTATCCAGACCATTGGCCGGGCTGCACGTCACGTGAATGGACGCGTGATTATGTACGCCGACCGGGTGACCGACTCGATGAAGCGCGCGATTGACGAGACGAATCGGCGCCGCGCCAAGCAGGTCAAATACAACGAAGAGAATGGCATCGTGCCAGTGAGCATCCACAAAGCGATCCACGATTTGACCGAGGAGATGAGTGCGAAAGCAGTTGCAGAGCCGAAAGGTGAGTATCGTGTAAAGAGCGTCGGCGGAATACCACGCACTGAGTTGCGGAAAATTGTTAATGAACTGGAAAAGCAGATGAAGGAAGCCGCGAAGAATCTTGAATTCGAGAAAGCCGCTGCATTGCGCGATGAGATGTATGAGTTAAAGTCTCTCCTTGCGGAAGACGAATCACTCAAGCCTTGGGAGAGGATCAAGTTGCTGATGGGGGAGGAGTAGGTCAGTGACCTATATCGAGTAGATTAGTAAATAAGTGGAAAGAGCAGCGGACCCTGATCAGGTGTCCGCTGTTTTGATTCAGAAACGGTTTGCCTTAGGCAGATAAGATCGTGTGGAATTCATCCTCTGTGCAGGCACGCAGAGTCGCTGTGGTCACATTGCCGAGTGAGACAATGACGAGTATTACTTTTCGCGAATCTAAAGACCAAGCAAATTTCGGGTTACTTGCTGACCGCGTTGGTTTCTTGCTTGTGCAGGATCGTTAATATACGCAATATGCTTGCTTTCAAACTAGCCAAACGTGATTTCTTTCAAGGTCTAGTCTCGAAACATAGACCCCAGCATCAGCGATGTTTATTGTGAGTCAATCTCAACGCGTGATAGAGTCTGTGGACCGTTGAGCAGGAGAACTAGGGTAGCCGCGAGGGAAAACATCACTGCGACAAATATGAGTGGCACCATCGTGCCCATCAGATTGAGTCCGGCGTGCGCTGCCCAAGCGATCGGCAGGCTGCCCGACGTGCTGTTATAGAGCCAAGTCATCAAGACTGATACAGCAAAAAGATAGCCGAGAAAAACAACGAGTCCTACCCAATCTACGTTCGGCTCACGGGCTGGAGTGAACAATGGCCATTGGTGCCAACTAAACCATATGAGGGCTACAAGACCGCTTGCGCCGAAGGCACCCCAGCGACTCTGTAACTTTGGAAGCGCGTAGCCGCGCCAACCAAGCTCCTCACCCCAAGGGCCCAAAAGGACTAAGCCAAATCGAAGCGGATTCGGGAGCATCCACCACTGCTCCGGCACTGTCCGCGTGACGAGAACGTACAGCCCGACGGCGAGCAGGCCAATGAGGCTGGGTCCGAGGAGGGCCAGAGCATACCACCCCAGTCCGACCCGCCATCTCAGGAATTGAGCGAGTAACGCTCGAACCCCGGCATGCCCGGATTCGACTGCTGTCACCCCGAGAGCGGCGAAGGCGGGCCCGTACGCGCCGATCAGAATGAGGGTCAGCGCGACGGGGAAGGATATGAGAAGTGGATTTTTTACGTGCTGAGCGACATTGACCAAGTCGGCATGGGATGAAAGGACCACGAACAGTCCCGTTAGCCAGGTGATCAAAAAGGCGCCCACCGCGAAGAAAAGCAGTCCATACCGTTGTGCGAAGTGCTTTTCCACAGAGTGGATTTTGTCCATTGAGCATAATCCTTTTGTTTCCTAAACGATGATCGCTCGGAAAGAAGCGGCTAACAAGGAGAAATTAGCTTTCAAAGCGCGTCACATCAATAGCAAATCGAACCTCATCTTCGACCGGATGATCCATGCTGCCATAATCGCCTAGCATGTGCGCATGAAGTTCTTGGATACTTGCTTCAAAATCTCATTAGGGATTTTCCACGTATCTGAATATACGCGGGTCTGATATCGTTCCAGTTCTTCTTGTAGAGTATAAACGTAAGTGTAACGAACGGCTTCAACCTCCTTCACACTAGCACCTATTGTCTGTAGTTCTTGCAGGAATTCTGTGCGGTTTTGAACACCTGGAAGCCGTACATCAATCCCGTGTGCTGTAACCCAACTGCGCCAGAAGCCTCTGAGCTGCTCCCGAGGTGAGGTAGCTGCTGGCTCATAGGTCCGGATATTGAGGTATGCGCCGCCAGGCTTTAGCACTCACCTGAACTCGCGCAGGGCCTCCCTCCACGGGCCAACCAAATGCATTACATGAACAGTCAATACAGCATCAAAGTAATTTGTTGGAAGCGGTAGGAGAGCCGCATCCGCTTGGGCTAACCGAGCAGAAGAGAATTTTTCATGTAAGCGCATCAGCATCTTCATGGAGAGATCACAACCGATGAACCTTGCACCGCGTTCAAGCAATGGGATATTGACGCGGCCTGTGCCCGTCCGTTCGTCAAGGATAAAGGCTTCCGGTCCGGTGATATCAAGAATAGCTTGAATGCCGCGGGTTGCGGTGGCTTCGGGTAGGGGGCGAGTCTGGTCGTATATGTTCGCGGCACGGTCAAAGGATTGGCTGGTGTTCATCTGGATCTAACAATCTTATGGAAGTTGTAGAATTGATAGCTTTGCTCGCCGAGGATGAAATTTTGAAGCTGTGGGAGAAGATTAAGCCATTGGCAGGAGAAGAATGAAGCCATCATTCAGAAAACTTATTTATTGAGATATGGAATAAGTGAGAATCCCAGTATTGTCGGTAGCCAAAAAGATAACAACCGATATGCCAGGATGACCACGACTAAAATTTCATACGGAATACCAAACCCCCCGTATAACACAGCCATTGTGCCCTCAACGATGCCCAAACCACCGGGCAGAAAGCCAACCTTGCCAAACAATAAGGGCAAACCATAACCCACGAACAACACGCTCGGGCTAACTGAATGACCAAAAGCGCCAAAGAGAATGTATAAGGTGAGCATGTCAAGCCCGATATTGATGCTGGCACCAGTTAATGGCTTAATCCAACCGCCGGTGCGCAACTGACGCCAGGCCTCAAACAACTGCTTAATTGCGGACTCTGCTCTTTCTGTATTGTATGAGCGATGTCGGAATGTTGCCCACCGGTGACCAATATGGTGAACTATACGGGTGAGCTGGGTCCGATTACGTAGTGACCAAACGACCACCACGAAAATAGATAGAAAGAGTAGCGCAACAGCGGCAAAGAACACGGCCTGTAACCTTGAAAGCTCGTGGCGGATAAGCAAGTACACAAGGCTAAAGAGCGATAAGGCGAGCAAAACCAGATTGTTGAAGACAAAAGGCAAAGTTCCTGCAAGACTGGCTCCCTGAACATTCACTTTAAGACGATGCATCCACCGAATCGTCATAGCGAGTGCTGTTACGGAGCCTCCAACCAATAAACTGACACTATTCGCTGCCAAGGTGACCAGCGCCCCCTGGAATATTGTGATCCGCTGCTTCACAATGCTGACACTGGTTTGCATCAAGTATCCGCTGCCCCAATAACTTGCTACCTGTGAAGCCAGTGCCAACACGACAAATCCAGGCGACATTTGGCGAATCACTTTCAGCGAATCTTCCAATGAAGCAAGTTGTGGGGCTAATAGATAAATCGCCAGCCCCAAAAGTAGCAAAGTCAAAATGTGAGGAATCGATTTGGATGTAAGCACTCGTTTGTGCATAAATCTTGCCGTAAGACCTCCTTGTATGTTAGCCTTGCGAAGGCTTGTCATGCGGGCAAAGCCCGAAAGATTTAACCTTTGCCAAGCTTTTTATTCAAATAGCTTCGGTTGATGTTTCCGCTTTTCCTTCCATACTTATGCTCCAGCCGCCGTCCCTCGCGAAGCATCCCTG
>WNGB01006966.1_pt1 | contig 21053 bp, 25 predicted proteins | sample 5400681 | NCBI WGS metagenome assembly WNGB01 (sample SAMN13153367, study PRJNA577476) | soil metagenome | isolation source: 115 cm soil or saprolite under grassland replicate 2 | place: USA:California | collected 2016-06-15
CCGTTGCGGATCTTGAGACAAAAGTCGGACCGATGATGGACGCGTGGCAGAAATTACTGGAGTCCGATCTTCCCGCGTTGAATCAACAATTAAAGCAAGCGGGATTTCCGGAAATCAAAACAGAATCTGAGCCGAATAACCGTTGAGGCCGCCGGTTTTGCCTTCTACGTCGCCTTTCCCAAAAGCTTGGTTGGCTTAGTCTAGAGCGTGGCAACTGAGATCGACATTGTGCGGGATGTTTCGCGCAAGCTCGATCAGGGCGGAATCGGTTACATGCTCACCGGCTCCATGGCGATGAACTATTACGCGCAACCGCGCATGACTCGCGACATCGATGTGGTGGTTGCGGTTGGGACGAACGATGTCGAGCGAATGGCATCGCTATTTGAGCCGGAGTATTACCTGAGCAAAGAGAGGATCCGTGAGTCGATCGCGCACGAATCGGTTTTCAACCTGATTCATCACGAGAGCGTGATCAAAGTCGATTTTATCGTGCGCAAACAAAACGAGTATCGGCAGGTCGAATTTGAACGCCGGCAAAAGGTGTCAATTCTCGATTTCACAACTTACATCGTGAGCAAAGAAGACCTGATTATTTCGAAACTTTGGTGGGCCAAAGATTCGCATTCAGAGCTTCAACTGGGCGACGTGAAGAACCTGCTCGGGACCGGCTACGACTCTGTGTACCTGGAACGTTGGACATGCGAGCTGGGGCTGAATAAATTGCTACAACAGTGTCTTCATGACTGATACGACGGAGGAAATCAAACAACTGGTCCGCGAGCAGATTATGGCGCGGTCGTCCGCGGAACGTTTTGTGATGGGAGCAGAGATGTTTGACTCCGCGCTGGCGATGGTGAAAGCGTCGCTGCCCGCGAATCTCTCCAGCAGCGAATACAAACGGCAACTCTTCAAACGTCTTTACGGACTGGAGTTGCCCGCTAGGCTGGCGGAGTCAGGTGTGGACAGGCGACATTGACGCCCCGCCGTTAGAGTCGGAGCCGCACTGGTCAAAGGCACCCAGCACCGTGGCGACGCTTTAGTGCCAGTGATGACGGTGCCCGCGCCAGTTAGCGTGTCGGCCGTAGAAGCGATGGCCACCGTAGAAGCCAAATCGCGGACCGTAATAACCACCAAACGCTGGACCGATGACGACGCCGAAGCGAACTGGCGGAACATATACGACAGGGCGCGGCGGTGGTGGCGCGTAATTGTAAGTCGGCGCGGGTGCGCGGTAAGGCTCAATCATATCGGTGCCGGCGTTCGAGCGTAGCGCCGAGCCAAACCCGAATGCGAACACCGCCAATGCAATGACGATCATTTGTTTCCCCATGGTCGATATTCCTCCTGTTGTTGGCCGATTTAACCCTGCAGTGACTGCGAAGTTGCCCGGGAATGCAGCAAACGATGAAATAAAAAGGAAGGAAGAAGAGATGGCGCGCAGCGCCGTGGCTACAGAGCCTACTTTTTGTCGAACAGCGGGACGTATGCTTCGTACCCTCTGTCCTTCATTTGGTCGACCGGAACGAAATGAAAGGCTGCGGAATAAACGACGTATCGCCGGCCCGTGGGCGATTGCGGGTCGGGAAAGACGTGGCCAAGGCGGGCATTACTTCGCTTGGCGCGCACCTGGGTGCGTTGCATCTCATTTGTATTATCGGGGACTTCGATGAGGAGATCCTTCGAAATGGGTTTTGTGAACGTGGGCAGGCCGACGTGGCCGTCGAACTTGTCGACTGAAGCGAAAAGGGGTTCGAGGGTAATGATATCGACGTAGATGCCGGTCTTCTCATTATTCCAGAACTCATTTTGAAAAGGTGTTTGCGAGCCGTTGCCCCGCACCACGCCATATTCCTCGGCCTTTAACCGGCCTTTCAAAACAGCGTCGCCAGGGACGGGCCGGTTTGGATCGAAAGTTGTGGTCTCCTTTTTCTCTTTCTGCGTCAGGAGGAAGAAGTAGATCCCGACGACGGCGAGCAGGACTGCGATTCCAGCACCGACGTACGTGCTGATCGCCGATCTTTCTTCGGTAGTAATTCGGCCCCCTCGCATCGGATCGCAACCAACATCATTGAATCAGGAGTTAACGATGGCAGTCAAGATGGAACGCGACAGAATTGCGGATCGTCGATCGGGCTCTCGTGAGTTTCGACGGTGATTTGAGGCGGCGCCACGCCAGCATTCTATCGGACGAATCGCGCAAAGGAGACGGTCACTCGGCCACCATATTCTGTATAGGCAAAGGTGCCGGGGCTCGGCGAAAACGCGATCGTACGGACGTGATTTGGCTTCGGGTAGATCGCCACGCTTCTCCCGTCGTTCACGTTCCAGAATTGAATGGCACCGGACGTATTCGACGAACCGTAAATAGCGGCGATGAGATCTCCGGCTGGCGTAAAGGCAATTCTGGGAAATTGAAATTCACTAGCGATCGGTAACACCCTAAAGAGTGTTCCATCAGCCACCCGCCAAATTTTCACGGCGCGTTCGCTTTCAACGGCGCCAGCAATCAGAGTGCCGTCTGGCGAAAAGGAGATCGACACGATTTCGGCATTTGGAATTCGCAGCACCAGCGTGCCATCGACGGTGCGCCGCAGTTTGATGCCATAGATATCGCCGTTACCGATCAATTGCCCGTCCGGCGAGAAAGCCGAGTCTTTCACACGCGGCGGCAGGCCCGGACTCTGTGGATCGTTATTCGGTATGGTTAAAAGCAACGTTAGGTCTGGCACATGCCACACCTTGATTTCTCTCGAAAAAATCCCTGACGTGACGACATACTGTCCGTCGGAAGAAAGATCTACGCTGTTAGTCCCGTTGGTATGTGCGCCCAGCCTGAGGAGTCGGACGCCATCGGCAACTCGCCACAGACCAAGCGTGAGGGTCTCGCCGCTGCTGCCATTACCATTGATTAGGTACTGATCGTCCAACGTAAAAACCGCTTCGTTCGTCCGATTATGCGTGGCGGTGAGAGAACGGATGAGATTGCCATTCTTGGCTTTTAGCAAGTCTGTCGTATTGCTGTCTTCCCGTCCCAAGGCGAGCATCGAACCATCGGTTGAAAAGGCAACGTTGAGGTAGGGATCAGCATCTTGTTTCGTCCATATAATCCATTCATCCTGACCCAAAACCGTTCCGGGTCCAGGTGAACAGGATCAGAGGAGGCAGCTGAATTTTCCTGATGCAGTTTGGCGGTGTTTTCATATACATGCCTCCTTCACTGCAAGAATCGGCACAGCCGGAGCGAAAGGACTCGCTGAGAAAAGTAACGCAGGTGTTACTTCCGAGAAGTTGATGATGTTTGGGAAAACATTGCTACTTGAAATCGCATATGATCCTCTGGCGCCGGGTTATGGCGAGAGAATTCAAGCAGGTGAGGTTTTTCGTGGTGATGGCGGTCGCGGCGTTTATCGTGTGCGGCGTGACGGCGTTCTGCGCGCATCGCGCAGAGCATCGCCGCACACCGGAGGAACGGCAGGCGTATTGGATCGGCGAGAAAGCGGGAGAGCAAGCGCCACGCGACGCAAAATTGCTCACGCCCGCGGGATTAAACATGATGGCCCAGAAATATTTCGAGAGCAGCACGGATCGGGTAACAAGCAGGATTGGGATCTGGCGTTCGAACACGGCTACGAGGACGGGTTCAACAAGACACATCCGCGGCAGTGAACCGACGCGACAGGTTCGCCACGGCGAATCCGTCCTGTGGCGAACAACACGCCTGTGTTACGCTCCTGAATGAAGCTGTCGCAGAAGTTTGAAGAAGCACTGATTTATGCGACGCGTGCCCATGGTAATCAGACGCGCAAGAAAACGGGAATTCCGTTCGTCGCGCATATCCTTGGCGTGACTGCCATCGCGCTCGAGTACGGCGCGAATGAAACCGAAGCGATCGGCGCGCTTCTTCATGATACGGTGGAAGATTGCGGTGGCGCGGAACGATTGCGCGATATCCGGGAGAAATTTGGCGATGATGTCGCCAGGATCGTTGATGGATGCACCGACACATATGAGACGCCAAAGCCGCCTTGGTTGGAACGAAAACGCGCTTACGTCGAGCACCTCAAAAACTCCGATGCTTCGACGCGGCTGGTATCAGCATCGGATAAGTTGCATAACACGCGTGCGATTTTAGCTGAGCTTCGACGACATGGTCTCGAAGTGTTCGAGCGGTTCAGTGGAAAAAAGGACGGCACCGTTTGGTATTATCGGACCCTTGTGACCGCGTTTCGGCAGCACGGCGATCATTCAGATCTCATCGACGAACTCGATCGTGTCGTAAGTGAGATTGAGAAGTTCATGCGAGAACACTGAAGCTTTACTGGCCACGGATTTGCGCGGATTCTTATTACAGTCATTCGAGGGAATTGCTGTAGCCGTCGCCCTGTGGGCGACGCTTTGTATGCATTAAGCTGATTGAGTCGCGTTTCCCACAGCGAAGCGGCTATAGGGTTACAGAGGCTTGTAATCTGTGTTCGATCTGTGTTCATCTGTGGCGAAAGAGTGAACCCACGAACCGTATTTAAATCGGCGATAGGTGTGCTCGCCATTGTAGTCCTTATCGGTGTTGGCGCCGTGGCCTGGTTTTTTGGCGATCAGCCGGCGTTGTTAGTTATTGCCGAAGGTATCGTAAAGAACGATCCGGAAGCGATCCGTACCGCTGCGAAAGGCGTGCCCGATTTGCAGGCTGTCGGACGAGACGGTGCAACGTTGCTCAACTTCGCTGTGAGACAATCGTGGCAGCGACCCGAATCCGTCGAGGCAGTTAGAACCTTGCTGTCACTCGGAGCGGACCCGAACTACACAAACGGTAACCGAAACTCTTTCGCGATGGCCAACGCGGGGCATTCGTCGGCGCCCGTCCTCCGCTCAATGCTGGAGGCAGGAGGAAATGCGAACACCCGCGATGAGTTCGGTCGGCCGATGGTTCTCATGAACTGGTATTTGGGTTACTACAAAGATCAGGCGAGATCGCGCTTTGAACTGCTCCTTGATCACCGTGCTGATGTGAATTCTGCCATGCCGGCGGATGGCTCCGATTCTGCCGGTTATCCATTGCTGCTTTACCGCACGGCAATGGGACTGGATGACAATCTCGCGTATGCAGATGCGCTGCTATTGCTCCAGCGCGGCGCTGATCCGAATCGCCCCGCGACTGACGGAATGACGTTTGGAAAAATGCTAATGGACCACCGCGCGCATTTTCAGCGAACGCACAAATCGCCGCCGGCTCAGTTAATCGCGCTTTGGGACTGGGCGGAACAACACGGGATCATCCAGCAAATTCAGTAGGTCAGGGATTAGAACAGACGAGCCACAATATTGACTCGTAACCTATGATTTGGAATCGCAGTTATGAACGGCAAGCCACATAAAAGATTTCCGTGGCTGTGGTACATGCTGGCGCTGTTCGTCATCGTGGCGTTTGCGTTTGCGCCGATAGGATCCGTCATGTTGTGCGCCGCAATCGCGAACGCGTACGGGTGCAAAGTAGACGAAGGCTCGGTGCATCCGTGCATCATCAACGAACACGATTACGGCGAACTCCTCTATTCACTCGGTGTGATGGGCTGGTTTATGCTCGCCACTATTCCAGGCGGTCTGGTTGCATTTGCTAGTTGGTTGATTTTCCTCATTCTCCATCGCGTCGCCTGGCGAAAGCGCATATCCGCCGGGATCCCTCCTCCGATTCCTCCGCCGCCCGCAACAGCATGAGAATTTGCACGCTCCAGATCTTTGCCTTTTTTTGCCTTGGCGTGCATCTCGAAGGATCGCGTCAGGCATTCTGTCTATGCAGCGATCGGCATTGCATCGTCGATGATGCTGGTGCTCACGCTGATCGCATATCTGGCACCGGCGGCGCTGATTCGAATTTTCTCACGTGACCCGCGCGTGATTGCGTTCGGCAGCGAATACCTGCGGATTGTGTCATTGAATTTCATATCGGCAGGAATTGTTTTCACGACTTCCAGCGTCTTTCAGGGAATCGGCAACACGCTGCCACCGCTGTTCAGCTCCCCTGACACGGCTGATGCTTTTCGCTGCCGGCATTGCTCATCTCACGCATGCCTGGTTTTGAGATCCGGCAAGTTTGGTATCTCTCTGTTGGGTCCATCATCTTCCAAATGTGCGTCAATCTCTTGCTGCTCCGGCATGAGCTGCGGAAACGACTTCGATTCGGCGAACCGGAAAATTTCATTCCTGCGAGCGCGACCGCGTCGTAGGTTCCTCGCCTACTTCGGCTGCCCCATTTTCTCGTTCTGCGCGGCGCTACGGTTGAACCGCGTCGAGTAGCGCGCCGCGACCTTCCACGATGCTCCGTCCTTGCGCCACACGTCGAGGATCACATAGTCGCCGGTGAGGTCGTCACCGTGCGATGTGGCCGTCTGATGATACGGATACGCGACAGTCGCGGTATCGCCGTAGGTGTGGACCACCATCTCACCGAACGTGAAGTCCTGGATCATGTACTGCGTCAGCACGGCGAGCCACTGCTGTTTCGGGAACACGCCTAGCGGAGCGCCCGGACGTCCGACGGCCAGGAAGTAATCGTCCGCCATGAACGAGGACGCGCGCACGACGTCGCGCGCTTTGATCGCGTCATTCCACTCGCGCTCCAGCTGCCGGAGCGTGTCGGTCGCCGACTTCGCCACAGAAGCCTCGGCTTGATTGGATGTATCGCCCTTGGCGCACCACGCGTTCGGCATCCACGAAAAACATGCGCCACACCCGAAGGCGGCAAACGTGAGAGCCAGCGAGATCGAACGCGGTGAAATCACCATGGCAGGCGCATGATACGTCCACGTCTGGCCATCTGTCCACCGGATAGGACGGTGTCGTGCATGGGGCTGCCCAGTGGAACGATAGGAAACATTAAGGCTGTCTTGTGGTTAGCAAGCGCGAGTGCAACTATCGATCACGATTCAGCGATCGCCGTACACGACTTTTCCGCCGATGATCGTGGTTTTTACCTTCACGTTGCGAATGGCTTCCGGTTTCAGTTCAAAGATGTTGTCGCTCAAGATCACCATGTCTGCGAGTTTGCCGGGTGTAATGGAGCCTTTCTCGCTGTCCTGATATTCGGCTAATGCCGCGCCCATTGTGTAGGCTTCGATTGCTTCCGGTAGCGTAATTTTTTCCTCTGGAATCCAGCCCTCGGGATTTTTCCCGTCGAGCGTGGCGCGCGTGACTGCGGCGTAAACTCCCAGCATCGGGTCGAGCGGCGCGACAGGCCAATCGGTGCCGAATGCGAGCGTGACGCCATGATCGAGGAAGCTGCGCCACGCGTAGCTGTAGCGCGCGCGCTCGTGACCGAGACGCGCTTCCGCCCAGCGGCCGTCGTCAATTGCATGATAAGGCTGCATTGAGGCGATGACGTGGAGTTTCGCGAAACGCTCGAAATCTTTTTGGGCCGTGTGCTGCGCGTGCTCGATGGCGAAACGCTGATCATGATAGCCGTGCTTCTTCTCGATATCGGCGAAAATATCGAGCATCATAGAAATCGCGCGGTCGCCGATCGCATGAACGCGTAGTTGTAATCCGGCTGCGTCGGCTTGCATCAATCGGTCGCGCATCGCGCTAGGCGGATGCATTTCGTCGCTTAACAGCCCCCGGTTGCCGGGATCATCGTTAAACGGCTCGAACATGTAAGCGGTTCGCGAGCCTAACGAGCCGTCGGCATAACCTTTCACGGCACCGAGTCGCAGATAACTCGAGCCCCACGCGCGACGAATGCCGACCTTCGCCTGGTCGCGCCAATCCGTTTCCATCGGCACTGCGTAGATGCGAGTGGTGAGCTCGCCTTTTTCGGCGAGCTCCGAATATGCAGAAACGTCTGCAAATTCCGGGTTCATGTGCTGCACGCTCGTGACCCCCAGCGACGCCGCATGTTTCAGTGCGCCGCGAGCAGCACGAAGCCGCTGTTCATGCGTCATCGGCGCAATGGCTTTGTAGATGAGTGGCATTGCTGCGTCCTTGAAAACTCCAGTGGGATTTCCGCTTGCATCGCGCAGGATGACTCCGCCGGGAACGTCTGGAGTTTTCGCGTCGATGCCAGCCGACTTCATCGCTGCCGAGTTCGCAAGCGCCTCGTGACCGTCGTAGCGCTCAACAAACATTGGAATGTCACCCGTGACTGGATCTACCAGGTCCTTGGTCGGAAGCTCCGGCTTTGGCCATTTGGTTTCATCCCATCGGCCGCCCAAAATCCACTCCCCCTTGGGCGTCTTTTTCACCTGCGCTGCGATACGTTTCGCGAATTCCTCCGGCGTTACGGCGTCACTGAGCTGAACTTGTTCGAGCTGTGCGCCGCCTTGCGTGAAATGCAGGTGCGCGTCGTTAAACCCGGGCAGCAACAGTTTGCCGCCAGCGTCGGTTACTTTGGTTTTCGGACCGCGCCACAAATCAATGTCAGCTCGCGAGCCGACGGCGACGATGCGATCTCCGATCACAGCGACTGCTTCGGCTCTCGGATGCTGTTTATCTACCGTGTAAACGGCAGCATTGGTTACAATCAAAGTTGCCGAAGGTTTCGGCTGCGCGTTCGCGTTCAGGGCGGCCATAATTATCAAGACACAAAGTGCGAATTTACATTTCATAATTGTGACGAATGCCCAAAGCACATTGGTTTCCGTGCAGACGTGTTTGGCTCTTCATAACTGTCATTCCGAGCGGAGTCGAGGGGTCTCGTGACGACAAATTACAGGTAACGTCGCGGGATGTATCCGACTTCGCTCGACATGACAGCGATGGCTTTTAGAGTCGTAAACACAAGATGAGTGGCAAGATTGTTACTCGAGAATTTTCGATCGACGATTACGACGCGACGCTTCAGCTCTGGCAACGAGTCGAAGGCTTGGAGGTTGCGGAGGGCGACGACAAAGAAGGCGTCGCTCAATTTGTCGCGCGCAATCCGGGATTGAGCAGAGTTGCAATCGATGGATCGAAAGTTGTTGGCGTCGCGATGTGCGGTCACGATGGACGCCGCGGACACATTTATCACCTGGCCGTTGATCCGGCCTGTCGCCGATACGGACTGGGTAAGCGTCTGGTCCAGGAATGCCTGGACGGATTACGACGAGTTGGCATCATGCGCGCTATTATCCTGGTGGCCGACTACAATCTCGGCGGTGCTGAATTCTGGAAGCGCGCCGGCTGGGAGGATATTCCCGGTGCGGCGCCGATGGGAATTGATGTCTAGGAGCATATCATAAGTGTCATTCTGAGCGCAGCGAAGAATCTCGGATCAAATTGGGACCGATCCACCAGCGAAAGGAGACCGACGTGCTTCGCTTCGCTCAACATGACAGTGCCATTTATGCATTAAAAGCGAGAGGACAATTGCGAAGCGTGAAAGTTGGCGGCAAACATTTCCGGACCATCTGGCGTAAGCCGGACGATGAACGCGTGGTGCAACTGATCGATCAGCGATTTCTGCCGCACGATTTTGTGATCGAAGAAGTTGGCACCGTCGAGCAGATGGCCACGGCGATTCGCGAGATGCACGTGCGCGGAGCGGGATTGATCGGAGCGAGCGCAGGATACGGCATTTATCTCGCGGCGCTCGAAGCTGCGCGGCGAGATTCATTCGATGAGCAGATGACTGGCGCGGCAGCTCAGCTCAGAGCAACGAGGCCGACGGCGGTGAATCTTTCCTGGGCGATCGAGCGGCAGTTACAAAATATCGCCGCGGGAAAAACTGCGGATGAAAAGGTCGCCATGGCCCTGCGCACAGCCGATTTAATTGCAGATGAAGATGCGGAGCATTGCCGGATGATCGGGCTACACGGCTTGGCGCTCATTCGGCAGATTGCGAAAACGAAGCGCAAAAAGGCCGTCAATGTGCTTACTCACTGCAATGCAGGTTGGCTTGCATTTGTTGATTACGGCTCCGCGACTGCGCCGATCTACGCCGCCCACGATAGCGGCTTGCCATTGCATGTGTGGGTGACTGAAACGCGACCGAGAAATCAGGGCTCGAAACTCACTGCGTGGGAACTGGGCCAGCACGGTGTGTCGCACACGCTGATCGCGGACAGCGCGACGGGCCATTTGATGCAACACAGCGAAGTCGATCTGATAATTGTCGGGACCGACCGAACTACGTACACGGGCGATGTGGCGAATAAGATCGGCACATATTTGAAGGCCTTGGCGGCGAAAGCCAACGACGTCCCGTTTTACGTTGCGCTGCCTTCGTCCTCGATCGATTGGAAAATGCGCGACGGATTGAAGGAAATTCCGATCGAACAACGTGGTGCGGACGAAGTAAAAAACGCCGACGGCTGGTGTGATGGGCAACAGATCGCGGTCCGAATTGCACCTGATCAAAGTCCCGCTGCGAACTACGGCTTCGACGTGACACCGAGAGAGTTGGTAACCGGTCTGATCACCGAGCGCGGCGTTTGCGAAGCAAACGAGAAAAGCATTCGGTCGCTTTTTCCCGAGCACGCGCCGTGAGCCATTAGTTAAATTCACATATCAGCGCGCGCGTGCGGATATCGCGCCCTTCGATGCGCCTGCTGAACTGAATGCGTACAGGCGGAAACTTCTGGAGCAGCGTTTGATGGGCGTAGACTCAAATGGCGTCAGGTTCGGCAACTTGAGCGTCCGCGACGGGGTGAGCGGGAACTTTTACATTACGGGTTCAGCGACGGGTGATCTGCCCGAATTGACGCCGACAGATTGCGTACGAGTCGTGGCGTACGATTTCGCAAAGAATTGGCTCCGTTACGAAGGCAGTGCGATTCCTTCATCGGAATCGTTGACGCACGCCGCGATTTATGAATCCGATTCATCGATCTGTGCGGTCATTCATTGTCACGATTCGGATTTGTGGGCAACGCTTCTCGATCGCGCACCGACAACTTCGAAGTCTGTTGCTTACGGCACGCCGGAAATGGCGGAGGAAATCATGCGTCTGTTCGAGATAAGTGACGTGCGAAGCAAAAAGATCTTCGTGATGGCGGGTCATCAAGACGGCATTGTCGCTTTCGGGAAAAATCTCGAAAACGCATTTGATGTTGTTATGCGCGAGCGAAGGGAATCATTACCTTGCATTTGAAAACGGTTTTCATGAACGTATCTCCTCGCGTCATGACGGACGAGCTTGCTGCGCGGAACCAAGAACGCGGCGTCACGCGCCGCAGGTTTGTTGGAATTACTTTGGCGAGTGGCGCCGCGCTTCTGGCGGGCAAATCCGATGTGATTCTTGGAGCTAACACGGCAACATCATCAAACATGGCTACAAATCCGACATTTAATTTGGGCGGCGACTTCACTGTCAATCGTCTTGGTTTTGGGGCGATGCGCGTCACAGGCGAAGGCATCTGGGGCTGGCCGACCGATCGACAAAACGCGCTAAAAGTTCTCAGACGCGCGGTGGAACTTGGCGTGAATTTGATCGATACCGCGGACGCATACGGTCCGGATACAAGCGAACTGCTCATAGCCGAAGCGCTTTATCCTTATCCGAAAGGGCTCGTGATCGCGACGAAAGGCGGCCTCACACGCCCCGGCCCCAGTCAGTGGGTGCCAAACTGCCGGCCTGACCACCTTAAGCAAGCGCTCGATGGAAGTCTCAAACGGCTGCGCCTCGATCGCATCGATTTATATCAATTGCACACGGTCGATTCGAAAGTGCCGATTGAAGAATCCGTCGGCGCGCTCAAGCAAATGCAGGACGCAGGAAAAATTCGGCACATTGGATTATCGAATGTTGACCGGAAAGAGATCGATCGCGCGCGCAAGATCGTTCCGATCGTGAGCGTGCAGAACCGTTACAACGTTGAAGACCGCGAGTCCGAAGGCGTTCTCGTGTATTGCGAAAAGGAAAAGCTTGGTTTTCTGCCGTGGTTCCCGATCGGAGGAGGCAGCGGATTGAAACGAGAAAACCCGCTGAACACCGCGGCAAAGGCACACGGCGTCAGTGTATTTCAAGTGGCGCTGGCGTGGCTGTTGGAGCGGTCACCGGTAATGCTTCCGATTCCCGGCACGTCATCTCTCGCGCACTTGGAAGAAAACGTTGCCGCCGCCAATCTGAAATTAACTCCAGAAGAATGGAAGGCGATTGACGCCGTTGCTGGCTAGGTCAGCACCGGGGCTGGAAATCAGGAGAAGGGGCACGGTGTGAAAAAAGGAGGACCTGGAGTGCAGGTCGGTGAAGCCGTAGGAGTAGGCGTGGGCGTCAAGATGGGAATCGGCGTTGGGCTACCGCCTCCGCCTCCACCACCACCTCCGCCGCTGCCCTCGTCACGCTCTTTTCTATAACTGATGAAGAGCTTTGCGCCGACTACTGGCCTGACCTTCACAATAGCGGGACCTGCAATTGTCACTCGGTTACCAATTTCGGGAGCGTTCTGCGCGTTGCTGCCAGTGCTAAAATCAATTCGCGTTGCTGTGAGAACATTGGTGGTTCCGCCATTTTCAGTGTCACCCGGCAAAGTCACCTCAACAACGGCCCGATCTGTGCCTCCGTCCTGCGTAAAATTTGTGATCTTCATGAAATGATCGCCAGGCACCGTGATAACAAGAACCGAATCGCTGCTGGAGATGATCTTGCTTTTAAAAGGATTGGCGAAAGCAACTACTGCGGCAGCTAAAAAACACGCCGCGACGAAAAATCGCACGGTGAGCATCTTCATAATTCAACAGATAAACACATTTTGTGTTTCGGCCACTGAAATCGCCGGTGACCGACTGTGACCACCGCTTTTCCACGAAGATCAAGGCCTTGTCGCGGAAGCACGACTCAGCATTTCCTTCAATTCCAGCAGCGGTCGTTCATCCAGCGAGACAAAGCCGGCGCGCGGAGTATCGATGTCCGTAATTATTGCAATGACGATCGGGATGAGGATTGGAAAAACGAATCGCTCAAGAATCGACTGACGCCCGGAAATTCCCAGCCCACATACCGTCCTGAAGATCGGCACTGCGTTTGCGCGTCGTTACAAATTGATCTGAAAATTGCCCCTCACGATGCGCCTCGATCCGAAGTGGAACATATTCGCGCAGCAACTGGACGACGTTCGCAGCGTGTGGCTCAGATAACAGCTGCGCCCGGCGTGCTGTCGTCACGATGGAGTTTGCCTCTTCAACCAAAAGTTCGCGTCGAGTCTCGTGCCGTGCTCCCGCGAGAGCGAAACTGAATCCAAGCAACAATCCCAACAGAGCCAGCACTGCAGATCTCACGGTGCCACTGTCCTTGTCGGCTTCCGATTTCTTCCGGCCGCACGCCAAGCCCATGCGCCATGCCAATTCGGAAAGGCCAACCAGCAAAATCAGCAGAACCGCAAATACGATCCACTGGCTTAAGAAGAGCCGGCCAAATACTTGATCGAGCATTGAAGTAAATGGGTTCAGATGGCGATACTAAATCGCCGGTGAGATAAACATCCTCGCCCCGATAGTTAGTGCGTAAACGAACGCAATCACGCTCATCCGCCACCAACTAAATGAGCGTGTCCTGCCGGTAAAGGAAAGACTCCTTGCCGTTCTGCTAACGACAGCGATGAGTCGTTACGCTTATTGTGCTTGCGGCTCGGAACCCTGGTCTTGTACGTCCTCTTCCACGTCATCCTCGGTCACTTTCCAAGTCTTGTCAGGGTTGTACTTATCCATGCTCTGGAACGTCTTCAGTGTATCGGGTCCGAGATCCTTTTCGTAAACGACACCATCCGGGCCAACGATAAATGTCATGACTCCAGTTACCCGATACTCAGCAGGCGCAGCGGCGAGGGCGAAGCCGCCGATCATTGCGCCGCCAACCATGAAATCCATCTCTCCCAGTGGCGCCGCGGGTCCTTGTCCTTTCAACACCTTGAAGTAATAACCGTGATAAGGTTTACCCCCCTGCGCGGAATAACCTTCCTGGAGAGCTCTGGCCACTTCTTCTCCGACCGGACCTCCCCATGTCCCATCCGGATTTTGCCACGCCAGACCGTCATGTTTCCCCGGCGTGCTGATGACGCGCTGTGCGTATTGGTTCACCTTTAAACCATCATGTTTTTCCGCCGCATACTCGTGTTGCGCGTCAACGAAGCCACGACAAATCGCAATCGCATTCAGTTCATTCGCGCCGATGCGTCGATTTAATATCTCCTCACGACCGACCTTGGTATCAAAAAACCACTTCCCTTTTTGCTTCACGAGCGGAATCGGAAGCGGAAAGTCATCCTTACCTACCAAAACAAGGGCCCGATTCGAATTTTTCTTGTTTGTCTCAACGGACATTTTTTCTTTTGCCTTCGCTGCAAATTCCGCCGCGCGATTCTTGTCCTGAACCGGGTCTTCGGATGCAATAATGTCTTCGCTGTCTGGACCAAGGATGTCTTTCAGCGTTCCCGTATCAAACGACTCAGCCGCTTGAGCCAGCGCATCGGCCGCCTGTTTCGGTGTGTCGAATTGTTTTTGAGCTGGCTGCGGCGCCGAAGCTGCGTCGGATTTAGACGGCGGAGCGGCGTGCAGGCTGAGGCCTAACAAGCAAAAGGTAGCAATCGCAGAAGCGATCAGCGCAAATTTCGAGGAAGTCATAGTTCTTAGTTTTGATTTCATTTTAGTTTCCCTCATTCACAGTTCCTTCCTTTTATCTCCGGCGTCCTCCACCGCCGCGACCGCCGCCTCCGCCACGGCCACCGCCGCCACCGCGACTCATTCCAGCGCCGCCACCGCGGCTGTAACCGCCGCCGCCCATACTGTGGCCGCCTCTATTGCTGCTTGCTCTCGCATAGTTTCCGCTGCCGCCGCTAAATCCTCCTCCGCCGCGAGAAGCGGAGCTAGGTCGCGATGATGCGCTTCGGTTGCCGACCTGGTTTTTCGCCGTGCCTCCAGCTGGTCGGGTCGAAGGTTTGGCGCCGGCGCCGCCACCCGGACGAGTTCCAGCTCCGCCGCCACCAGGACGCGCTCCGGCTCCACCACCCCCAGGCCGTGTTCCAGCACCGCCGCCGCCTGGGCGAGTTCCCGCTCCGCCGCCACCGGGGCGTGTTCCAGCTCCTCCTGCACCAGGACGTGTTCCAGCTCCAGCACCGGCCGCTCTCCCGCCTTGGCCTCGAGCGGTGCCGCCGTACTTATTCGCTGTCTGCCTGTTCCCATACGGGGCATTTCCCCGGTGTTGCGCGTTATGCTGCCACTGGCCGCCTTGCTTGTTGAAATTCTGTTTGTTGTAATTGTTCTTGTTATAATTGTTCACGTACTTGTTGTTGACGTTGACGTTGACGTCACCGTGGCCCCATCCGCAATTCCAGCCCCAGCTACCGCCCCAAGCGCCCCAAGCAGCGGCACCTACCGCAATTCCCGCGCCCCACGCTAAAGCCGTCCCTGGCACATAGCCCGGATAGGTATAAGGGTAGTAAGGATACTCGGGCGCGGGCGGACCATAAACGACCGTCGGGTCGTACGACGGGACGTAAACAACATCAGGGTTGGCTTGTTGCACCACGATAACTTGTTTGCCCCCTTCGACTGTCTGGGTTTCCACCTTCTGTTGCGCGCTGGTCTTTAGATTTCCTGTGCCCTGAGCCTTTCCACGCATCCGCTGGACTGCGTCCATCACATCAGATTGCTGCGCCAGAAATGCGTTTCCCAAGTCCGTGGTCCATTGAATATTGCCCGCCATCCGCTGAACGACGTCTGGAAACTCCACCAATGACTGGACGCTTGGGTCCCACGGTTGCTTGGCCACTGCGTCCGCCAGTGCTTTGCCTTGCAAATTCTTGTTTCGATCCATCCACTGCTGGAGCTGGATAATTTCAAGTGGATAGGTGGACGCGGCGAGTGTTTGAGCCAGGAGTTGATCTGGATAAAGAGCGATCGGCGCGACCAGGGAATCCAATTCACCACTCGGAAGCTTCGGCGCCTCTTCCGTGTCCGAGGTAGTTGTGTTCATCACTTGCGATTGCGCCTGTTGCGCGAATGCGCTGGACCCCAATGAAAAAAATACGAGACCGACGATGGCGATGACAGGATGGAATAATTTACGGCTTGGTGATTTCATAATTTTTTCCTTTTAACCGTTGCCCAATAGGGATAGATGAATTCTGCCGACCGGCATATAAGACCTTCGTCCAATAGAACCCTCGGATATAACCCGTAGTTTCAGAAACCCAAATGGAAGGAATTCATATGAATAATGTCAAGAAAATCGCAATTCTATCGCTCGTACTCGCAGTGACGACGGGCTTCACGCAGGCGGCGACGCATCATTCCAAACCAGACGCAACGTTGCGGGTGAGCGGGGGTTCGTTCGCTCTCGGAATTGGTGTCAACTGGGGTTCAGGCACCCTCACCTACAAGGGCAAAGACTATCCGGTTAAAGTAAAAGGACTGTCCGTAGGCAAAGTCGGGATGACCAACTCTTCCGCTTATGGTGAGGTTTTCAACCTGAAGCATCTTCAAGATTTCAACGGTCATTATAACGTGGGTGGCGCGGGAACGCGGGGCGTGACTCTTGGTGCTGGAAAAGCTGGCACCCTCATGTCAAATCAGGCCGGTGTGATAGTCCGCATTTCGTCCACACAAAGCGGCATTGCCGTCAATGCGACTGGCGGCGGCGTTGACATGCAACTCAAGTGATAGCGGGGGGTTGCATATTAAGTAACTAATCTAAGTGCGCCGACGGCGCACTTAGCAATGCTCGAATGGCCGAGCTTTCCTCACCCGCCGCCGTATTTGAGATCGGAACGGCAGCGCCTTGGGTGCGGAAGTGTTCGTCGCAATGGGTGCGTGGACCTGTTTGGGATGGCTTCTGGATGCTCAGCGCGCTCTGGCTCGCGCCCATCGTGCTGTTGCTCGTCCATGGCTATTCTAATCCCGAGTCGAGTCCACTCGATCTGCTTTACTTCGGTTTGACTGCTCTGTTTTGGATCGGTCACCGGTTAGGCAGTACATATCTCGCCTACTGCACGGAAGCTTATCGGCCGCTCTTGCGCCAGCAGCCGATCCGGTTCGTTGTGCTGCCGATTGTCGTAACAGCAGGATGTTTTGCGCTGTTTCTTACGGCAGACTCAGCGTTGCCATGGACGCGCGAGGAACGACTGATTGGACTGGCAATTATCGATTACGCCTGCGTGACATACCATTTCGCGGCGCAACATTTCGGTGCGCTTTCACTCTACCGTTCGCGAGCGGATCGCGGCTCGTGTATTCAGACAAGGCGCTTCGATCGCTTTTTTGCGCTGACTGCTGGCGGCGTGCTTGTGTTTGTCGCGGATATTCTAGCTGGAGCGGTCGCCTATCAGGACCAGTGGGTCGATCGCTGGTTTCCGGCGTGGATTGTATCAGCTGAGAATGGAATCCGCGGCGGCGCGATGCTGGCGCTGTTTGCCATCACCGCAATCGTGTTGGTTGCCGAACTGCGCACGCCACAATGGTCGTTGCCGCGCATTTTGTACATCGTTGGGCTCGCAGTGATGGTTGGGTTAGCGCTTCGGCCGCGAAGTTTGTTTCTCTTCCTTGTGATCTGGACATCGCAACACTGGATACTTGCTACAGGGCTGGCGTCGCAAACGCCATCGGCGGAGTCAACTCCAACGACTGGCATTGTGCGCCGGTTCTTACACAGATTGAATGTTCGGCCATGGGCGGTCGTGCTCCTATTCATGTTGTTGTCGCTCGTATTGCTCCCGGTTTTTGAGGTAGAAGCAAATCGCGAGACCGGCACTTACTATGGCGACCGAATATTCGGTGCGCTTGCGACGCAATTACGAACATCCACATGGCTGCCTGTGCTACTCGCTCTCGGATTCGCGACGGGATTTATTCACTACCTGCTCGACCGAAGTGTTTATCGAATGTCGGATCCGCAAGTGCGAGCGGCAGCATCTGGCCTGATTGGCAACAACGCTAAAAGTTCGCGAATGCGACCGAGAAGGAGAGGCGCAAGATAATCGCTCCCTGGTCTCAGCTGGACACGGCGAGTATTTGTTACGCCCCCAAAATGCGGTTCGCCGTTCTTCTGAGCGTTTGCGTGTCACTCGCAACAACGTCGCTGTCCGACGGTGGGGAATTTTCACAGGTTCGTGATCTGCCCGCCGTGAAATTGGGAGCGACTGATCTCGACGCTATTTTGCTGAAGACCCATTCGCTTATTGATGCGGCGAATGGTCCCGAAGATTCCGGTCGGGAGACTGTGAAGGTTAATATTGACGGTCAGGACATCGAGATTCCGCATCTGTCGCTTGCGAGCAGCGTCGCGTTTCCAAACGAAGTTTTCGGTTTCTCTTACACGTATTACCAATCTGATAAACCCATTTCATCGGTCACCACTGATTTGGGCGATTCGTTACGCCGTGTGTCGGTGAGCGGCGAGTCTGCCGATAAAGTTGAGGCATTATCGAAACTGCTCGAGAAGAATTTTCGTCGCTACGCAACTGCTGTTGGTGGCGTGAAATTCCGCCGTGTAGCCGGGATATGCCTTTCGATGTTGTTTTTAACATCGCTTATGATCAGCAGCGCATATTGCTGGAACAGTCGAAACCGCAGGGCGTTGGGGATGCCGATTTGTTCCGCAATCGGTTTCTTGCTGGTGCTTCTCGTCCCGTGGAACAGATTTGTTCCCGGCTTTGTGCTTTATCAGCGCTATTCACCTTTTTTTCTCATCAGGCATGCGCCTCAGATCTTGTTACTCGCAGTTCTTGCGATGTTAGCCGGGATTTCGTTGTCGTATTTTCTTGCGCGAAGGCGACGCAACGCGTGATAAAGCGAGGGGATTAGTCGCCGAAGCAAATGCCGAGTGCGCGCGCAGTGCGAACCAGATTGCCGTCGGGACGCACGGTTTTCAGCTTGCCGATGGCGTCACTGATCTTGATCGCGCCAACCTGCGGGCCGGTGAACGCGACCATTTTCCCGAATTCACCGGCAGCGACAAGTTCGACCGCCGTTGCGCCAAAGATCGAGCAAAGCGCGCGATCAAATGTGGTCGGCGACCCGCCGCGCTGAAGGTGCCCGAGAACGCATACGCGCGATTCTTTCCCCGTGCATTTCTCTATTTCCGCGCTCACAACCGCGCCAATCCCGCCGAGTCGCGCCTCGCCGGTTTTGGTGTGTGCTCCAGAAGTTACAAATCCGCCGTCTTTCTCTCTCGCGCCTTCCGCGACGATGACGATTGTGAATTTTTTGCCGACGTTCTCGCGTTCCTGAATTTTAGCGCAGACGCTTTCGTAGGAGAACGGAATCTCAGGAATCAGAATCACGTCCGCGCCGCCCGCCACACCTGCGTAGAGAGCGATCCAACCGGCGTAACGTCCCATGACTTCGAGAACCATGATGCGGTTGTGACTTTCAGCGGTAGTGTGAAGGCGATCGAGCGCATCGGTTGCGCAGGACACGGCGGAATCAAATCCGAATGTAAACAGCGTTCCTTCCAAATCGTTGTCTATGGTCTTGGGCACCCCCACTACCGGAATCCCGTATTCGAACAGTTGCTGCGCGATACTCAGCGAGCCGTCGCCGCCTATGGAAACCAGCGCAAATAAACCCAGCGCGTCCATACCTGTCTTCACTCCCTCAAGTAATTCCTTCGGCAATGCGCGATTCTCGCCGCGGCCAACTTTCGCGGAGAATCTCCCGCGGTTCGCCGTGCCGAGAATCGTTCCGCCCCGCGGCAATAATCCGCTGAGTATCTGGTAATCGAGCGGGATCGTTCGCCGTGGTTCGAGCAAACCTTCGTAGCCACCAAGAACGCCGATGCATTCCCAGTCGCGGTTCGCCGCAGCTTTCGCGACTGCGCGAATCACCGCGTTCAAGCCCGGACAATCTCCGCCGCCCGTGACAACGCCGATTCGCTTGCTCATACGGTCATTTTATCGTCTGCGCGGCCAACCAGGCGTCGCGGTTTTCGCGGATGAGCGCGATGCATTCATCAATCGTGTTTACGCAATGCGGAATTTTAAAATCGATCTCGCTGGCGAGTTCGTTGCCTTTCTGGAGCATCGAGCGGCGCCCCCATTCAAGGAGCTCCGCCCACATTTTACCTACGAGAATCAGAGGCGTGTTATAAAGCTTGCTGACTTGGAGGAGTTGCCATGCGAGCGACAACTCCAAGAGAGTTCCGATACCGCCGGGAACGACAACGAAAGCGTCAGACATAATCATGAAATGATGCAGTCGCGAAAAAAAAGTGCGATGTTCGTACGCCTGGCCGACAAACGGGTTCACTTCCTGTTCGAATGGCAGCGCGATACGGATACCAATCGAGCGCTTGAGAGCCTTGGGGTGAACTGAGTGCGCCCCTTCGTTTGCTGCCTGCATTAAACCGGGACCACCGCCGCTGATGATATCGCACCCCATCTTTGTTAGTTCGGCGGCAAGTTTCTTTACGCCGTTGTAAACGGGTGTGGCACGCTTGAGCCGCGCGGAGCCGAAAATGGTCACGCGATAATTTTGGCGGGTGGTGCGGCGGAAGCGCGTTAGCTCGTTAACAACGTCCCACAGGCCGGCGACCGCGCGTTCGAGAAGTTCGACAGCCGCATCTTCGTCGCTGAGACGAACAATGTCGGATTGTCCAAAGGAGGTCTTTTCTTTGCTCATATCGTGCTTGGAAAAATCGGAATGTCAGAACAGAACACTGCGACACGGTAGCCCCTCATTTGGCTCGGCGGTGCCCTCAACGCTTTCCGCGGATTATTTCGCTCATCATCTTCCGGCCTGTGGCTTGCAATGGTCCCATGCCGCTCCCCGGCAGGAACCACATGCCCTTATCTTGATCGCGGCAGTAAACGATGTTGACGCCGTCGCTCATAACTGCGTGATGAAAAGTGGCGCCGGGATTCTCAGCAATGAAGCCGAAGAACTTCTCCCGCCACGGATCGTCTGCGTAACGAAAGATTTCGTTTCCGAGCGCCTTGAGTTCTTCGACGCAACGGCATAACGTTTTCCTTAGTTGATGTCGCTCACTATAGCTCAATGACTTCGCCGATCTTCGGGAGTTTCGATGATAACCGGTGGCGCTGTTGAATGAGTCTGGCAAGCGCCGCGCGCTGGTCGTCTTCGAGGGTGATTTTCATCGTGATGGTTGTTGGACTTTCGTCTTATGGAGGCCCTCAGCCGTTCTCCGCGCCGAG
>WNGB01009592.1_pt1 | contig 21038 bp, 20 predicted proteins | sample 5400681 | NCBI WGS metagenome assembly WNGB01 (sample SAMN13153367, study PRJNA577476) | soil metagenome | isolation source: 115 cm soil or saprolite under grassland replicate 2 | place: USA:California | collected 2016-06-15
GGAACACGACGACTTCATCCCGCTGCGGCGTGCCGAATGCGGGCAGCCGGCAACAGTGAATGCCGGTCAGCGGGATCTCGAGCTCGCCGCCAAAGACCGCCTTGTTTACGAACAGGAAGTCGCCCACCAGGAGCGTGTTCTCCATGCTCGACGACGGGATGCGGAAGGCTTCGACGAGAAACGACCGCAGCACCGTCCAGATCAGTAAGGCGAAGCCGATCGCCTTCAGCCAGGCGATTGCCTCGTCACGCACACTCTTGCGTGGAGGTTGTGGAGGGCTTGTGGAGGTTGGTGGAGGTTGTGGAGGGCGTGCAGGATTCACGGATCCCCGATCCACTCGGCGATAAAGATGTTCGTCTCCCCCTGAACCTTCCCGTGGCGGTTCGAGGCCCAGACGAGTTGCCCGCCGTCGGGTGAGAACATCGGGAAGGCGTCGAACTCGGAGTTGGTGGTGATCTGCTCTAACCCCTCGCCGTCGACGTTGACGAGATACAGGTCAAAGTTGCGAGAGCGCGGGTTCTTATAGTTGGATGCGAAAATGATGCGCTTGCCGTCGGGATGGAAATAGGGTGCAAAGTTGGCGCCGCCGAGATTGGTGACCTGGTGTTGATGCGAGCCGTCGGCATCCATCACCCAGATCTCCATGCGCACCGGCCGGACCAGGTTCTGCGCGATCAGCGCGCGGTAGTCCGACGAGTCGGTGCCCGTCTGGGGATGCCAGGCGCGATAGACGATCTGCTTCCCGTCCGGCGAAAAGAAGGGGCCGCCGTCGTAGCCGAGGGTGCGGGTCAGCCGCTTCAGGTGCCGGCCATCCACGCTCATCGTGTAGATGTCGAGGTCACCATTGCGCAACGACGTGAACACGATCGTCTTGCCGTCCGGGGAGAGTGTCCCTTCGGCGTCGTAGCGCGGATTGTTCGTGATGCGCCGCGCGCCCTGGCCGTCGGCATTCGCGACGTAAATGTCATAGTCGTACAGCGCCCAGACGTATCCCTTGGAATAGTCGGGGCGTGGGGGGCACGCGGCGCCGGCATGCTGGGTCGTGGCGTAGAAGATTCTACGGTCGTCGTCGAAAAAGTAGCCACAGGTCGTACGGCCCTTGCCGCTCGATACACGGTGCAGGCCCGAGCCGTCGACATTCATCACGAACTCCTGATCGCACCCGGAGTCCGCTTCCTGCCGTTGGAAAATGATTTGCCGCCCCGAGCGGGAGAAATAGGCTTCCGCGTTCTGGCCGCCGAACGTCAGCTGTCGGATGTTGCGCAGGTGCACTTCCCCGGAGTCCGCCGGTATCGCTTGCAAGAGCGCGGGCAGCAGCATGAGTAGCATGGGTCCCGCAAGCTAGAGGCATTCAAACGGCCAGGCAATGTTAGATTATTTGCTCCGATGAATGACCCGAAAGCACCCCGCCCATCGCGTCAACCCTTGATGGATCCACTCGGCCAGATGTGTGCCGATGGGAAACAGACGGCCGAATACTTGTGGCAGGTTCCGAAAGATGCCGCGGCGCGCCAGAAAATTCTCGAGCTCCTGACACAGATCGGCGTCGAAAGCGCGAAGCAAGGCCGCAAGGAAATGCCCAGGATTGTCGAAGAGCTCAAGATCGCGGCGCAGGCGACGCCCTCCCCGCAGCAGGTCGACGTTCTAGTCGACGGCTTCGACCGACTGACGAAACTGTGGCAAGCAGCCAAGTCCGGCCTCCTCTGACCGAGACGGTCGGCCTCGACCAGCTCTGCATCAACACCGTCCGCGCGCTCGCGATGGACGCCGTGCAGCAGGCCGATTCGGGCCATCCGGGCACGGCCATGGCGCTGGCACCGCTCGCCTATGTGCTGTGGCAACGGCATCTGCGCTACAACCCCGCGAATCCCGACTGGCTGGACCGCGATCGCTTTGTGCTCTCGGCGGGCCACGCCTGCATGCTGCTCTACAGTGTCCTGTATCTCACGGGCTACGATCTCACCCTCGACGAGATCAAACAGTTCCGGCAATGGGGCAGCCGCACGCCCGGGCACTCGGAGCACGGCGTCACGCCCGGGGTCGAAGCAACGACGGGACCGCTCGGACAGGGAACGGGCAATGCGGTGGGCATGGCCATCGCCGAGGCGCAGCTCGAGTCGCTGTTCAATCGGCCAGGCCACGCGATCATCGGTCACTACACCTACTTCCTCGCGTCCGATGGTGATCTGATGGAGGGCGTCTCGCACGAGGCGTGCTCGCTCGCGGGGCACCTGAAGCTCGGCAAACTGATCGGCTTCTACGACGACAATCGCATCACGATCGACGGCTCAACCGATCTCACCTTCTCCGACAACACCACCAGGCGGTTTGAATCCTACGGCTGGCACGTACAGAAGATCGCCGACGGCAATGATCTCAAGGCGATCGATGCCGCCATTGCCCAGGCAAAGCGAGTGGCCGACAGGCCTTCGCTCATCATCGCGCGGACGCACATTGCCTGGGGCAGCCCGCACAAACAGGACACCGCCGAAGCCCACGGGGCCCCACTCGGCGCCGACGAGGTGAAAGCGACGAAGCAGAACCTCGGCTGGCCCTCGCTCGAGCCATTCTACGTTCCGGACGACGCGCTCGAGCAATGGCGTACCGCCAAAGCGCGCGGCGCGCAGCTCGAGGACGACTGGAAGAGGAAATGGGATGCGTACCGCGCGGCGCATCCTGAGCTTGCGGCCGAGCTGGAGCGCCGGATCGCGGGCCGGCTGCCGGCCGGGTGGGATGCGGCGTTGCCGGTGTTCGGGCCGGCGGACGCGCAGGCGACCCGGGCGGCGTCGGGGAAAGTGCTGAACGCGATCGCCGCGAAGCTCCCCGAGTTGATCGGCGGGTCCGCCGATCTCACGGGCTCGAACAACACCGAGATCAAGGGGGGCGGACCCGGCCGCAACTTCCATTACGGCGTCCGCGAGCACGCGATGGGCGCCGTGCTGAACGGCATCACCCTCCATCGCGGCTTCATACCGTTCGGCGGAACGTTCCTGATCTTCTCCGACTACATGCGGCCATCCATTCGGCTGGCGGCGCTGGCGCATCTCACGCCCATCTACGTGTTCACGCACGACTCGATCGGCCTGGGCGAAGACGGACCGACGCATCAGCCGATCGAGCAGCTCGCCGCGCTGCGCGCGATCCCCAACATGACTGTCATCCGCCCCTCCGATGCGACGGAAGTCGTGGAGGCGTGGCGCGCGGCGATTACGCATCGCAACGGACCAGTGGCGCTCGTGCTGACGCGTCAAAAGGTCGCGGTCGTAGATCGCACCAAGTGCGCGCCGGCCGCGGGACTCCATAAGGGCGGCTATGTGCTCGCCGATTCCGAGGATCCCGACATCGTACTGATGGCGACAGGGTCGGAAGTCGAGCTGATCCTCGGCGCGTACGAAAAGCTGAAGGCTGACGGCAGACGGCCAAGGGCTGTCTCCATGCCCTGCCTCGAGTATTTCGCCATGCAGTCACAGGACTATCAGGACTCCGTGCTGCCGCCTGGCGTGCCGCGCATCGCGGTCGAAGCAGCCGCCCCGCAGTCCTGGTATCGCTGGGTGCCGGAAGACAATGGCGTGATCATGGGCATCGACCGATTCGGCGAGTCGGCGCCCTATCAGCGGATCTACCAGGAGTTCGGACTGACCGTGGACGGGGTGGTTGCAGAAGCCCGGCACCACACCTAGGTTCGCGAACGATATTGTGACGGCATCAGTCATCGGCTTGTCGGGCAGTCCCAACACGGCCTCTCGCTCACGCGCGCTGCTCGAGCCGGCGCTCGCGGAGATGGAGCGCTTTGCCGAAGAGGTGATCCCGCTCGTCAACGAGCCGTCCACCGTGCAATGAGCCGCCCCGCTTCGCGCCCGGAGCGTACGCACGCCGACACCCCGGCACCATCGTAGCCCGCGCCCGCGATCGCGATGGGCGGCAGGCGGGTCAGCCGGTGACGGACTTCGCTGAGATGGTCGCGATGCGGCGCGTGGTAGCGGGGCAGCCCGCGTATCCAGTGGAACGCCCGAGACCACAGCGGCTCGCCGCGCAGCCGCAGAATCGCGGCGAGCTGCGTATGCGCAGCCTCCGCCGGATCGCCGTCTCCAAGCGCGAGATAGGCGCGCAGGAGCACGTGGCCTTCGGGGGCCCGGCCCGGGAATTTCGCCGACGCATAGGTACACGCGCGGAGACGCAGTGGCGCGTCATTAAGTAGGGGCGCAGCATGCTGCGCCCCTACAATGTTCGGATCCACTACAAATCCCGCCCCACTCATCGGCGCCCCCACCTGATCCATCCGATACGCCAGCGACACGGTTATGCTCGACACATACGTCACCTCGGCGAGGACGCGCGCGTGCGTGACGCCAACGCCCTCCAGGAGGCGACCGGCGGCGTATGCGGGAAGCGCGAGCACAACCCCGTCCGCCTCGTGCGTCGAGCCACCGGTGATCGCGATTCGCCAGCGGTCGCCCTCCCGCGTCAGGCCGGCGACACCCTGTGTGAATTTCAGGACTCCGGCGAGCCGCTGGCTGAGCGCCACGACCGGCTGACTCATTCCCGCGGCGAAGCTCCGGAATCCTGCCGCCACCTCCGCACTCTTCGCCTCGATGCCGAGGAACGCTGCCGCGCGCCCGTCCTCGACGGGAGCGAGCTGCTTGCCCGTCCACATTGACGTCCCGCGGGCGCGCTGATTGACGACCTGATCCCCGATGCCCAGCTCCGCGGCGAGCGCGGGCAGCTCGGGCTCGCCCGCCAGAAAAGCGTCGGGCCCGCCCTCCACGATGAAACCGTGCAGCTGCTCCGTCACAATCACGCCACCCGCCCGGCGCTCGCTCTCGAGGACGGTGACGTCGCAGCCCTCGGTCCGCGCGAGCTCCCACGCCGCCGCCAGCCCCGCGATCCCGGCGCCGATGACGATGACTTTCACAGCCATCCCCGGCCCGAGGCCGCCGTGCGCACGACGTCGGCGACTGCGGCGACGAGACCCGCGTCCGCGTTGAGCGAGGCGGTCCGCTCGAGCTGGATGCCAAGCCGCCTGGCCAGCGCCTGGTACTCGACGTCGATGTCATAGAGGATCTCGACGTGGTCGCAGACGAAGCCGATGGGAACGAGCAAGACCGCGTCGTGACCCGCTTTGGCGAGCTCCGTGATCACGGCTGCCGCGTCGGGCCCCAGCCAGGGCTCGGCGGTTGCCCCGGCGCTCTGATACGCCAAACGCCAGCTCGTCAGGCGCGCGCGTTTGGCGGCCTCCGTCGCGCTGGCCTTGAGCTCGTCGGGATAAGGATCGGCGGAAGCGAGAATGCGCTCCGGTAGGCTGTGCGCCGTAAAGACCACCTGTACGGCCGACGGCTCGGGAAAGCGCTGCAGCGCTTGCAGGATGCGGTCGGCAACGCCATCGAGGAACTGCGGCTGGCCCCACCACGTGCGGACCAGCGAGACATCGAGGCGCCCGTCGGCGGCTTGGAGCAGTTTCTTCTCGTACGCCCCGACCGACATGTTCGAGTAGTGCGGCGCCATCGCGACGCCGACGATGCGACGGTGGCCGGCCTGGGCGATCTCCGCGACGACATCGTGGATGTAGGGATGCCAGTGCCGCATACCCACGTAGATGCGGAACTGATCGCCGAGCACCCGGCCGATTCCTGCGGCCTGCGCACGCGTCAGCTCGAGAATCGGGGACCGGCCGCCGATGCGTGCGTAGCGCGCACGAATCTCCTCGACCAGCTGCGGCTTGGTCGGCCGGCCGCCGCGGATGTCCATGAGGTAGGGCTGCACCTCATCGATGTTGCCTGGTCCCCCGTATGCCATCACGAGGACGGCGACCTGCTCAGCCGCCATGCACGAGATCCACGACCGCCCGCACCGCCGCGACGTCCGTCTCCGGGAGTACGCCGTGACCGAGGTTGAAGATGTGGCCGGGTCGACCGCCGGCGCGCGCCAGGATGCCCGAGACCTGACGACCGCGCTCCGCGGCGGGCGCCAGCAATGCAGCCGGCTCGAGATTGCCCTGGATCGCCCGATCCCCGATCCGGGACCACGCCGCGTCGAGGGGAATGCGCCAGTCGATGCTGATGACGTCACCGCCGGCCGCCGCGAAATCCTCGAGAAACGTCGCGGTGCCGGTGCCGAAGTGAATCAGCGGCACCTGCGATTCCCCCGCGAGCGCCAACGCTTTCCGGCTATGCGGCTGCACATACGTGCGGTAGTCGTCGGGCGACAGACAGCCGACCCAGCTGTCGAACAGCTGCAGTGCCTGCGCGCCGGCGCGCGCCTGGGCGGCGAGGAACTTGCCAACGACGTCGGCGAGTTTGCTCAACAGCAGGTGCCAGGTGTCTGGTGCCTGGTACATGAAGGCCTTGGTCTTCGTAAACGTGCGGCTCGCGCCGCCCTCGATCGCGTAGCTCGCCAGAGTGAAGGGGGCGCCGGCGAATCCGATGAGCGGCACGTCGGCCGGCAGCGCGCGGCGCGCCAGCCGAATCGCCTCCAGGACGTACCCGAGCTCCGCGTCGACGTTGAACGAGGGGAGACGTTCGACATCGGCGGCGTCGCGGATCGGACGGTCGATGTGCGGTCCCTCTCCCGCCTTGAAGCTCAGACCGAGACGCAGCGGCTCGAACGGGAGCAGGATGTCGGCGAATACGATCGCCGCATCGACGCCGAGACGCTCGACCGGCTGGAGCGTGACCTGGGCGGCGAGCTCGGGACTGCGACAGAGATCGAGGATGGAATGGCGCTCACGGAGCTTGCGGTACTGCGGCATGTAGCGCCCCGCCTGCCGCATGAACCAGACTGGCGTGACGTCGGTGCGCTCCCGACGGCACGCTTTAAGGAACCGCAGGCTCCCGTGCCTCGTGAGCGATGAGAATCGTGTCGCCGTCCAGTTTCACCTGATAGGCCATCACGGGATGGACGGGCGGACCGCCGAGCACGCGGCCGGTCTCCAGCGAGAACACGCCTTCGTGCCAGGGACAGGTCACGGCGCAGCGGGCCGCATCGACCGTGCCTTCCGAAAGGCTCGCACGCGCATGCGTGCAGCGGTTGGCGATCGCGTAGATGGTGCCGTTCACGTTGAAGAGCGCGACGGCCTCGTTGGCGGCGTACACGCGTTTGGCACTGCCGGGGGGCAGATCGGACAAGGCCGCGACCGGGGTGTAGCCGTCGGTGCGCGTGGGTCGCCGCGCGATCGACTCCGCCGCGCCCGCGCCACCCAGCGTGTCGAGCATATCCCACAGCGACATTTGCACGCAGGTGAAGGTGGGCGTGTCGCGGAGCGTGTAGGACGACGCTTCGCTCTCGCGCAGCTCCATCACCAGATCGAGGAACTCGGCAGGGTTGTCGCCCTCGAACGCGACGATGAACTCCTGGTCGTCGAGACCGTAGGAGTACGTCGTGTTCAGGCGAATGGTCGGGTACTTGCGGCCGATGCGGACGTGCTCGTCCATCATGCGCTGGCGCTCCGGTTTCGGCAGCGCGTACCACGGCCTCGTCTTGATGAACGGATAGACGAAGAGATACTTCGCCGCACTCGGCTGGATAACGAGGCGCTGTTCCTGCGCCTGTTCGGGGGCGGCGGGAAACTCGTAAATCGAGCGCCGCGTCATCGCCAGATAGCTGTAGGGAATCGCGAGATAGCCGCCGAGATCGGTGCGGTTCAGCGCGGTCTGGAGCTCGACCAGCGCGTCGAGGTCTTCCGACACCTGCCACAACAGGAAGTCGGTGTCGCCCCGAATGCCGACGAGACCGTAGGGTCGCAGCAACAGGCGGCCATGATAGCGCTCGAGGGTCTCGCCAAATTCGATCTTGGCCGCGGCTTGGCGTTCGGCGGTCAGCCGTCGCCAGGCAGGGTCCAGCTTATAAAAGGCGTACCGAACGACTTGGCGTTTTTCGGATTTCGAGTCCGGCATGCTGTGAATCTAATCGGGAGAGGGGAGAAGGGAGATGTACTATCCGTGCATCGTCACGTACCTCTCCCTTCTCCCTTCTCCCGCATCTCGTGCAGATACCTCTTCACCAACAGATAGGTCAGCCAGGAGAACCCACCGATTGGCAGGAGTACCATGAAGATCGAGCTCCAGAAGTAGATGATGTCCATCCCGTCGCCGTGCAGCAGGACCACCAGATCGAGCATCATCGGCCGATGAAGCGCCGCAGATGGCGCAGATAGTAGGTGAGCCCCGCGCCCAACACGGCGAATCCGATGCCCAGCACCATCTGCCCGCGCCACAACGACCAGAGCGCGAACCCGGCGCAGAAGACGATGCCGGTGGTAATAAGCACGCGATGAAAGGGAATCATTTCGGGGCTAGGCTGCTTTGTCCAGCACCATGAGCGTCAACAAGGCCGGCAGGTAGAGAATGGACACAAAAAAGAGTCGCCAGGCGCGCGACGGCGTGGCTCCGATCAGCAATCCGGTCCCGGCTGCGACGTACCCAATCCCCAGCACCAAGGCCCCAAAAAAGTACCACGCGCCCGTTACGCCGAGCAACGTGGGCAGCAGGCTGATCGGGAGCAGCGCCATCGCGTAGAGCAATGCCATCCGGCCGGTGTCCCGACCATCATCGTCGGCGACGCTGAGCATGCGCAAGCCGCTGACGCGATAGTCCTCGCGGTACAACCAGGCGAGCGCGAGGAAATGCGGCAGCTGCCACAGGAACAAGATCCAGAACAGTGCGGCGACGGCGGCCCCGAGGCTGCCGCCCGCTGCGGTCCAACCGCCGACGATCGGCAACGCCCCGGGCACCGCGCCAACCAGCGTGTTGAGCGAGGTCGTCCGCTTCAGCGGCGTGTAGAGGAGCACGTAGCTCGCGAACGTCAGCGCCGCGAGCGCCGCGGTGATCAGGTTGACCGTCGCGCCCAGGTAGACGACGCCAAGGGCGGTGATCGCCGAGGCGAACCAGATCGCGGCGCGTGGGGTGAGGCGTCCCGACGGCAGCGGCCGCCGCCGCGTCCGCATCATCCGGGCATCGACGTCGCGCTCGCGAATCTGATTCCACGCGTTCGTCCCACCCGCCACGAGCGCCGTCCCGATCAATGTGTTCGCCAGCAGCAACAAATCCACGCGCCCCTCCGCGCCGAGGTAAAACCCCGCGGCGGCGGTGAGGAGCACCAGCTGCGTGATGCGCGGCTTGGTGAGCTCGAGCAGCGACCCGGCTAGAATACTTTCTCCATGATGACCACGGTCACGAGAATCACGGCAAGCGGCAACGGAACGATGAAGATCAGTCGCAGCCGCCAGCGCTCGAACTTGAGATGCATGAAGAACAGCGCGACGAGCATCGCTTTCCAGATGGCCAGAATGAGCAGCAGGATCAACTTTAGGTTGCGCGACACCGGCAGCTCAAACGCCAGCAACACCTCGGCGATCGTCATCACGAACAGATACAGCCAAATCAGCATGTAGTTCGGCCGAACGTGCGCTGTGGTCGGAGGAGTCGTCATGGAGTCCCGGGCCTCAGATCAGGTAGACGATCGTGAACAGGATGATCCATACCAGGTCGACGAAGTGCCAGTACAAGCCGATGACCTCGATGCCGCGGTAGTCCTGCGGGGAATACTTCTCCGGCAGCACCTTGGTGAAATAGAGATACAGCATGCTGATCACGCCGCACGTGACGTGGAAGCCGTGGAAGCCCGTCATCGTGAAGAACGTCGATCCGTACATGCCCGCGACCCCGGCACCGTACTTCACCGGATCCGCGAGCGCGTGCTCGGCAAGCAGCGAGCCCTCCCGGTATCCATTCGGTGTGAACCCGTGCCCCACGAGCTTGATGTACTCGACGACCTGCACGCCCACGAACCCGGCGCCGCAGATGATCGTGACGAGCAGCCAGAACTTGAGCCCGCCGTCCTGCAGCGTCTTCCCCGGCACCTTGCGGAGGAAGTACTTCTTGCCGTCCGCGATCGCGGCGTACGCTTTGACCATCGAGACGGACGAGCAGATCAGCAGGAAGGTGTTCAGGCCCGTGAGCGGCACGTTGAGGACCGCGCCGGGCTGCGCCCACGGCGTCGACATGCCGAAGCGCAGCACGATGTACGAGCCGATCAGCGCCGTGAAGAACATCACGTCGCTCGCCAGGAAGACCCACATCCCCAGTTTGTTGCTGTAAACTCCCGCCCCCGTCTCGGCCGGACTTGGCGGCCGCATCTGATCGAGGGCTTGAGTCGCGTGCGTCATCGTCCTCTCCGGTCAGTGGGTGGCCGGCAGCGGCGCCGGCACGGGGTCGCGGTCGGTGGGCAGCTTCAGGTACTGCGGCAGATAGTCCTTGTCGCCGGCTTCCGGCGCGCTGAACTCATACGGTCCGCGGTACACGTTGGGAGTTTTCGGGGCCCAGTTGCCGTGCGGGGCGGGATTGGGCAGCGACCACTCGAGCCCGTTGTCGTCCCACGGATTCTGCGGCGCCTTTTTGCCGAACTTCAGGCTCCAGAGGAAGTTGAACGCGAACAGGAACTGCACGGCGAACAGCGCGAACGCACTGTAGGTAATGAACACGTTGAGCGGCTGCTGCGGCTTGAGGTAGTCGTAAATCGTGGGGTCGTAGATGCGCCGCATCTGACCGCCCATGCCGATGACGTGCATCGGGAAGAACGTCATGTTGTAGAAAATGAACGTCAGGACGAAGTGCACTTTCCCGATCCGCTCGCTCATCAGCCGGCCGAACATCTTGGGATACCAGTACGTGATCGCCGCGAACAGCGCGAACAGCGATCCGCCGAACAGCACGTAGTGGATGTGCGCCACGATGAACTGGGTGTCGTGCAGCGGGATATCCACCGGCGTCGCCGCCATGAAAATGCCGGACAAGCCGCCGATCGTGAACATCGACACGAAGCCGACGGCGTTGAGCATCGGCACGTGGAAGCGCAGGTTGCCGCGCCACATCGTGCCCATCCAGTTGAACACCTTGATCGCCGACGGCACCGCGATGAGCAGCGTCGAGACCATGAACGTCGACCCCAGGGTCGGGTTCATGCCGCTCATGAACATGTGGTGGCCCCACACGATCCATCCGAGGAACGCGATCCCGATGATGGCGAACACCATCGAGTGGTAGCCGAAAATCGGCTTGCGGCTGCCGTTGGCGATGATGTCGGACACCATGCCCATCGCGGGCAAGATCAGGATGTAGACCTCCGGGTGCCCGAAGAACCAGAACAGGTGCTGCCACAAGAGCGCCTGGCCGCCCGCCACCGGATCGAAGAAGTGCGTGCCGATCGTCTGGTCGAACAGGAGCATGATCGCGGCGCCCTGCAGCACCGGCAGCGCCAGCACGCCGAGGATCGCGGTGATGAACAGCGCCCAGACGGAGAGCGGCATGCGGAACCAGGTCATCCCGGGCGCGCGGTGGTTGATCACGGTGGTGATGTAGTTCACCGAGCCCAAGACCGACGACAATCCCAGCACGACGATCGAGATACTCCACAGCTGCTGGCTGTATGTCGCGCCGGAGAGATCGGGGCGGGCCGAGAGCGGCGCGTACATCGTCCAGCCGGCGCGGGGCGCCCCATCGGGGACGAAGAAGCCCGCCAGCATGATCATGCCGGCGAGCAGCGCGAGCCAGAACGACCACATGTTGATCCGGGGGAACGCCATGTCGTGCGCCCCCAGCTTCAACGGAATCAGGAAGTTGGCGTACACCCCGACGAGCAGCGGCATGATGGCAAAGAACACCATGAACGTGCCGTGCATCGTGACGAGCTGGATGTAGTACTCGGGGAGGATCACGCCGTTCTGGACCATGCTCTCCGGCAGGATCCCGCCGCCGGGCATCGGCTGGCCCGGGAACCCGAGCTGCCAGCGGATCTGCATCGCCAGCAGTCCACCGAGCAGCAAGAAGAACAGGCTGACGAACAGGAACTGGATGCCGATGATCTTGTGGTCGGTGGAGAAGATGTATTTGCGCCAGAAGCTCATCGGCGCGTGGTGCGCGTCACCGTGAGCTTCGGGCCTAGCGTGCGCGACGCTCGTCATTCGGTCCCTCCGGCGGCTTGTTGAGCGACCCATGCCTTGTACTCGTCGGGCGTATGTACGAACACGCGTGCCCGCATGCGGTAGTGTCCCATCCCACATAGCTCGGCGCAGCCGATTTCGTACTCGCCCGTCTTCGTGGCCTCGAACCAAGCCGTGATCTGCATCCCCGGAACCGCGTCCTGTTTGACACGCCATTCGGCCACAAAGAACGAGTGAATCACGTCCTCGGAGCTGAGCTCGACGGCGGTCGGCTGGTTGACGATGACGTGCAGCTGGTTGCGTACGGTAAAGTCGTCGCTTGTACCGAGCTTCTCGTCCGCCCCGGGGTAGGTCACCTGCCATTCGAACTGCTTGGCATGCACCCCCAGGTGATAGGCGTTGGGTGGGATGCTCTTCTTGTCCTTCATGATCACCCAGTAGTGATTGCTGATCAGTCCGAGCGCGACCATGGTCACGGCGGGGATCGCCGTCCAGATCACTTCCGCGCGCGTCGAGCCGTGCGTGTAGAACGCCTTCCGCCCGGGTCGCCCGCGGTAGCGTATCACGAACGTGACCAGTCCCACCTCGACGATGACGAGCGCGATTCCCGTGATGATGAGTATCGCCAGAAACAGCGTGTCGATCGGACCGGCGAACGTCGAGCCTGCGTCGGGAAGCCACCAACGCATTCGGGTCTCTCCTCGCGCTAGCGCGCGGCGAAAGTGAAGTTGGCCGTCTTGCTTTCGGTGCCCGCGATTGTCACGGTCGCCGTCTGCGTGCCGAACTTCTCGTGCCAGGCCTCGATCGTATACGTCCCGGGCGGCAGGCCGGTGATCGTGAAGCTCCCGTCTTCCTTGGAGACCGAGAAGAACGGATCGGGGCGCACCCCAAGGTACGCGTGCATCCAGCCGTGCACGTTGCACTCGAGATTCACCATCACTTCAGGTTGCGCGAACGTCCGCGTCGTCTTCATCCCAGCGCTCGGCTGGCTCACGTTGAACGGCCGGTTGGCTTTGGCGATGGCCTTGATGTTGTGGAGCACGGGATCGGTGTTCAGAATCTCGAGCGGCTGACCCACCATGATCCCGAAGACGTGCGGATGATAGCGGCAGCCGTCCTGATCCAGAACCACGGGTGTCGTCGGCGCAGTGAACGTCTGGCCCGCGGGCACGCCGGCTTTCACGTACACGAAAACGTTCGCCAGGGCGTTGGCTGGTCCGGCCACCACATTCTCTTCGGTCGGCGTCGTCTTGTATTTCGCCTTGCACGCCGCCTCTTCACTCATGTCGATCGCCGGGTTGCGAGGCGCGGTGCCGGTGAACTTGATCTTCCCGGTGACCGTCCCACCCGCCGCCGTGACTTCAGCCGCGGGGACTGCAGGTGGGGCTGCCGGCGGTGCTGCCTGAATGGTACCGTCTCCCTTGCTGCACACGGTGAGCAGGAACATCCCACCCACCACGCTGAAAATTCTGCCGTTCATTGCTGCCTCCGGTATGAAGTCTTCTGCTGCGCGCGCCACACGACCAGCATGCCCAACCCCAGGGTGAGCATCATGGCGAGCACCGGCGAGATGAACACGCGGGCCGGCACCGGTTCGTCGAGGGCGAGGAAATACCAGGCTGAAGCAAGTGCGCGCGTGAAGACGACCCGCCACTGGCCGTGGTCGTAGACTGCTTGCACCCCCGGCGCCGAGCCGGCCCGCGGATCGAACCGATCGATCCCGCGGGCGAGACCGGCGACGGCGGCGGTCCGGGAGCCGCTGGACCAGCGCCACTGATACACGGGCGCGCTGGGACTCCCCATGAGGAAATAGGGCCGCTCCATCCCTGCGGGGATGGAGACGGGGAACTGCACGGCCAGCTGGTCCGGCCAGGGCGCCGGCTGCTCAGGCGTCGAGTCGTCGCTGTCGAGCGTATTGAGTACGCGCCCAACGTACGTCAACCAGGCCGTGTCCGGGCTTTCGGACCGGTCATCCCACGCCACGCGCAGCGCGATCGAGTCGGCGGTGTGCACCGCCTTCACCCAGACGCCCGACACGGCCGGCGCGAACCACCGCTCCTTGTGAATGATTTGCCCCACGAGCGGGAACCAGTACTCGTCGACCGACATCCAGGCGGAATCGTCCGACGCGTGCGGCAGCGCTTTTGTGACGAGCGGCGCGTGGATCACATCGCGCACAGCCGGCGCTTCCGCGGGTGACAGGCTGCGCACGTACTGGGCGACGCGCCACAGCTGCTCGTCGCTGAGGAATTTCTGGTCGATCAGATCGCTGAACGACGGCATCGGCGTGCCGTCGAGACCGGTGCGCAGCCGGTGGTAGATGTCCTCCACCGTGCCGCCGCCGTTGAAGCGCCAGTTCTCGTGCAGATCGGCGGCGAAGATGGGATGGCCGGCGTCGTCCTTCAGCGTGGGCGCGGACGGTCCGTCGCCCCGCCCCAGGTCCCCGTGACATTTGCGGCAGCCGATCGAATCGTAGAACTGTCGCCCCACCCGCAGCGCGTCCGCACCGCCGCCACCGCCCGGCGCGCTGCCGAACTTGATCGGCTGCGGCCGCTGCGTGGTATCGGTGAAGAACGTCGAAAACGTCTTGATGTAGGCGAGCACATCGCGCCGCTGCCGATCGGAGAGCCGCGTCTTCCAGCCCGGCATCGCCGTGCCGGGGAGGCCGTCATCGATGGAGCGCAACAAATCGGCGTCGGTCGGCAGTTGGCCGCTCGGCGTGGAACGAATCTGATAGATCGCGCCCGTGAAGTCGCGCGGCGGGGGGATCATGTGGCGCGCGCCCTGGCCGTCACCGGCGCCGTTGTCCCCATGACAGCCGGCGCACCATTTCGTGTACACGATCTTGCCTGCGGTGGTATCCTGGGGCAAATGCGTGCGCCGTGCGCCGTGAGCCGTGCGCGGGAACGCAACTACGAACCCGAAGACGAGCATGATTACCGGCGCACGGCGCACAGCGTACGGCGCACGCATCATTTGCTCGCCCCTTCCGCACTGACCTCCCACGTTCTGGGTTTCCATCCCGTCTGATCATAGAGGAAGAGCACCACCGACCAGATCTCGCCTTCGGTCAGGAAGTCTTCCCACGCCGGCATCGCCGAATTCCACGGCGTCCCTTCGCGCGGCAGCCCCGGCCCCCCCTTCGCAACACGCCAGAACACGAAGCTCTCGGTCAGCTGTGCGATCGTGCCGTTGTCCTGGAAGTTTGCCGGCAGGGGATTGAGCCCCGACGCGAAGTGGCCCTGGCCGTCGAGGTGATCGCCGTGACAGGGCACGCAGTTCTGGTAGTAGATCCGGCGACCTTCGGCGACGTGCGTCGCCATGTCTCCCTGGCGGCGCAGCGGATTCTCGAGCCCGACCAACGTGATCGTCTTGCCGCGGAATGTGATCTGCGACGGTGGAGCCGGATGGATCGATCGCAGGTTGGGTGGCGCGGCGACGCTCGCCTTGACCTGACTGTAGGTGAGACAGCCCACCATCAGCGTGACGGCGGCGAGCAACGCCGTGCGTACGACCTTGAGGCGCGGCTGGATGAGCACCTCGTGCAGTGGCTCTTTGAAGAGCGTCCAGCGCGCCTCCTCGTCGCTCACCCAGATCAGGATCCCGACGAGCACCGTCGCCATGTACTGCAGCACGACGCTCTTCGGCACCACCGCGCTGCCGGGCAGTGCTGGGATGACGAAGACGATGACCAGGTACGCGAGGACCAGCAGGCCTACAGCCTGCCAGAACGGGTGCTTGAGGTAGGCTTTCACTTGTGCCCCGCCAGGAACTGCACCAGGGCTTCCAGCTGCTCGGCGGTGAACTGATGACCAAACGTCTTCGGCATGACGCCCTTGAACTTCTCATACCCCTTCGCCGTCTTCGCATCGGGGAGCAGGATGGACTCGCGGATCAGGTTTGCCGACAGCCGCGACCCGACGTGCGTGAGATCCGGTCCAATCGCGCCGCCTTCACCATTGATCTTGTGACAGGCGGTGCAGCCGGCGCCGCGAATCATCGTCATCGGATCGGTGCTGCCGGCGGCAATGCCGCCGGAGGGGGTGGAGGTTGTCGAGGTTGTCGCGGCTGTGGAGGACCCCGCTGGCGGAATGTCGGATGCCGTCACATCAACCGTTCCGCCGTTCGACTCGAGGAACGCCACCAGCGCCCAGATCTGCTGCGGCGACAGGATGCGCCCCATCTCCGGCATGATGGGCTCGTAGCCGGTCACGACGTAGGTGCGAGGGCTGGTGAGTGACTCGTAGAGATAGGCCTTGCAGTCCTTGCCGGCCTCACGCTTGCCGCAGCGCGCGCCGATCGGGCCTTGTCCCTTCTCGTCGGTCAAGAGATTCGGGGCGCGCGTGCCGAGGCCGTGACAGGCGGTGCAGCCCCCCGCGCCGTGATACAGCTGATCGCCCGCGTTCGTGAGCTGCTCGGGCGTCACGTTCGCACCGAGCGCCAACGCGCGCGGGACTTCTGACTGCACCTGGGGAATCTTGTTCGCGATCAGGGTGTAGAGCGCGAGCGTGCCGAGCACGACGCCGATGATGCGGAGATTAATGGCCCACATGCGGCGCCTCCACCGTCGACGGCACAAACGTCGACTTCTCGGCAAGTCCCCCGAGCCAGAAGATGAAGCCGACGAGCGAGAGGAAGATCAGCACGCAGGTGCTGATCATGATCGCCGCGTATCCCAGCGCCGGGGTCGCCGCGTAGGGCGTCATGTCCTGTATGACTCCATACACGTGCCAATGCTGGCGGATGCCGCTGCGCGCGAATCCCATCAGACCCATCAGCCAGGTGAACGTGACGGCGAGAATGAAGAGCGCGTACTGCGAGCGCGGCGGCATCTTGCCCCACTGAATCGCACCGAGCGACTGTGCGCCGCGGGCCATGAGCACGTCGATGAGCGTGACGAAAATGATGCAGGCCAGGACCGCACCGACCTGGTACACCGAATACCCGATGCGGACGATCGCCTCTACGAAGTAGCCGCGAATCCCGAAGAACAACACGATGGCGGCGGCGATCACGAACATCCCTGCCTGGATGCGCGTGCCGGTCTGCGCCCACGGCACCACCTGCCGGATGTTGGCCCGCCGGTACAGCAGGAACGAGAGGAACGTCGACAGAATCATCAAATTGACGGCGGTGTTCTTGGCGCTCATGACGCCGAGCGCGCCGAGTAGCGGGTGATGGGAACCGCCCATCGCCGCCAGCTCGCGCGAGTCCGCGATCATCGTGTGCGGCGTACCCCACACGAGCGCGCCCAGCACCAGCACGACCAGCAGCCATTTCGTGTACGGGCGGAAGCGTTCGGCCCCGGGAATCCGGCCCATCCCGACCCAGAGGTAGTAATTGCCGGCGAGGAACAGCACCGCGATGAGGAAGGCCTGGATCACCCAGAGCCAGCTCATGAAGCCGCCCATCATGGTGATGCCCAACGACTGGTCATACTGGTAGATCTCACGCCCCAGCCAGTAGCCGGCGAACGGCAGCACGATCAGCGCGGACATCGCGATGAAGTTCCCGACGTAGCCCATCCAGTCGTAGTGCGCGCGCTCTTCTTCGGTCCTGGCGGCGAGGAAACGGTAGCTCGCATACGCGCCCACGATCGCGCCCCCGAACACGACGTTGCCGATCAAGCGGTGAATGTTGATCGGCATCCAGGTGTGGTTCAGGATCGCGTGCCAGAGCTTGATGCTGGTGGGGGACGTCTCGGGCGTGATGTCGCGCGGCGGCGTCATCATGTACGTGAGCCACGAGTCGGCGATGAACATCACGATGGTGCCCCAGACGTTCAGCAGGATGCCGAGGCACCAATGCACGATCTTGGCGCGGCCGTACTTCCATCGGTCCCAACCGTAATAGTAGAGGTACAACGTGAACGACTCGAAGAAGAAGATCGAGACGTACACCCACATCGAGACGCCGAAGATCGCCGTCAGGTAGGCCCAGAACTTCGGATACAAGGTCGACAGCAGGAAGACGAACACGGCTCCCCAGATCGCTGTCGCGCTGTAGGCGATCAGCAGGAGCCGCGTGAACTCCTTGGAAAGGCGGTCGTAGCGCTGATCTTTGCCGAAAATCCCGATCGCTTCGGCCACGACAGCGAAAATCGGCACGCCGAGCACGAACGCCGCGAACATCAGGTGGATCTCCGCCGCGATCCATATGGCTGCTCGACTCCCGATGACCGGAAAGTCTCGGTATGCACTCGCAGTATCGGCGACCGCCTGAACGAGGTATTCGGTCATCGGTTATCGGTCATCGGCTTCGGACACGAAGAAGGGTTTGCGCTTGGAGAAATCGATCGGCATCGCGCTCCGGATGTCGGCCAGCAGCTCCGGCGTGATCTCGTGCAGGCCCCGCTCGCGCGCCCAATCCTCGACGCGCTTCGCGACGACGCCGCGAACGAACGACGGGATGCGGTCGAGCCGCGACCGCGCGGCGGCCGACCACGTCAGCGCGGGCGTGAACTCCTGCCCGTACGAGACCTCGTGCTGCGGCTCGATGACCGTCGCGCCCGCGGGCTCGTAGACGCAGGACGGATCGGCGGCAAGCACATCGCCGGACTGCGCGAACGCGCGCGCGCGGCAGCCGCCACACAGCTTCTGGTACTCGCAGCGGCCGCACTTGCCGCCAAGCTTCCCTTCACGCAGCTGCCGGAACAGCGGCGCGCTACGCCAGATCTCGCCGAAGCGTTGCGCGCGAAGGTCGCCGGCGACTTCGGGGAGATAGGGACACGGCGTGAGCTTGCCGTCGGGCGTGATGCGGCAGTACTGCGTGCCGCAGGGACAGCGCGTCTCGTAATTCAGGATCGGGGACTCGGGATCGGCCGTATGCACGTGCCGCATGAAATGCGGCGCGCATTTAGCACGGACTAACATGCGACCTCTGAACTCACGTTGCCAACGAGCCAAATCGGCCAGGACGGTTTCGTAGTCGGCGGGAGCGAGATCTGATAGAGAAGCACCGCGGCCGGTGGCCACCAAGAAATAACAATTAAAGGCTACGGCACCCTGCTCCGCCGACCACTGCGCGACGCGCTCCAGCTCGGCGCGATTGCCCTTGGTCGCCGTCGTCTGGACGATGAAATCGAGCCGCTGCGCGCGCAGCCGGCCGAGCGCTAGGGTCGTGGCCTCGAGCGAGCCTTTGCCGTGGCGGAAGTTGTCGTGGTAGGTCGGCCGCAAGGAATCGATCGAGACCGCCACCCCGCGCACACCGGCCGCCTTGAGCGCGGCGATCCGCTCGTCCGTCAACAGCGTGCCGTTCGTCCCGACCACCACGGTCGCGCCATGCTGCGAGGCGTACCCGGCGATCTGTGTCAGGTCGGGGCGCAAAAGCGGCTCGCCGCCTGACAGGATCAGCATGGGCGCCGGATTCACGGCGAGCAGCTCGTCCACGATCCGCAGGCACTCACTCGTCGCGAGCTCTGACGTCGCGCTCTCGTGCGGCCCTGCCGAAATGTAGCAGTGGGCGCACTCGAGGTTGCAGCGCCGCGTGAGATTCCAGGCGACGACGTGTGGGACGTAGGGGGGGCTGGGGGGGCTCACTGCAGCAGCTTCTCGACCGCCCGTTTCGCCTCTTCAGGCGTGACCGTTTTCATGTCAACGGGGCACTTGTCCATCTTCGCTTCGATGTCCCGGATGGGACAGCGCGTGATCCCCTGCGCCTTCGCTTCCTCGATAAACGCCCGCATCTCGGGCGAGAACGCGTCCTTCCCCTCGGCCTCCGCGCGGATCTGCTTGGCGCGCAGCTCGGTGAACATCACCATCATCGTGTCGATGTCGAACTCGTCAGCCTCGATCATCGCCTGCTTGTTGTCGTCCATGACGTGGGTCGTGACACGCCAGATGTCGTGGTTGCGGGCGAAACGCTCCACGGTGTTCCGCGCGAGGGGACGCGCGATCAGCGGCACGAGCTGCAGCCGCTCCCACCCCTCCTCGGTCCAGACGATCGGGTCGGTGGCGACGCGCGGGCGCGTTGAAACCGCGCCTGTGACCGGACATTTGACCTCAATGACAGGTGTCAGGGGCTCGGTGTCAGAATCGTGGCCCTGGACCTTGGTGGCTTTCATCTGCTCGGTCGCCTTCACCTCGGCGAGGGCGATCTCTTCGGCGCTGCCGATGCCCATGATCAGCTGCATGTGCGTGGGCAGGAGCTTCTGGATGGCTTCGTCGAGCAGCTTGCTGGTTACGATACTGCCACCTTTTTCAAGGACGAACTCCTCGACGGCGCGGCGCGCGATTCCCTGCGCGAACGGCGGCACGCGCAGAATCCGCACCTCGGCTTCGGGCGCCCAGGGCAACCCCGCCTGCCCGTCTTCCTCAATCCAGGGAATGTCTTCGGGCCGCACTCCGACTACACCCGTCAACAGCACAGAGCACGGCGCCAGCCGCAGCAGATTCTCCGCCTGCGATCCCAGCTCCGTGTTTTCGACGCGGTGCGCCCCGTGGCGCCCGATTACCAGCAGTGATGGCTTGATCTCCTCCACCCATTGCATGATCACCTGGAACGGCTTGCCGATGAGGATCTGCGTCTTGAGTGGGACGTCGGGATACTGCTGCGCCATCACCTCCGCGCGCTTCAGGTTCGCCTGGCAGAGTTTGAGCAGTCCCTTGTCGATGATGTTGTTATGGAGCTCTTCCTGCTCCTCGAACTTGAACACCTTCGACGCCTGATACGACAGCACGTCCTTGATGTTGTGGAAGACGACGTGGTGGTACTCGACGTCGAACGCGCTGCACACGAACAGCGAGCCGCCGAACTCCTGCGCCAGCTCGAGCGCGGCTTTCATCGCCTTGTAGCTGTAGGACGATCCGTCCACACAGACCATGAAACGGCCGCCCTGGATCGGCTGCTGATCGCGGACGATCAGCACGTCCTTCTCGATGTCGCGCAGCACGCGCGCGACGACGCCGCCGAGCTGCGAGAACGGCTGGCGGCCCAGTCCATGGGCCCCGATGGCGAGGAGATCGTACTGGCGTCCCGATGAGCCGACGAGACGGGCGGCGGCATCCTCGTCCTCGGCGACGAGCCGGCCGTTTTCACCGAGCTTGACGTCGCTGCGCACCTTGTCGCCGCCGTCGTAGCCCGCGGCGCGATTGGGATCGAAGCCGAT
>WNGB01012875.1_pt1 | contig 21031 bp, 26 predicted proteins | sample 5400681 | NCBI WGS metagenome assembly WNGB01 (sample SAMN13153367, study PRJNA577476) | soil metagenome | isolation source: 115 cm soil or saprolite under grassland replicate 2 | place: USA:California | collected 2016-06-15
GCGTCTTCTCGGCCGCGACGGTGCAAAAGGCGTTGACCGCGGGATTGATTCTCCCGATCGCCGCGAGATGCGCCTCGGCCAGTTCGACCGGGCTCGCCTTTCTCGTGCGGACGAGCCGCGCGAGCTCGACGGCGGAGAGATGAGTCAGCTTGTGCGCCATTTGCAGGAACTGGGTTCCGCCTGAATGATATCTCCCCTACTCCACCTTCGCTCCCGAGCGGCGGATGATGTCCGCCCACTTCCCGCTCTCGGCGCGCACGAATTCGGCGAACTCCTCCGGCGTCATCGGGCGCGCCTCGATGCCGAGGTTCGCCATGCGGCGCGCCACCTCCGCGTGCGCGAGCGCGCGCGAAGCGCGATCGTTCAGCCGACGGATGATGTCGCGCGAGGTGCCCGAGCGCGCGCCCAGGCCCAGCCACGGCGTCGCCTCGAACCCCGGCAGGCCCGACTCCGCGAGCGTCGGAATTTCGGGCGCGGCGTCGATTCGCTTCAGCTCGGCAACGGCGATCGCGCGCAAGCGGCCGTCGCGGACGTGCTGGAGAGTGGTGCTGGTGTTGACGAAGCTCATCGCCACGCGGCCGGCGAGAAGGTCGGTCGTCGCCTGCGCGGCCGACCCCGTGTAGGGAACGTGCAGGGCATCGACGCCCGCGAGCGACTTGAGCAATTCCATCGCGAGGTGCCCGGTCGAGGCGACCGCCTGCGAAGCGTAGTGCGCGTGGGCGCCCTCGCCGCGCAGCCAGGCGAGCAGCTCCTTCAGATTTGTCGCCGGCACCGAGGGATGAACGACGAGAAGCAGCGGCGCGACGCCCAGCATCGCCACCGGCGCGACGTCGGCCGCCGGATTGAACGGCATGAAGCTCATCAGATGGGCGTTGATGGCGAACGGCCCCGGCGGCGCGACGAACAGCATGTGGCCGTCCGCGGGCGCCTTTACAACCAAGTCGACGCCGATGTTGCCGTTCGCCCCCGGCCGGCTCTCCACCACGAACGGCGCGCCGAAGGTCTTGCTGAAGTCCTCGGCGAGCGCGCGCGAGAGGAAATCCACCGACCCTCCCGGGGGGCTCGTCGCGATGATGCGCACCGTATGGCTCGGCCAGGGGGATTGCGCCGCCGAAGGAAGCGGCACGACGGCGGCCGCGAGTGCGAGCAGCGAGGCGGAGGTGCGGGCGATGACATTCATGATGTGCGAAAGCGTAACGCTTTGACGCTGCTGCCGCCTTGTCGCGTGAATTGCTCAGACGGCCCGTTACCCGCGCTTGAGCAGCTCGAGCGCACGCCTGATCGCCTCGGCGTCGGCCTGGTCCTTGGGACGCGGGACTTCCTTGGTTTTCAGAAGACCCTCCAGATCGAGGACCCTGACTCCGACGCCGTCGATCTCGACCTGCGTGACGTGCGCTTTCAGTTCCTCCCAGGTATGGCCCGCGGCGCTGGGCAGGAGGTCCACGGTGATCTCGTCGTTCACCCGGATCGCGTAGCGCTTTTGCGCGGCGAACACGTCGGGATCCGCTTCGAGCTCGCGGGCCGCGCCGTCGGGGAGCCGGGAGAGCGCGACGATCCAGCGCCGGCTGTTTGCCGCCGAAGGATCGACCAGGACGTCGATGTCCTGGGTGAAACGCGAAAGGCCATGCGCGGCGAGCGCGTAGCCGCCGATGATGGCGTACTCGACTCCGGCCTCCTCGAAGTAGCGCGCGAGAAGCTTGACGTCTTCCCAGGTCGCTGGGCGCGTGAATCCCGGCACGCTACCGCGCCCGGCGCGCAACCGCTTCAGCCTCCCAGCGCTCGCGGTCGCGCGTCATTTCGTCGTGAGAGGCGTATGTGAAAACGCCTTTGGGAACGCAGGTCCGAAAAGCGGCCATGCCGCTCCAGGCGGCACGCGCTTCGGCGGTGGGCGGCGCGCCCACGGGAGGCGGCACGCGCTGTCCGACCGTCTTTGCGATGGGTTGTTGGTCGCGCAGCGTCGAGTCCATGGCGTGATTCTAGCAGCTCGATCCTAGAAAACCGATCGCGCCTCGATCAGCTCGCGCAAGGGCGCCGGGAGAAAACCGCGCAGCCGCGCCGACCAGCGCGCCTCGCGGCGCTGCCACAGCACCCCCAGCCCGATGATCGCGAGGCCGACCAGCGAGAGCGCGAGCGGAAAGATCATGCTGTCCTTGAACACCTGGTAGGAAAGGTAGCCGAGGTAGCCCGCGACGCCGAGGCCCCCGAACACGGCGAACACGCGCCGGCCGATCACGGCGCCGAGAAGGATCATCGCGACGTTGATGCCGCAGTAGCCGAGCTTGCCGAGCTCGCTCCCCGATTTCATCAGCGACAGCCCGCCCCAGAAGGTGAGCACGCCGAAGAGGTACAGCCAGAACGCGTAGTCGCGCGAGAAGCGCGAGCGCAGGTCCACCCAGAAGGCGACCAGCACCATCGCCAGGCCGAACCAGAGCGAGATGAACTTGCGGATCTCGAAGTCGTACCAATCGCCGAACAGGAACGGCACGAGGTCCATGCTCATGTACCACAGCGTCACCGCGACCGGCATCAGCATGAAGGGGAAACGGTAGCGCCACAGCAGGATCGCGCCGACCGCGAGCGTGCCGAATTCCATCATGAGCCAGCGCCAGTCGATATAAACGTGGTAGTCGCGGAAGGGCTTGTTCTCGCTCCAGTAGCCGAGCGCCATCTGCGCGAAGAAAATCGCGAGCGGCACCATCACCACCGCGAGCGTCGCGGTGATCCCGGCGGGGATCTCCAGGTGCTTCGCCTCCAGGAACCAGTGCGTGAGCGAAAGCGCGAGCACCGCGTAGAGGACCGCCGTGACGAACCCGCCCCAGCCGCCGAGCGCGTTCCAGCCGAGCGTCATGAAAATCGACATCGCGCCGATCGCGATCATGCCGCCGAGGTAGTAGAGAACGTGCACGAAAGTGAAACGCGGCGCGGCGCCGTCGGAGAGCTTCCCCGTATCGCCTCCGAGAAATGCAGCCAGCCGGTCCGCCTGCGCTGCGCTCAGAATCCCCTCGCGCACCGCCCCGTCGAGCTCCGACCTGCGGATCGTCCCCATGCGGTAGCCTCCTCTATGCCGAGGGCATAGCCTACTAGAAAAGAGCGAGCGCGGCCTTCCCCACAGATAGTTGCAAATGCAACTACTATCCGGAACCCGGCCAAGCTTGCTTCCGGGAGCTGGAGACTTTTCTCACACCGCGAGGTTCAAAATGAAACCGTCTGTCCTGCTGCGCGTGGCTTCGGTGCTCACCCTGATTTTCTGCGCCGGACACACTTATGGAGCGCTCCACGTTTCATCCAGCGACCCGGAACAGGCGGCGGTGTTCATGGCCATGCAGGCCTTCCCGTTCGAGATCATGGGGGCCCGGCGCTCGCACTGGGACTTCTACCGCGGGTTCAGCCTCCTTTTCAGCGTGACCCTGCTGCTGCTCGCCGTGCTGCTGTGGCAACTGGCCGGACTGGCGAAAGGCAACCCGGTCGGGGCCCGGCCGTTTATCGGTTCCCTGTTTCTCGCCTACCTGGGATTCACGATCCTGAGCGGGGTGTATTTCTTCATGGCACCCGCGGTGTTTTCCGCGGCGGTGGCGGTCTGCCTCGCCCTCGCGTTCACCTCGGCGAGAACCGGCTGATCCCGCTATCCGGGGCGGGCGAGGCGCTGGGGTAGAATCGCGAATCCCCGTGAGCACCATGTCCGCACCCTCTCCCAGGAAGCAGCACGAAGCCTCGCACTCGAACTTCATCCGCCAGATCATCGAGGCCGATCTCATGGCGGGCAAGTACGCGAGGCGAAAGTGGAACGGCAAGCCCGGCTCCGCGTTTTCCCTTCACAACGCGCCGCCCGATCCGGCGAAGATCCGCACGCGCTTTCCGCCGGAGCCGAACGGCTACCTGCACTACGGCCACGCCAAGTCGATTTGTCTCAACTTCGGCCTCGCGCGCGACTACGGCGGCGCCTGCCACCTGCGCTTCGACGACACCAACCCCGCGAAAGAGGAAACGGAGTACGGGTGAGCTGGCTCGGCTTTTCCTGGGAGGACCCGGGCGGGAACAGGAACGAGTACTACGCCTCGGACTACTTCGAGTATCTGTACCAGTTCGCCGAAGAACTGGTGCGCCGCGGCCACGCCTACGTGGACAGCCTCTCCGCCGAGCAGATGCGCGCGCTTCGCGGCACGCTCACCGAGCCCGGCAAGAAAAGCCCCTACCGCGAGCGTCCGGTCGAGGAGAACTTGAAGCTCTTCCGCGAAATGCGCCTGGGCAAGTTCGCCGACGGCGAGCACGTGTTGCGCGCCAAGATCGACATGGCCTCGCCCAACATCAACCTGCGCGACCCGGCCATGGTTCGCATCCGCCATGCCGCGCACCACCGCACGGGCGAGAGCTGGTGCATCTATCCGACCTACGACTGGGCGCACGGCGTGTCGGACGCGCTCGAGAACATCACGCACTCGCTCTGCACGCTCGAGTTCGAAGACCACCGGCCGCTCTACGAATGGTTCAACGAGCGCCTCGCCGAGGACTGGACCGGATACGACGGCGTGAAGAGGCCCGGCCTGCTGCAGCGGCCGCTGCCTCAGCAGGTCGAGTTCGCGCGGCTCAACCTCACCTACGTCGTGTTGTCCAAGCGGAAATTGATCCAGCTGGTCGAGGAAAAACACGTCGAGGGCTGGGACGATCCGCGCATGCCCACGCTCCTCGGCGCGCGCCGGCGCGGCTTCACCCCCGAGGGTTTTCGCCTGTTCGCGGAGCGCATCGGCGTCTCCAAGGCCGACTCGTGGATCGAATTTTCGATTCTCGAGGACTGCATGCGCGAGCACCTGAACGAGGTCGCCCCGCGCAGGATCGCCGTTCTCGATCCCGTGAAGCTCGTCATCGAGAACTACCCGGAAGGAAAGGAAGAGGAATGCGAGGCGCCCAACCACCCGCAGAAGCCGGAACTGGGCAGGCGCAAGATCCCGTTCTCGCGCGAGCTGTGGATCGAGCGCGAGGATTTTTCCGAGAATCCGCCGAAAGGCTACTTCCGCCTCTTCCCCGGCAACAAGGTGCGTCTGCGCTACGGCTATGTCGTCGAGTGCACGGGCTGCGACAAGGACGCAGGCGGCAAGGTCACCGCCGTGCGCTGCACCTACGACCCGGACACGAGGTCGGGCACGCCCGGCGCGGAGAACATCAAGGTGAAGGGCAACATCCACTGGCTGAGCGCGAAGCATTCGCATCCGGCGGAAGTGCGGCTGTACGACCGCCTGTTCAGAGTCCCGCATCCGGGAGCGGGAGACAGGGACTTCGTGCCGGACCTGAACCCGGGTTCGAAGAAGCTCATCACCGCGCAGCTCGAGCCGGCGCTGAAAGAAGCGAACGCCGAGCAGCGATTTCAGTTCGAGCGCCACGGGTATTTCGTCGCCGACCGCGTCGACTCCAGGCCCGGCGCGGCGAAATTCAATCGCACCGTCACATTGAGAGACGGCTGGGGGAAATCCGCGAGTCCCTAGGCGGAGGGAAACTTCATGAGACTCACGGGAAAAATCGCCGCCATCACCGGCGGGGCGCGCGGCATCGGACATTCCACCGCGGTCAAATTCGCCTCCGAGGGCGCAAAGGTCGCCGTCTGCGACATCAACGCCGAGCTGACCCGGCAGACGCTCGAGGAGATCCGGGCTCACGGCGGCGAGGCCGAAGGCTTCAAGGTGGACGTCACCAACAAGGAAGAGATCGCCGCCATGGTGAAGAGCGTCATGCGCCGATGGGGCCGAGTCGACTGCGTGGTCAACAACGCCGGCATCGTCATGGACGCGCAACTGAAGAACATGACCGACGAGCAGTTCGACCGCGTGATCGACATCAACCTGAAGGGCGTCTACAACTGCACGCGCGCGGTGGTGGACATCATGCTCGCGCAGCAGTCGGGCGTCATCCTCACCACCTCGTCGATCGTCGGCCTCTACGGAAACTTCGGCCAGACCAATTACGCCGCGAGCAAGTTCGCGGTGATCGGGATGACCAAGACCTGGGCGCGCGAGCTCGGGCGCAAGGGCATCCGCGCGAACGCGGTATGTCCCGGATTCGTCGCGACGCCGATCGTGAGCAAGATGCCCGACAAGGTTCTGCAGGACATGGTGGGGAAGGTGCCGCTCGGGCGGCTCGGCCGGCCCGACGAAATCGCCAGCGTGTTCGCCTTCCTCGCCTCCGACGAGGCGAGCTACATCAACGGCGCGGTCATCAGCGTGGACGGCGGCATGACGCTTTGACCGTTCGGAACGAAACCTCGGTCCCGCTACAGGGCGAAACCGTCATGTCGCCGATCACCGACATAATGTCGCCGATCACCGACAGTCCGAAACACTGCAGGATCAGCGTCCTAGCATCTTCTTCCTACCGGGGCGTCGCTTCGCAGCGACAGAATCAAACAGCTTGCCGGCCCCGGCAAACGCGCTAACTCTCTGATTGATCGTGAATTCGATGGTCTGGCACGGAGGTTGCGGTGATCAGCTCATCCGCGCAGGAGCAGCGGCGGCACCTGCGCCTCAAAACATTCGGGAGACGACCGCTATGGACCGCAGGCTGACTGCCGACGATATCGACTGGCTGCGCAAGCTGCGCAACGCGAGAGCCGCGAACAAACCTTCTCCCGACATCCCCACGAGCGTGGTGCGCAAACTGACATTGCTCGCCTGCGCGGAAGTCAAAGGCCCCAGAGAATATTCGATCGGGTTCAGGGGCCGCGACGAGCTGGACCGGAGGAAACAAAACAGCTGACCCTCCGCGCGAGCTGCGGTGCCGCGATCCGGGCGCCCTATTCCAGCGGCTCGACCTTCACGAGTGCCGCGTGGTGGTTGTTGCCGACCCAGAACGCGGGCGGCGTGGCCGAGTTGTCCACGAACACGCGGCGGATGTTGGTCTGGCTCGGCAGCGGGTATTCGGTGAACTCGCCCGTCTCCAGATCCATGCGCAGGACGCGATCGGTGTTCATGCCCGCGGTCCACACCTTGCCGTTCTTGTCGAGGACGACGTCGTAAGGCGCGGTATAGGGCGTGGGCACGTTCCACTCCCTGAACTTTTCCGTCTTGGTGTCGAACATCCCGATTTTTTCGGCGCGCCACTCGGCGAACCAGACGCGGTCCTGATCGTCCATCCTGCCGCGGCGCGGACGCGATCTCGGCGTCGGCGTCGGGAAAAGCGTCAGCTTCCCGGTCGCCGCCTCGATCTTGCCGACGTTCTCGCCGCCGAAATCCATGAAGAAGATGTTGTTCTTCGAGTCCGCGTAGATGCCGTACACCGAGTGCGGCCCCTTCATGTTCTCGTAGGGCTTCCAGGTCTCGAACTTGCCGGTCGCCATGTCCAGGCGATGCATGCCCGGAATGCCGGCGTCGTTCAGCCAGACCTTGCGGTCCACGGTCCAGCGCTGCGGGCCGACCATCGATTGCTGGGAATTCTCGTTGACGACTCCGGGCGGCAAGGGAAACGCCTGGAACGTCTCGGTCTTCTTGTCGAACTTCACGATCCCCGACTGGAACATGTGCGAAAGCCAGAGGTTGCCTTCGGGATCGACCTCGAGATCGAGGGTTCCCTTCGGGTAGTCGGGCCGCTGTACCGGAATCGCGAATTCGGCGTAATGCAGGGTCCTGGGATCGAATCTGCCGAGGAACTGCTGGTCGAACTGGGACAGCCAGACGATGCCCTCCCGATCGACGATCACGTCGTGCGGCATCAGGGGCCGGCGCGGCAGATCGTACTCGGTGATGACGACGCGCGTGCCCTTGCCTTTGACGCGGGGCAGCGTCTTCAAGGCATACGACCAGGCGCCCGAACTCTGGCTGAGGGTGGCGAGATACGCGGCCTGCTTGTCGGAGTCCGGGCCGAAATCGCGCATCGGGTCGCGCGCGACCAGTCGCACCTGCGGCCGCTCGATGTGGCTGTTGTTGGCGTAGGTCGCCATGCGCTTCATGACCTGCATGAAACCGGCCGCGTCGTGCTTCGATTTCGCGACGCGCTCCAGCGTGTGGCAGCCGACGCAGCCGTAGAGAAACTTCTTCTGGTCAGGCGTCCCGGGAAAGCTCGCGATCCATTCGGCGTTCGTCATCTGGGGCGTGATGTCCGGGACCTTGCGCAGCTTGAGGTCGACCGCGACGGGCAGGGCGAGGGTGATCTCCACCGAGCCCGGGGCGTCGAGCTCGTATCCCGTTGCCCGGATCTTCAGCGAATACGAGCCGGACCCGAGCTTTGCCGAGGGAAACCTGAAACGGCCCTGATCGTCGCTGACAACGCTGATCGTGACCGTCGAACCGGCTTTCTTCGCGCTGACGACCACGCCCTCCATCGCGCCTTCTTCCGCCGAGCTCACCCGCCCCTCCAGCGCAGCTGAGCCTTGGGCCGGGGCCGGTGCGGGGCCGCCTCCCGCGAGGACCAGGGCGAGAGCGGCGGTGGCAAACAGCCGTCTTGTCATGAACGACTCCCTTGTGGATTCCCTCCGACCAGCCCTGTATTTTAGTCCTATTCGGTTTAGAGTTACGGCTTTCAACGTCCCTCGGAGCCACCAACCATGATCGACCTCTACGCCGCCGGCACCTCGAACGGCATGCGTGCGCGCATCGGGCTGGAAGAATGCGGCCTCGCCTACAACCTCCACCCGATCGACCTCGCGAAGGGCGAGCAGAAATCGCCCTCGTTCCTCGCCATGAACCCCAACGGGCAGATCCCCGTGATCGTGGACAACGACGGCCCCGGCGGAAAACCGGTGACGCTATCGCAGTCGGTTGCGGTGCTGATGTACTGCGCCGAGAAATCGGGCAAGTTCCTGCCGAAGGACCCCACGGCGCGGCCTGCATTCTGGCAGGCGCTCGCGAGCGCGGCGAGCGACATGAGCGGCATGGTCACCGCGATTTTCACCTTGTCGCGCGCCAAGGATCAGCACGGACCCGCGATCGAAACGTTCAAGTCGATGTGGAAAAACTACATGAAAGTGTGGGACGACAGGCTCGGAAGGGAGCGCTACTGTGCCGGCGGCGAGGTGACCATCGCCGACTTCGCGCTCTACGGCTTGGTCGCGCGCGTCAAGGGCGCGCAGCCCGCTCTGGTCGAGGGCTTTGCGAACGTCGCGCGCTGGGCCGATGCGATGGCCGCGCGCCCGGCCGTGCGGAGGGCGATGAAGTTCTGAGCGATCAGCCGACCACCAGCGCCGCGTGCTGGCTTTGCCCTTCGGTCATTCCGCGGGCCTTCATCCAGTCGTAGGCCCGGTTGAACAGCGCCGGATCGTAGTAATCGACGTGCTTGTAGTGAACGAAGGCACGCAGCAGTTCGTGCGGCTGCAACGCGCCCTTCGCGGCCGCGGCGACGTGATGGGCGTATTTGTAGAAGTCGCCGTTGATGAGATCGACGGCCTGGTTCTCCGCGTCGTAGTAGGCCTTGCGCTCCTCCGGCGCCAATTCGGCCGCGACGACCTCGCCGCCGCGATAGAACGAGGCGGCGATGATATGCGCACCCTCTTTCAGGCCCAGGCTGATAAAAGGCTCCATCACCGCCGCGGCGCGGTAGCTGCGGTTCCTGAGCCCCTCCCAGCGCTTGTACGGCAAGCTGCCGTTCTGGATCCTGACGTGCTCGCGTCCCACGGCGCTCTCCAGCATTTGCAGCGTCGTATAGTGCGAGCCGGTGAGCTCCTGCACCGCCACGGGAACGTCAGACAGGTCGCGCGGCGTCTGCAGCTTTTCGTCGAAAGTCAGGATCGCCTGCGCCGCGACCGCCGCGCGCAGGGCGGCGATGCTGCCGCCGCGCTTGCCGCGCTCGAGGCGATCGATGCTCGCCCACTCGCAGACGTTGTAGCTGTCGGCCGAGCCGCACTCGAAAAGCTGCTCCTTGAGGCGCGACAGAACCGGCTTCTCCGCGCTGTCGCGCTCGCGGTCGGCGTAAGTCGCCGAGAAGCTCACGTCCAGCCCCGCCTTCTCGAACAACCCTTCCTCGATGGCGAAACGGTGAATAGGATACTCCGGACCGCGGGATTCGGCATCGGCCTCACTCCACCTCGTCCGGCGCGCCGCCGACGGTCGCGAGGTCCTCCTGCTTGATTTTCTCGGTGTTGAATTTCGCGGCGCGCTCGCGCATGGTCTTCAGGACTTCCTCCAGCGGCGGCGGCTCGCCCTGGATCCAGCGCAGGGGATTCACGCGCGCGACGACAAAAGCACGCAGGTAGGGGCTGACGAAGCCGCGGGCCTTGAGCTTGGCCATGACCTCGGCAACGCGCTCATCCAGGTCCATAAGCATGCCGGCGTGCTTTTCGTGCTCCCTGACGGCCTTTGACAGCGGCTCCTCCGAAAACTTTTTCAACCGCCGCACGATCGGGTTGTAGGCGCCGCCCGCGAACTTGCCGTTCTTCTCGTAGCACACGCCGAGCGTCACGAGCGACGCCTCTTCCAGATAGAAAGCGAACCCGCTTTCCGCGCGCTTCGCGTCCTCGGCGTTCCCCAATAGGCCGCGAGTGATGCGGATCACTTCGAGCGACTTCTCGCGCAGGTTGTGCGCTTTCTCTGTGTTTAGAGCGAGGATCTGCCACGCGATCTCGCGCTTTGGAACGATGAGCGCCGTGATCGCCCTTGCGCCCAGCCTCCGCATCGCCTCCAGCCTGTGCCTTCCGTTCGGGGTCCAGAAGCCCTCCTTCGGCGCGGTGACCGCGATCACCGGGTCGAGAAACATCCCCGTGCGGTCGAGGACATCGGCGAGCTTCCTGTGATGCGCCTGCGAGAGATCGCGCTGGAAGGGCGTCGGCTCGATGCGCTCGATCGGAAGGATCGCAAGAAAGAGTGCGTTCTTTCCGAGCGGGTCGCTGTAGGCGCCGAGCACGAGGCCGCCTTCGCGCTCGATCCTCGCACGTACCTCCTCGACTTCGGCGGGTAGCGAGTCGAGCCGGCACTCGGCGGGCAAGAGGCCGCGCGTGCCGGGCTTGGCCTTCCGCGGCCTGCGCTTCGCCGGGGCGCGCTTGAGTCCGGATTTGCGCTTGGGTTTCGCCGTCGCCATGGGGGCACTAGGCTGACCGCATTGGCGCGGGGCCGGGCGCTACGCGTTTTCTCTTCTCGAAGAATTCGAATACCCCGTTGCCGGCGATCATCGCGGCGAGAAAGGCGAGGCCCTTCGCCGAGCCGGCGCCGGCGAGAACCAGCGCGGGTCCCGGGCAGATGCCCGCCAGCCCCCAGCCCACGCCGAACACGAGGCTGCCGAGGATGAGCCGCCTGTCGATGCGGCGCGCGCTCGGCAGGAGCACCGGCGCACCGAGCAGCGTTTTCGTCCGTTCTCTCATGAATTTAAAGGCGGCCGCGCCCACCGCGATGGCGCCCGCCATGACAAGCGCGAGCGAAGGATCCCAGGCACCGGCGAGGTCGAGAAAGCCGAGCACCTTCGCCGGGTTCGCCATCCCGGAAACGAGGAGTCCGAGCCCGAAGACAAAGCCCGCTGCAAAGGAAGCGGCGGTATACATGGAAGGCTTCACGGCGCGAGCAGGTGGCGCGCGACGAAAACGGTCGCGAATCCCGCGGCCATGAATGCGAGGGTCGCCGCGATCGAGCGCGGCGACCCTCGCGAAATCCCGCACACGCCGTGGCCGCTGGTGCATCCGCCGCCGTAGCGGGTGCCGATTCCCACCAGCAGCCCCGCGGCCGCGAGCGCCGGGTAACTTGCGTCGACCCGGATCTCCGGCAGCGCGGCGAGGAGACCCCAGGCGAGCGGCGCCGCGACCAGGCCCGCGACGAAGACGATCCGCCACGAGAGGTCGCCCGACTGCGGGCGCGCGAGGCCGCCGAGAATGCCGCTGACGCCCGCGATGCGGCCGTTCAGCACGGCGAATAGGGCCGCCGCGACGCCGATGATCGCACCGCCGATCAGGGCCGATGCTGGGGTGAATGCGTTCCATGCGATCGACATGGGGTTCGTCCTCTATGACGGTTGTCGAGCATAATACAAGCGAAGGCAATATGAGACTTGCCCGGATTCTTCTCTCGGCGGCCCTTTCGGGATGCGCTCCGGTCGCGCTCGCGCAATCGAGCGCCGACTATCCCCATCGCGCGATCCGCGTCATCGTTCCGCTCGCGGCCGGCGGCAACGTCGATATCGTCGCGCGCACGCTCGCGGACCCGGTTTCGAAAAGCCTCGGCCAGACCGTCCTCGTCGAGAACCGGCCCGGTGCGTCGAGCCTCGTGGGCACGCAGTTCGTCGCGAGGTCGGCGCCGGACGGCTATACGGTCCTCGCGGTGGCGAACACCTTCGCCACGGTGCCCTTGATCGTGGCGAATCCCGGCTACGATCCGCTGAAGGATTTTAGCGGCATCACGCTCACCTGCCTCGTGCCTCAGGTGCTGGTCGTCCATCCCACCCTCCCTGCGCAATCGGTGAAGGAGCTCGTCGCGCTCGCAAAATCGCAGCCGGGCAAGATCTCCTACGCAAGCTCGGGAAACGGCTCGACCGGCCACATGGCGGCCGAGCTCTTCAACCGCCAGGCGGGGGTGACGATGCTGCACGTCCCCTACAAGGGCAATTCACAGGCTCTCATCGACGTGATCAGCGGCCAGGTCGCAATGATGTTCGATCAAGTGAGCACGTCCACCCCGCAAATCAAGGCGGGCAAGGTACGCGCGATCGCCGTGACGAGCCTCGCGCGCTCGCCGCTTCTTCCCGAGGTCCCGACCGTGGACGAGTCGGGCGTGCCGGGCTACGAGGACATCACCTTCAACGGCCTCGTCGCGCCGGCGGGAACGCCTCGCGAGGTCCTCGCGCGCCTGCAGCAGGCGGTCGCGAAAGCCGTGAGCGACGCGGAGCTGACCAAGCGCTTCATCGAGCGCGGCGTCGAGCTGAAGGCAAGCAGCTCGCCCGACGAGTTCAGCGCGCACATCAGAGCGGAGTTCGAGAAGAAGGGGCGCCTCGCGCGCGAGGCCGGCATCAGAGCCGAGTAGCGAGATGACCGAACGCAGGCACTGCAGGGGTCGCGGGTTCGGATCTGCCCCTCAGGCGGAAACACGTCCGGAGGAGCCCGGACGGACTCTTTCCAGGCTGCGACGGGGCGGGTTCTGGCGTCGTTCTTGTCCCTCCCATGGCTCCTGCCGCTCGCGCCGGTCCGGCGTCCATCGCCGGTCTTTGAACCATTGGAGGGCCGCTTGTTCGTTGGGAAAGCTCCGGACGTTGATCCCGTTGCGTCGCGCAAACGACTCGATGTATTGCTGAGAGAGTCTGAGCTCGTCGGAATCGCCCGTCAGCGCAATTCTGCGTTTCGACACCTCGCCGAGCTCTCTGAAGTAATCGGGGAGTCCGTTCTGCTCGACTTTGAATATCGGCCTCGAAGCATGAACCGATATGAGGATGTGCGAGGGCTTGTGCTTGCGCGCCTCAGCCGCGATGGCGCCAAGAGCCTCTCGCGTTTCCTCAGCCGTTTGCCAGTTGAACAGATCTACCTTGAGATAACCCGGCTCAACAGTAATCTCGCATAGCATGTCAGCGCACCGCAAGGTGTCGTGTCGTTCGGGATTGCGTCCCCCCTCCAATCCCCCCGTTTCGGACGTTTCACCGTATGGACACTGTGGCCCTGCCGCACTAAAACAACGTGAAACGAGATAGTCCGTACGGACTATTTCAGCCCTGCTTAATCCATTAGGACTACAATCGATGGACGAAGGCAATCCCGATTTCAAGTCGCCGCCCGCCGGCTGCGACTGCCATTTCCACGTGTTCGGCCCGGCCGGACGCTATCCCCATAATCAAGCCGACCTGCGCTATGCGCCGCCGGTGGCGCCGGTCGAAGACTTTCTCGCGCTCGCGAAGAAACTCGGGATCGAGCGCTTCGTCTTCGTGCAGCCCTCCGCCTACGGCCGCGACAACCGCTGCATGCTCGACGCGATGCGCGAGACCGGGACGAGCTGCCGCGGCATCGTCGACATCGACGAGAACGCGCCCGACGCGGAGCTCGAGCGCCTGGACGCTCTGGGCGTGCGCGGCGTGCGCCTCAACCTGTCGCCCATCAAACCCTTCGAGGCGGGGTTCGCGCCGAAGCTCCTGCCGCGAATCGAGCGCCTCGCCGGGCGCTGCGCCGAGATCGGCTGGCAGCTCGACTTCCTGACCCCGGGTTGGCTGACCGCCGAACTCATGCCAGCGCTCGCGAAATTGAAACTCGATTTCACGCTCGCCCATTTCGGCATGTTTCTCGCGAAGGACGGCGTCAAGCAGCCTGGCTTTCAGCAGCTGCTCGAGCTGCTGCGCCACGGCGAGCGGCATTGCTGGGTGAAGCTCACCGGCGTCTATCGCATGTCGGTCGCCGAAGGCTTTGCCGACGTAGCGCCGATGGCGCGCGCGCTGATCGAGGCGGCACCCGATCGGGTCATCTGGGGGAGCGACTACCCGCACCTTTCCTTCGCCGAAAAGGTCGGCTCGATCGAGCTGTGGAATCTGCTGGGAAAATGGGCGCCGGACGAAGCGATTCGGCGCAAGATCCTGGTCGACAATCCGCAACGTCTGTTCAAGTTCCGGTAGTGGTCCTTTTTCAACCGACAAGGCCCCGATTGACCTCAGCAACGCCCGTTCAAGTTATCATCCGCCCATGGATTTTCCGAACATTTCCGAACCGCTGACCGCCGCGATGATCGGGGCGCTTGCCACGGTGGCGGCCGCGCTGGTTCAGCTTCGCATTTCCTGGCGCAGGGAACTGAAGGAGCGCGAGCGCGGCCAGCCGATCACGAAGAAAACCCGGCGCGGGCCGGTCATCTTCGTCTTTATCCTGGTGGTCGCGGCGGCGGTGGGCGGGTTTGCGCTGTCGCAATACTTCGTGTCGCTGCGCGAGGGCGACCGGGACGCCCTGCGCGCCGATCTGCAATCGAAGCTCTCGGAGATCAATGCGACTGCGATGCGGCTGGAACGGACCCGCACCAACGAGCGCGAGCAGATCGAGACCGGCACCCGCCGCGCCGAAGCCCAGCGCGTGGGCGAGGAAGGCGCGACGGCGAGCGTGGTGGTCGGTCCCTGCCCGCAAGTCGTCCCCGGGGCCAGGCTGGAATGCACCGAGCAGGGCGCGGTACGCGTTGCGGTCTGCGCAAGGCTGCCGGCGTCGGCGACGGTCAAGGAAGTGCAGCTCTACGTGCGCTCCGAGGATTCCAAGCAGTCCTGGCAGGAAGCCCGGGTGCAGGCCGGGCAGGACGCGGGGCAGGCGCGCTTCGCGGAGAAATTCACCGAGCGGCCCGACGGCGAAGCCGCCAAGCAGGTCTGCCAGGGATTCGCGAACTGGAGCGGCGAAAAATCGCGTCTCGCCCGGATTCTCGTCAAATACGCTCTTTGAGCGGAACTCGACCGACTCCCGGGTCACGCCTATGCCGCCCGTCACTCAGACGCTGCTCATCGCCAACGTGGCCGTGTTCCTGCTGCAGTCCGCGAGCGGCGGGCAGCTGGAGGCATGGTTCGCGCTGTGGCCGCCCGGATACGGATTCTGGATGTGGCAGCTCGTCACCTACGGTTTCCTGCACGGCGGGATCGGCCACATCTTCTTCAACATGCTCGGGCTGTACATGTTCGGAAGCGACATCGAGCGGCTCTTCGGTTCGCGCTACTTTCTCGCCTACTATTTTGCCTGCCTGGTCGCCGCTGCGCTCAGCCAGCTGGTGTTCACTGCGATCGCAGGCGGGCCGCCCGTCCCGACCCTGGGCGCCTCCGGCGCGCTCTACGGGCTGCTGCTCGCCTTCGGCATGTATTTCCCGCGGCGCATGGTCATGCTGATCTTCCCGCCGATCCCGATGCAGGCGCGCTTCTTCGTGATCCTTTTCGGGGCGCTCGAGCTCGTATTCGGGGTGACCGGCACTGCGGCAGGCGTGGCGCACTTCGCGCACCTGGGCGGCATGCTCGGGGGCTGGCTCGCCATCCAGTACCGCCGCCGGGGGTTTCCTTTCACGCGCGGGCGCTGAGAAGCTTTGCGCCGCACTGGCGAAAAACTGAGCGCGATGGACCCGAAGGCGGCGTGCTGCCTGTTGACGCGAATCATAGGCGGCGGTCAGGCGCCGCCCTCTTCGGGTCGCGCACCAGCGCGATCAATCCGACCGTGACCGCGACGGTCACCGCGGCCAGCACGTCGAAGGTCGCCGCATAGCCCAATCCGCCGACCAGGAATCCCGCGATCATGGGGCCCGCTGCTTCGCCGATGTCCCAGATGGTTCCGAACACGCCCATGGCGGCGCCGAGGCGCCGTGCCGAGGCGAGATCGGCGATAAGCGCATTGGTGACCGGCGTGACCGCGCCGACGCCCAGACCAAGCAGCGGCGCTACCAGAACGAAGGCTGTCAGGCTTTCGCTCCGGAAGATCAGCGGAAGCGCGCTAGCGCAGAGCAGGAGCCCGATGACGATGACGGGTATTCGCCCCACCCGATCGGACGCGCGCCCGGTGATCGGCTTCGCCACCATGGCTACGGCCAGCTGCGCGCCGAGGACGATCGCGATCTCGGCGTCGTTGAGCCCTACATTCTTGGCGTAGATCGGCAGGAAGCCGAGAAAGGCGCCGTAGCCGAGGTACATGACGGCTTCGATGCCGGCCGCGACGAAAATCGGCGGTGCCTTGAACACCTCGGCGATGCCCTGCCGGAACTCGGCCGCTCGCGCGGCGAAAGTCTTCGCCTCGCGCGCCGCATTGGCATCGACGTCCGGCAGCAGCAACACGACGATGAACGTGAGCACACCGAGCGCGCCGACCGTGAGATAGGTCGCCGAATAGCTGGCGGTGAAATACAAGACGAAGCCGCCCACGAGCGGCCCCGCGGTCGCGCCGATGTCGTTCGCCGACGAGAACCAGCCCAGGCGCGCGCCGCGCCCCGTCTCGGCGAGGCTCGCCACATAGGCCGAGGCGACCGGAGAGAAGATCGCGGTGGCGAAGCCGTGAACGAAGCGCAGCGCGAGCAGCGACCCGGCATCGTGGACGAAGGGATAGAGGAAGGGCGGCGCCGCGAAGAAGAGCGCGCCCAGCACCATCATGCGCTTTCTTCCGAGCACGTCGGAAAGCGCGCCCGCGGGCAGCTTGAAGAAGACGCCGGTGATGGTCGAGGCGGCGACGATGATGCCGATGAGCTCGGGCAAGGCGCCGAGATCGGCGGCAAAAGTGGGGAGCACCGGGCTTCGCGCCATTTGATAGCCGAGGCGCGAAAGCAGGCTTGCGAACAGGATCGCAGCGAATGCGTTCATGTGAAAAATCCGGGGTGACGCTGCGCCTTACCCGCGTCGTCTGGCTACGGGTGTTATTTGGCCTGTGTCACCCCGTAAGAGAAATCGTCGAAGAGCGTCACGCTGTCCGCCTTGGTCCACACGCCCACCGCACCGGCGCCGCCGATGTGATCATCGTTCATTTCGATGTACAGCTTGCCGTCGAGGATCACGCGGATCCTTTTGCCTGCGAACTCCACGCGCAGCGTGTGCCACACGTTGCCGGGCACCGGCGCATCCACGTATTTGATCGTGTTGCGCCTTCCGTTCGTCGTGTAGTAGAGCGATACGTTGTTCTCGAGCGCGTTGGCACGCGCGACGTAGTAGTTGTCGCCGTCCTTCCAGCGCCATACCACCCCGCCTGCCTGATCTTCCCGCCCCGTGAGCGGCTTGAACTTCACCTCGACGTAGCCGTCGGCGAGCGACGCATCGGACCTGACGCACCAGGGGAAGGTCCCGCTGCCCGACTGCTTGAGGACGTTCGGTTTACTGGGTGCCGAAGCATCCGTCTCCACCGACCATTTGGGCGAACCGCGGCCGGTGACGCCTGCGCGCCAGCCGGCCGGCAGCGCGCCCGGCGCGTCGCGGTCGAATGAAACGGTTTCCGCGTGAGTCGTAGTCATGATCGCCACCGATGCGAGAGTTGGAATGATCAATGCGAGGGCTTTTTTCAAGATGCGGCTCCTTTTGTTTTCAATGCTTGACCTTGTTCAGGGCCGCCTTCAGGCTTCTGGCCAGCTTTCCTGCATCATCGTTTGCCCAGAAATGCATGAAGAAGAGCCGCGGTTGTTCGGTAAGCATGTGACTGTGCAGCGCCGTCATCTCGATCCCGCCGTCACGCAGCGTCTTGAGCACGGGGTTGACCTCCTGTGCGATGAGCACGAAATCCCCGGTGATCGCCGCCTTGCCGCCCCCGGTCGGCTGGAAGTTGATGACGATGCCCGAACCCATGCCGATGGGAATCGGCATTCCATCCTCCATGATGGTCTCGGCCCGGGGGTTTTGGAAGACTACCCGGCAAATTCATAGAGGCTGGGTCACCGTCGTGACCTTGCTTTTGTTAGCGAGGAGGACCACCGCGACAGGCCTGTGGTTCTTGATCGCAGGCGTAATCGAAAAAACAGTCCCGGGATGCGTTTTCCGGACTTCGGCGATGACGGCAGCAAGGCTCTTGCGGCCAAGCGACATCACTGCCAGTTGTTCCGCGGACCTGGCGACATGAGGTACGTCCTTGAAGACTTCCACTTTCGGTGTCCACTTGTCCTGTTCGGGGCTGCCGCTCAGCTCCTGAAGCACATTCTTTTCGGCGGGGACCGCCAGCCCCTTTTCTGCCGTATACACGGAAAGCGACAACTTCCCGTCTTCCAGCTCGAACTTCGCCGAAATAGCTCTTGCGCTTCCTTGACTTGCCTGCCGGATGGCCGCAAGCAAGCTGACTTTGCTCTTGCCCAACGCCTGCGCGACCGCCTGAAGCTCTTTGGAATCCCCTTCGGCACGCGCGGGCTGCCAGCCAAGCGAACCCGCTGCGGCAAGCGCGGCGATCAATGGAAAGACCTGAAAGTACCGGAGCTCACTGTATTTCATGATTTGCCTCCTGATCAAATGCGGGGCAGCACGGCCCCGCGACGTGTTGCGATTCTCGAGCCTACCCTGCCTCCTTTTAGCGAACCCGATAAGCGAGCAGCCTGGCCGGTAATGTCCCGACTGCCGGTGCGGCGACGTAGAGCAGTCCTTCTTCCGGAACGAGGAGTCCGGTGCGCGCGCGGGGAGCCGTGCGGACCGTGCGTTCCAGCGAGTAGCGATCCGGATTCTCCTGACGCACGATGTCGATCCGCCCCTCTCCGCAGACGACGTAGATTCGCTTGCGCTGCGAGTCGAAGAAGATGTCGTCCGTGTCTCCCCCGATCGGCTGCTTCGCCACGACCTTTCCGGAGTCGATGTCGTATACGAGCAGCATCGCGGGCCTGCGTGCTCCGACGAACAGCCTCCTGCCCGGCTCGTCGAGCGCCATCGGATAGTTCGACTCAGCGCCGGGAACGCTCCAAGTCGAGACGACCGCGCGTTTCGCGCGATCCACTACCGCGACGTGGCGCGCCGCAGGCACGTTGACGAAGATCCGCGTCCCGCGCGTCTCAAGCTGGAACGATTCCGGATGCGCGGCAAGCGGGATATCGCCCGAAGAGTCACCGGTCGCCGGATCGAGCGCGCGCAGCGCGCCGTTTCCGTACCCGACATACACCTTGCGCGCGCCGGCGTCATAGCGGACGTTGTCGGCGTCATTCAGTCGCTCGACGCTCTTGACGCGCGCGAGCGACATCCCGTCGAGGATATCGACGCGGTTGGCGCTGCCGTTCGCGACATAGATGCGATTGAACTCGGGCAGGTAAAGGACCCCCTGCGGCTCGCCGAATCCGTCGAGGCTTCGTTCTCGGCGGCTCGACTTCACGTCGACGACTTCCAGCGTGTCGTTCCCCAGTGCGGCGACGAAGAGCCGCTGCCGCTTCAGGTCGACCCCGAAATGGTCGATGCGCCCCTTCACAGAAGGCAGGTCTATGCTTGCAGCCGGCTCGAGCACATCTGCAGCCTGCAGCCCGGCGGGCAAAACAAGCGACAGGAATGGTACCAAAATCAGCTTGCGTTTAGCTTTCATGTCGTGGCTCCGTTTTCAGCCGAATGTCCAGGTCAATCCCAGGCGCAGCTCCCGGATGGTCTCGTTTCCGTCGTGAGCCCTGCGGATTCCGACATCGAACGAAAGACCGTCCCGGAAGCGCCAGATCGCACCGACGAGCCCCGAGGTGGTCCGCGGGCTGCCTGAGGCCTGCTCGCCGAACACTTCGGCGACCGGGCGCACGACCCACGAATACGGGCCTTCGAGGATGGCCCCCAGGAAAAGGTCGGGTTCGTGCTCGCGCGTCCACGCGAGAGCGGCATTGAGATGCACCGATATCGTTTCGGTGCGCTGGGAAACGATGCCGGCGACGGAGAACCCCGTCCCCTTCTCCCCGTGCACTGCTGGAAGCAGCAGCCCGTATTCCGTTGCAATGCTCGGACCGGAAGCGTCCTGCAGCGCGCCCTGCCGCAGCACCTGTTTGATGAAAACCCCGTTGTCGACGATCGCGCTGCGCGGCTCGCCAGGCTCGCGGTCGAGCGCGACCTCGCGTTGCCCCTGAATCACCAACTCGCGATTCCCCTCCAAGCCGAGGTTGCCGATCACGGCCGGGGCGACTTCGATCCTTTTCGAGCCCTCGCGCCGCCAGCCGAGAGGACCGAGCTCCAGCTCGAATTCGCCCTGCTTGGCGACGTCGGCATCCGTCGAGTCGTACGGGCGAAGGGCGAGTGCGGGCTCGGACAGAGGCAAGAGGCACAGCACGAGGAAAGCCGCACGCATCACGGTTCGCCTCTAGGACTTCAACAACGGAAATGCGATCAAGCCAGCGACGGCCGCCGCAACGATGATCACGGGCTCGGGCAGCTTCTTCATCTTCCAGAGGAGCAGGATCGTGATCAGCAGCATGGCGAGCGTCGGGATATCGGTGATGGAGCGCTTGCCGAGCACGACGACCGCGCCGGCGATGGTGCCCACCGCGGCCGCGGTGACGCCGTCGACGAAAGCGATGATCCCCGGCCTTTTTCCGTACTTGTGGAAGTACGGCGCCGGAATGACGGTGAACAGGTAGCAGGGCAGAAAGGTGGCGAGCGCGGCCACGGTCGCGCCCGGAAACCCGGCGATGAGATAGCCGATGAAGCCCACCGTGATGACCACGGGCCCCGGCGTGATCATCGCCACCGCGACCGCGTCGATGAACTGGCGCTCGTTCAGCCAGTGGTGCTCGTTCACCACGCTTCCGTA
>WNGB01020940.1_pt1 | contig 21031 bp, 17 predicted proteins | sample 5400681 | NCBI WGS metagenome assembly WNGB01 (sample SAMN13153367, study PRJNA577476) | soil metagenome | isolation source: 115 cm soil or saprolite under grassland replicate 2 | place: USA:California | collected 2016-06-15
TCGTCTTCGTGGTCTCCGGGGGCGGCTCGGCGCTCCTGCCGGCTCCGGCGGCACCCGTGTCGCTCGAGCAGAAACAGGAGGTGACGCGTCTGCTGCTCGGGGCGGGGGCGACGATCGGCGAGCTCAACGCCGTGCGCAAGCATCTCTCGCGGCTCAAGGGCGGCCAGCTCGCGCGGGCCGGGGCGCCGGCGACGACCCTCACGCTCCTGCTCTCCGACGTGATCGGCGATCCTCTCGACGTGATCGCTTCGGGGCCGACGGCTCCCGACCCCTCGACCTTCGGCGATGCTCTCGAGGTCCTGGCTCGGCGGGGCGTGCTCGATCGCGTCCCCTCGACGGTGAGGGACCGGCTCGAAGCGGGGGCGCGCGGCGAGATCGCCGAGACCCCGAAGCCGGGTGACCGCCTGTTCAGCGGGGTGAAGCACGTCGTCGTCGGGAACAACCGGCTCGTCGTGGAGGCGGCGGCGGGGGCCGCGACGGCGCTCGGTTATACGGCGCGGGTCGTCTCGGCCCCGATCGAGGGGGAGGCCAGCGTCGCGGCGCCGGAACTGGTCGCGCGGGGTCGGGTGCTGTCGGCGCCCGGTTGCCTCGTCGCCGGCGGCGAAACGACGGTTACCGTGCGCGGCGGCGGACAGGGCGGGCGCTGCCAGGAGTTCGGCTTGGCCGCGGCGCTCGCCCTGGGCGAGGATGATGACCTCGTCGTGCTCGCCGGCGGTACCGACGGCACGGATGGCCCGACGGACGCCGCGGGGGCCGTCGTCGATGCCGGCACCGTGCGGAGAGGACGCGCGGCGGGGCTCGAAGCCGCCCGGGCCCTCGCCGACAACGACGCGTACACGTTTCTGAGCGCGGCCGGAGATTTGCTGGTGAGTGGCCCGACGAATACCAATTTACTGGATCTCTATATCGTCATTCGCCCGGGTGCCACTCGGATGGGCGAAACGGTCTAACTCAGCGAAAAGCGATTCACGACAACCGTTCAACCACAGGGTTATCCACCGGTCGATCACAAACGCGGTGGAAAAGTGCCCCCGCCCGCCATGTTATTCTTCCTTCGATGTCTCCCACGAATCTGGTCGGTCTCCTCCCTTCCGAGCTCGAGGATCTCGCCGTCGAGCTGGGCGCCTCGCGGTATCGGGGCCGACAGCTCGCGACGTGGATCTACCGGAAAAACGTCGTCGATCTCGAGTCCATGACGGATCTGGCCAAGGACTTCAAGGCGGCGCTGAGCGAGCGAGCGGTGGCGACGCTGCCCGACGTGGAGCGCGTGACCCCCTCCCAGGACGGCAGCCGCAAGCTCGTCCTCCGCTTGGCCGACGGCGGCCGCGTCAGCGCCGTGCTGATGCCCGATGAGGACCGGATCACGCTGTGCCTGTCCACGCAGGTCGGCTGTGGCTATGGCTGCGCCTTCTGTCTGACGGGCACGATGGGGCTCGGGCGCAATCTGACGGCGGGGGAGATCATCGGCCAGGCGATGGTCGCGAACCGCCTCCTCGAGGAGCACCGTGTCACGCACCTGGTGTTCATGGGGATGGGGGAGCCTCTGGCCAACTACGAGGCGGTGGTGACCTCGCTCAGGATCCTCACCGATGCCAAGCTGGGTCTCGGTTATTCGCCGCGCCGCATCACGGTCTCGACCGTCGGCCTCGTCAAGGGGATCGAGCGCCTCGGCCGCGAGAACCTGAAGGTCAATCTCGCGATCTCCCTTCACGCCGCCGACGACGAGACCCGCGGCCGCCTCATGCCCGTGAACCGGTCGTGGAACCTCGACGCGCTCATGACGGCCGTACGCAAGTACCCGCTCGCCCCGCGCCAGCGGGTGTTCTTCGAGTACGTCCTGCTCGACGGCGTGAACGATTCGCTCGACGACGCGGCGCGCCTGGCCCGACTCCTGCGTGGCGTGCGCGGGAAGGTGAACCTCATCCCGTTCAACGACTGGCAGGGGGCCGGCTTCAGCCGACCGCCGATCGCGCGCATCCTCGCGTTCCAGTCCCTGCTCCTCGACGCCGGCATCACCACCACCGTGCGCTGGAGCAAGGGGGAGGATATCGGGGCGGCCTGCGGCCAGCTCCGGGAGTCGGTCCCCGCGTGACCCAGCCGACCGTGGCGTTCGCGACGCTCGGCTGTCGGTTGAACCAGGTCGACACCCATGAGCTCCAGGGCATCCTCGAAGCGCGCGGATTCCGGACGGTGCCGTTCGCCGAGCGCGCCGACGTGGTGATCGTCAACACCTGCACGGTCACGGCGCGCGCCGACTTCTCGGACCGGCAGATGATCCATCGGGCGAGCCGCGTCAGTCCCGACGCGCACATCGTCGTCACCGGCTGCTGGGCCCAGACGAGCCCGGACGTCGTTGCCGGCGTGTCCGGCGTCGACCTCGTCGTCGGCAACGGCGACCGGCACCGCTTGCCCGATCTGCTCTGGCGGCTCGTGGAGCGGGAGAAGGCTCGAACCGGGCCGCCGGAGGTCCACGTCGGCGGCCTGGCGACGGCGGGCCCGCTGCCTCCGGCGCCGGAACGACGCTCGCCGGGCTGCTCGGGCGGCTGGTCGCGATCCCCGGCCTGCGCTGGATCCGGATGTCGTCGATCCTGCCGGCGTATTTCACGCCCGATCTGCTCGACGTCGTCACGGGCTCTCCGTCGATCGCGCCCCATCTGCACGTGCCGCTCCAGAGCGGGAGCGACCGCGTGCTCCGCCGGATGCGCCGCCCGTACACGGTGGCGATGTACCGCGCTCTCGTGGAGCGTCTGGCGATAGCCATTCCGCGGCTCGGTCTCGGTGCCGACGTTATCGCGGGGTTTCCGGGAGAGAGCGAGGCGGACTTCGCCGAGACCGTGGCGGCGGTCGAGACCCTGCCGGTGACGTATCTGCACGTGTTTCCGTACTCCGATCGCCGCGGTACCGAGGCGGCGCGGCTCGCGGACCACGTGCCTGCACGCGTGATCCGCGAGCGCAGTCGTCGTCTGCGGGCGCTCGGCGCCGCCAAGAGCCTCGCGTTTCGTCGCGGTCTCGTGGGCGGCATGGAGGAGGCGCTCGTCCTGCACACCCGCGACCGTCGGGACGGCCGCCTCGTCGGGCTCACGGGCAACTACGTCGAGGTCCGCTTCGACGGCGAGGCGACGCTCATGGGCGCGCTGGCGCGCGTTCGCGTCACCGCGGCGACAGCGGCGGGGACGGAAGGCGCGGCCGCGTGAGCGAGGCGGCGATCGGGATCATCGGGGGCAGCGGTCTCTACGAGCTGCCCGGGTTGACGGACGTGCGGTGGCGGCGGGTCCGGACACCGTTCGGCGATCCCTCCGACGAGTACTGCGTGGGGCGCATCGGCGCGCAGCGCGTCGTCTTCCTGGCCCGACACGGCCGCGGCCATCGGATCGCGCCGACCGATCTGAACTTCCGCGCCAACATCTGGGGGCTGAAGTCCCTCGGCGTCGAGTGGGTGATCGCCATCTCCGCCGTCGGCAGCATGAAGGAGCACATCCGGCCGCTCGATCTCGTCATCCCCGACCAGTTCTTCGACGCGACGAAGCGACGCGTCTCGACGTTCTTCGGCGAGGGCATCGTCGGGCACATCGGGATGGCCGAGCCGATCTGCCCGCAGCTGGCCACGCTCCTCGAGAAGGCCGCCCGTCAGAGCGGGGCGACCGTCCATCGGGGCGGCACGTACCTGTGCATCGAGGGCCCGCAGTTCTCCACCCGCGCGGAGTCCCGCATCTACCGGACGTGGGGCGTGGACGTGATCGGGATGACGAACGTGCCCGAGGTCAAGCTCGCTCGCGAGGCCGAGCTCTGCTATGCGACGCTCGCCATGGCCACGGACTACGACGTGTGGCACGACACGCATGCCGCGGTCTCGGTGGACGTGGTCGTCAAGACGCTCCTGCAGAACGTGGCCACGGCCAAGGACGTCCTGGCGCGCGCGATCCCGGACATCGCTCCGCCCCGCGCCTGCGACTGCCCGCATCTCCTGAAGAACGCGATCATCACGGACCCCAAGGCCTTCCCGATGACCGCGCGCCGCCGCCTCGAGCTGATCATCGGCAAGTACTTTCCCCCGGAGCGCAAGGGGCGGGTGCGTGCCTGAGCTCCTCGTCGTCGGCTCCGTCGCGCTCGACAGCGTCGCCACGCCCTTCGGCGCGGTGCGGGAGGCGCTGGGCGGCTCCGCGACGTACTTCGCGTACGCGGCGAGCTTCTTCACCGGTATCCGGCTGGTCGCCACGGTCGGCGAGGATTTTCCCAAGGAGCACCTCGAGCTGTTGCGCGGGCGGGGCGTCGATCTCTCCGGCCTGCAGATCTCCGACGGACGCACGTTCCGGTGGAAAGGGGAGTACGGCTACGACCTGAACGAGGCCAAGACCCTCGACACCCAGCTCAACGTCTTCGCCCACTTCAAGCCCGTCCTCGCCCCCCCGCTGCGGCGGGCGCCCTATCTGTTCCTCGCCAACATCGACCCCGTCCTGCAGCTCGACGTGCTCCGGCAGATGGACGAGCGCCCGCGGCTCGTCGCGCTCGACACGATGAACTTCTGGATCCAGGGAAAGAAGGCCGACCTCCTGCGTGTCCTCCGCGAGGTCGACGTGGTGACCATCAACGACGGCGAGGCCCGGCAGCTCGCGGGCGAGCCCAACCTCATCCGCGCCGCGCGCGCGATCGCCGCCATGGGACCGAAGACCGTGGTCGTCAAGCGTGGGGAGTACGGCGCGCTGATGCTGTGCGCCGGGCTCTTCTTCATGGCGCCCGCGTTCCCGCTCGACTCGGTCTACGATCCGACCGGGGCCGGCGACACCTTCGCGGGCGGCTTCGTGGGCCATCTCGCCGCCACGGATCGGGTCGATCCAGCCACCCTGCGACGCGCCGTCGTCTATGGCTCCGTCATGGCGTCGTTCACCGTCGAGGACTTTTCTCTCAACCGGCTCACCCGGCTGACGTCGGAGGAGATCGGCGCCCGCTACGACGCTTTCCAGGATCTCACGCGGGTGGAGGCATGACGCCCGAGGCGAAGTACGCGCGGCTGCTCGAGGTGCTCCGCGGGCTCGAGAGCGCCGTGGTGGCGTTCTCGGGGGGCGTGGACTCCACGTTCCTGGCCCGCGCGGCCCACGAAGCCCTCGGCGATCGAGCCCTGCTCGTCACCGCCGATTCGGAGACGTATCCGGCCAGCGAGCTGGCCGCGGCGCGGGAGCTGGCCCGGTCGCTCGGCATGCGCCACGTCGTCGTCGCCACGCGAGAGCTGGACAACCCCGACTACGTCCGGAACCCCGCCAACCGCTGCTTCTTCTGCAAGGAGGAGTTGTTCACGACGCTGGCGCCGATCGCCGCGCGCGAGGGCGTCCGCGAGATCGTCTACGGCGCCAACGTGGACGACCTCGGCGACCATCGCCCGGGAATGGACTCGGCGCGCCAGCGGGGCGTGCGCGCGCCGCTCATCGAGGCCGGGCTCGGCAAGGCGGAGATCCGCGAGCTCTCGCGGGCGCTCGGGCTGCCGACCTGGGACAAGCCGTCGTTCGCCTGCCTGTCATCCCGGTTCCAGTACGGCGATCGGATCACCGCCGAGAACCTGCGTCGGGTCGATGCCGCCGAGGAGCACGTGCGCGCGCTCGGCTTCCGGCAGTTCCGCGTGCGCCATCACGATCGTCTCGCCCGTCTCGAGATCCCCCTCGACGAGATGGGGCGCCTATGGGAGGAGGGGCGGCGGGAGGCGATCGTCGCGCGCTTCCGCGAGCTCGGGTACCTCTACGTCGCCGTGGATCTCGCCGGCTTTCAGTCAGGGAGCGCCAACTTGCTCCTCGGCCTCAAGCGGCCGGCCGCCAATGGATAGAGACACCATCCGCCGGGTCCTCGACGACGTGAGCGCGGGCCGGCTCGACGTGGACGCGGCGATGGCTCGATTGCGCGGGCTGCCCTACGAAGACCTGGGGTTCGCGAAGATCGATCACCACCGGGCATTGCGTGGCGGCGCCGCCGAGGCCGTGTTCTGCCCGGGCAAGGCCCCCGAGCAGGTGGTGGCGATCGTCGCGCGCCTGGCCGAGCATCATCCCAACGTGCTGGCGACCCGCGCCGACGCCGCGGTGGCGGCCGCCGTGGCGGCGGCCGGACTCTCGCACACCTATCATCCGGCGTCGAGGCTGCTCGTCGTGCGTCCCGAATTCGTCGAGGGCGTGGGCCTGATCGTCGTGGCGTCGGCCGGAACCGCCGATCTCCCCGTCGCCGAGGAGGCGGCGCTGGTCGCGGAAGCGCTCGGCAACCGCGTCGAGCGACTGGCCGACTGCGGTGTCGCCGGCCTGCATCGCCTCCTCGCCCACCATGACGTCCTCGTCGAGGCGAACGCGATCGTCGTCGTCGCGGGTATGGAGGGTGCTCTGCCGAGCGTGGTCGCCGGCCTGATCGACCGCCCCGTGATCGCCGTGCCGACGAGCGTCGGCTACGGCGTGTCCCTTGGCGGCATCGCCGCCCTCCTCGCCATGCTCAACTCGTGCGCACCCGGCGTGTCCGTGGTCAACATCGACAACGGCTACGGTGCCGCGCATCAAGCAAGTCAGATCAATCGTTTAGCCGTCAAAATCAGATAGTTCGCTCGAATGCGTCTCGCCTATTTCGACTGTCCGAGCGGGGCGGCGGGCGACATGATCATGGCCGCCCTCATCGACGCGGGCGCGCCCGTGGATCGCCTGCGCAGCGAGCTCGACAAGCTCGGGCTCGGGGGCTGGGAGCTACGCGTTCGTGAGGTGAAGAGGGGCGCCTTCCGCGCCACCAAGGTCGACGTCGTGATCGATGCCGCAAGTCATCGGGTGCACCGATCGCTCGGCGACATCCTCTCCATCCTCGATGCCAGCGGCCTCGCGCCGGACATCAAGATGAAGGCGGGGCGAGTCTTCACCCGCCTGGCGGACGCCGAGGCGCGCGCCCACGGCAGCACGCGCGAGGACGTTCACTTCCACGACGTGGGCGCGGTCGACGCGATCGTGGACGTCACCGGCGGCGTCCTGGCGCTCTCGCTCCTCGGAGTCCAGGCGGTGCACTGCTCGCCGCTGCCCGTCGGGGGAGGGTGGGTCGATGGCGCTCACGGCCGGATCCCCGTGCCGGGCCCGGGAACGGCCGAGCTGCTCAAGGGCTTCCCCGTGGTCGACACGGGGATCCGGGCCGAGCTGGTGACACCGACGGGGGCGGCGATCCTCACGACGCTGGCGACGGCCGCGGGGCGGATGCCGTCGATGACGGTCGGTGCCGTGGGGTATGGGGCGGGGACGATGGAGCTTCCGGGAACGCCGAACGTGCTCCGCTGCTTCGTGGGGGAGGCGGCCGAGGATCCGGGGGACGAGACCATCGTCCAGGTCGAGACCACGATCGACGACATGTCGCCCCAGCTCTATGAGCCGCTGATGGAGCGGCTCTTCGCCGCCGGCGCCCTGGACGTCTTCCTGACCCCGGTGATCATGAAGCGCGCGCGACCGGGGGTCGTGCTGACGGCGCTGTGTGCGCCGGAGGGCGTGGCGGCGCTGTCGCGCGTGCTCTTCGAGGAGTCCAGCACCATCGGCGTCCGCTGGTCGGAGCGGCGACGGGCGCGGCTCGAGCGCGAGATGATCGCCGTGCAGACGGCCTACGGCACCATCTCGTGCAAGATCTCCCGGCTCGATGGCCGGGTCGTCACCATCACGCCCGAGTTCGCGGAGGTGGCCAGGATCGCGACCGCCAACTCGCTGCCGGTCCGCGAGGTGCTCGACCAGGCGCGCGCCGACGCTCGGCGCGTACTCGGCGGGATGAGGCCTCCTTCCGTCGCCTGATCCTCGGGAGTGACGCTCGAGGGCGGTGTCACGTCATCCTGTCCATACGTTGGACACCGTTTTGCCTACCGCTCCGCTCCAAACATTCGATAAGGCTCAGCTCCCCGGTCACCGTCCAGATGGAACGGCGGTTGCGTATGGCTCAGAAGCGGCGGCGCCGGACCAGCCGATTTCGCAAAGGGCCGCACGTCCGCCGGAACGGGAGGTCCTTATGTCCCTGGTCATGCGTGTCGCGCTTGCGGGCCTCATCGTCGCCGCCGTCACCGCCCTGGCCGCCCTCTCGCTCAGCGTTTGAGCTAGGGGCGAGTGTCCGTCGACGCGAGCGAGCGTCCGCTCGCTCGGTAACCGAAACAGGGGGTTTGGGGGGTGCGTCGCGCACCCCCCAACTCATTTCAGAAAGCGGGTCAGGATGTAGAAGAGGATGGTCGAGAGGAGCATCGTGGCGGGGAGCGTCAGGATCCACGCCAGGCCGATCTTCTTGACCGTCGACATCTGCACGCCCGAGCCGCGCGCGGTCATCGTTCCCGCCACGCCGGAGGAGAGCACGTGGGTCGTGCTCACCGGCAGGCCCCCGTAATCGGCGAGTGAGATCGTCGCCATAGCCACCACTTCCGCGGAGCTGCCCTGGGCCGGCGTGAGATCCGTCTTGCCGATCTTCTCGCCCACGGTGATCACGATCCGCTTCCATCCCACCATGGTCCCGATGCCCAGGCAGATCGCCGAGATCGCGAGCACCCACGTGGGCGCGTACTCGGTCACGCGCAGGAGCGCCTTCGACGATTCGCCGATCTCCTTGCGGTCGGCGTCGGTGGCCGCGGCCGTCGCCGCGCCCGTCACGGCCAGGATATCGGCGCGGAGCTGCGCGCGGTCGCTCGCCGGGATGTCGGCGATCACGTGCGCCCGCGACAGCATGTCCGTCACGCGCCGAGCGGCAGCGGCCGTCGCGTCTCCCGGGCCGCCGCGCTGTCCGATCTTCGCCTCGAGCTGGCTGGCCGCAGCGCGCGCCTGGACCAGCTCGCCCGAGGTCAGCTCGGGATTCACGGCGAAGACCGCGGGTGCCAGGCTCATCAGGACCAGCATGAACAGGCCGATCGTCTTCTGGCCGTCGTTGCTCCCGTGGGCGAAGCTGACGCCCGCGCACGTCACGGTGAGCACCCCGCGGAGCCACATCGGCGGGGTCTCCCCGGGCGGCAAGTCGTGCAAGCGGGGGTTCTTCGAGATCCAGCGGACGATCCGGTACAGGAGGTACGCGAACACGAATCCGAGCGCGGGCGAGATCAGCAGGGCGAGGCCGACGGAGGTCACGGCGTGCCAGTTCAGGACTCCGCCATGAGCACGGTCGGTGATCCAGATGTCGGCGATGCCGACGCCCAGGAGCCCGCCCACGAGCGAGTGTGAGCTCGACACGGGGATCCCGAGCAGCCACGTCGCCACGTTCCACGCCAGGGCGGCCAGGAGCGGGCTCAGGATCAGCGCCACCTCGAGCCTCGTGTCCAGGCTGGCCAGCAGGCTGACGGGCAGGAGGTGGACGAAGGCGAAGGCGACGGCGGTGCCGCCGAGGAACACGCCCAGGAAGTTCCAGATCGCCGACCAGACGACGGCGAGGGGGGCTTTCATCGACCGCGTGTAGATGATCGTGGCGACGGCGTTGGACGTGTCATGGCAGCCGTTCACGGCCTCGAAGGCCAGCGCGAGGGCGAAGGCGATGAACAGGAGGGCGACGGTCGTCGGGTCGAGGGCCAGCTGCGGCACGAGGCGACGAGTCTTACCGTGACGGGGAGGGTGGCGTCAAGAATGGAGTGGCCGTTGACAGCGCTCCGCCATGGTCTTACGCTCTGACGCCACAAGACAGCCTTCGCCGGCCCGAATACCCCCAAGACGCCTGGAGGACGAGTCGTGAAACTGCCAGTGAAGATGACGATCAACGGCCAAGCGGTCAGTCACGAGGTGGAGCCACGCCTGCTGCTCGTCCATTACATCCGCGAGAACGTCGGGCTCACCGGCACTCACGTCGGCTGCGACACGAGCCAGTGTGGGGCCTGCACCATCATCAAGGACGGCCAGGCCGTGAAGGCGTGCAACCTGTTCGCCGTGCAGGCCGACGGCGCCAACATCATGACGATCGAGGGCCTGGCCAAGAACGGCGAGCTGCACCCGATCCAGCAGGGCTTCTGGGAGAAGCACGGGCTGCAGTGTGGGTTCTGCACGCCGGGCATGATCCTGGCGGCCTACCAGATGCTCGAGCGGTACCCGCGGCCGAGCGAGGAGCAGATCCGCCATCAGCTCGAGGGCAACCTCTGTCGCTGCACCGGCTACCACAACATCGTCAAGGCCATCCAGTGGGCCGCCGAGACGATGGGCGCCAAGAAGTAGCTAGGAGAAGAAGTAGCTAGCAGAAGAAGTAGCTAGCAGAAGAGGAAGAGGGGTAGTCCATGGCCAGCGCGACTGAAGAGCGCCTGTTCGGCAAATCGATCAAGCGGCGCGAGGACCCGCGGTTCATCACGGGCCGCGGTCATTACACCGATGACCTGAAGCTCGAGGGGCTCACGTACGCGGCCTTTGTCCGGAGCCCGCACGCACGCGCGCGCATCCGTGCCATTGACATCGCGGCCGCCAAAGGCCATCCCGGGGTGGTCGCCATCTTCACCGGCAAGGACATGACAGGCGTCAACTCCCTGCCGTGTGGCTGGCTCCTACCGGAGCTGAAGGTGCCGGCGCACCCGCCACTCGCCACGGACGTCGCTCAGTACGTCGGCGATCCCGTCGCCGTGGTGATTGCGAGCGATCAGGAGACGGCCCTGGTCGTCAAGAAGCGCATCGTCAACCAGCGCCTGGTGGCCAACGCCATGGAGCCGCGGGCCTGCGTGGCGCGGTACGAGGCGGCCACCGACGAGCTGACCCTGTGGGTGACGTCCCAGAACCCGCACGTCCACCGGCTCTTGATGACGGCGTTCGTGCTTGGCATCCCCGAGCACAAAGTGCGGGTGATCGCGCCGGACGTGGGCGGAGGTTTCGGCTCGAAGATCTTCCTCTACAACGAGGAGACGGTCTGCTCGTGGGCTTCACGGAAGATCCAGCGGCCGATCCGGTGGACGGCGACCCGCCGGGAGGCATTCCAGACCGACGCGCACGGCCGTGATCACATCACCGACGCCGAGCTGGCGCTGTCGAAGGACGGCAAGATCCTCGGTCTGCGCGTCAAGACCATCGCCAACCTGGGCGCCTATCTCTCGACGTTCGCGCCGGCGGTGCCGACGTACCTCTACGGCACCCTGCTCAACGGCGTCTACGAGATGGGGGCGATCCACGCCGAGGTCACGGGCGTCTTGACCAACACGACTCCGGTCGACGCCTACCGCGGTGCCGGGCGCCCCGAGGCCGCGTACCTGATCGAGCGGATGGTGGAAGCCGGCGCGGCCGCGCTCAAGATGGACACGGTGGAGATCCGCAAGCGGAACTTCATCCCGAAGTTCGCCGACGGCTACCAGACGAAGGTCGCGCTCAGCTACGACAGCGGCGATTACGCCGCCGCCTTCGACAAGCTGCTCGGCATGCTCGATCTCAAGAAGTTCCGCAGCGAGCAGGAGGCCGCTCGCAAGCAGGGCCGCCTCCTGGGTGTCGGCTTCTCGACGTACATCGAGGCCTGTTCGATCGCGCCGTCCAAGGTCGTCGGCGCCCTGGGCGCCCAGGCGGGGCTCTACGAGTCCGGGGCAGTGCGGGTCCATCCGACGGGGAAGGTGAGTGTCTTCACGGGGTCGCACTCCCACGGCCAGGGCCACGAGACGACGTTCAGCCAGCTCGTGGCCGACCAGCTCGGCATCCCGATGGACGACATCGACATCATCCACGGCGACACGGGCCGGGTCGCGTTTGGCATGGGGACGTACGGCAGCCGCTCGGCGTCCGTCGGCGGCACGGCCATCCTGATGTCGCTCGACAAGATCAAGGAGAAGGGCAAGAAGATCGCGGCGCACCTGCTCGAGGCGTCGGCGAAGGACATCGAATACGCCAACGGTAAGTTCCAGGTGAAGGGCGCGCCGGACAAGGCCATCCCGTTCGGCCAGGTCGCGCTGACGGCCTACGTGCCGCACAACTATCCGGAGGGGCTCGAGCCGGGACTGGACGAGACCAGCTTCTACGATCCCTCGAACTTCTGCTTCCCCTTCGGCGCCCACGCCTGCGTGGTGGAGGTCGACCGTGACACCGGTCATGTCGAGCTCCTCCGCTACATCGCGGTGGACGACGTCGGCAACGTCATCAACCCCATGATCGTCGACGGCATGGTGCACGGCGGCATCACCCAGGGCGTGGGGCAGGCGATGTGGGAGGGCGCGGTCTACGACGACGCGTCCGGACAGCTCGTGACCGGCACCATGATGGACTACGCGGTCCCCAGGGCCGCCATGCTGCCGATGTACGAGACCGACCGCACGGTGACGCCAACGCCGGTGAATCCGCTCGGCATCAAGGGCGCGGGTGAGACGGGGACGATCGCGGCGACGCCCGCCGTCGTCAACGCCGTGGTCGACGCGCTGGCCCCACTGGGGATCGACCACATCGAGGTCATGCCGCTCACCGCTCAGAGAATGTGGCAGGCGATTCAGGGCGCCACGGGCGCCAAGGCATAGGAGAGGACCCATGTACCCAGCCGCCTTCGAGTATCACACCCCGACGACCGTGAAGGACGCCCTCGGGCTTCTCGGCAAGCTCGGGGACGACGCCAAGATCCTCGCCGGGGGGCACAGCCTCATCCCCATGATGAAGCTGCGCTTGGCCCAGCCCAAGCACCTCGTGGATCTGCGCAAGGTGCCCGGCCTCGCGGGAATCAAGGAGGACAAGGGCGCGCTCGCCATCGGCGCGATGACCACCCACTGGCAGGTCGAGTCCTCCGACCTGGTGAAGTCCAAGCTTCCCGTGCTGTGCGACGTCGCGGGAATCATCGGGGATCCGGCCGTGCGGAATCTGGGAACGGTCGGGGGGTCGCTCGCGCACGCCGATCCGGCGGCGGACTGGCCGGCGATCATGATCGCGCTCGGCGCCGAGATGGTCTGCGAAGGCCCCAAGGGTCGACGCACGGTGAAGGTGGACGACTGGTTCAAGGGGCTCATGGCGACGGCGCTCGGTGACGACGAGCTCCTCGTCGAGGTGCGCGTGCCGCTCCTCGCCGGGGGCAGCGGCGCCGCCTACATGAAGTTCCCGCATCCGGCCTCGCGCTTCGCCGTCGTCGGCGTGGCGGCCGCGGTGACGCTCGACAAGCAGGGCACCTGCACGAAGGCGAGCCTCGGCGTGACCGGGGCCGGCACCAAGGCCGTGCGCGCCAAGGGCGTCGAGGCGGGATGCACGGGCAAGAAGCTCGATGCGCCGACCATCGAGGCCGCGGCGCAGAAGGCCGCCGACGGGGTCGACGTGCAGGCCGACCTTCAAGGCTCCGTCGAGTACAAGAGCCACCTGTGTCGCGTGTTTGCAAAGCGCGCGCTCACCGAAGCGGTGAAGCGCGCCCAGTAGCTCCGCCCCTCACCCCTCCCCGCGCGGGGAGGGGTGAGGTCAGCTCCAGCGCGAATCCGGCAGGTAGGCTTCCCTCCACAGCTCGAACACCAGCAGTTGCCAGAGGACTTTCCGGTGATCGCTCCGGCCGGCCAGGTGTTCGGCGACGAGCCGCGTGACGGCAGTGGGGGCGAAGAGCCCGGCGCGGCGTAGCCGGTCGGGATGGAGCGTCCGCTCGAGGACCGGCCGGAGCGGGCCCCGGAGCCACTGGGCGATGGGCACACCGAAGCCCTGCTTGCGCCGCTCGAGGATCGCATCGGGCAGGCGGCCGGCGAGCGCGCGCTTGAGCACGTGCTTGGTCGTCCAGCGTCGGAGCTTCAGCGCGGGCGGCATGGCGCAGACGAGCGCCACGAGCTCGGGATCGAGGAAGGGCGCCCGCGCTTCCACCCCACAGGCCATCGTCGCCCGGTCCATCTTCACGAGCGTCTGCCCGGCCAGATAGAGCTTGCAGTGGTGATAGATCAGGCGGTCGACGGGATCGTCCGTCGGCGCGTCCGCCATGATCTCCGCGAGATCTCCGTAGGGATCGAAGCCCGCCAGGGCGGTGCCGACATCGGGTGAGAGCAGGTCGCGTTGCTCCGGCGGCGTGAGGCCTCCCATCATGACCTGGGCGGCGACGTCGGGTGGATGGACAGCGCCGCGGAGGAATTGCTTGAGGAGAAAGCTCGGGCTGCCGTAGCGCGTCCCGCTGGGAAGCGCCCCGATCACGCCCGTGGCGGCGCGCAGGACAGGAGCGGGGAGCCGGTTGATCGCCGCCATCGGAGCGAGCGCGAGGAACGTCGGATACCCACACAAGAGCTCGTCTCCGCCGTCGCCGCCGAGCGCCACCGTCACCGTCGCGCGCGTCTGCCGCGCCAGGTGAAGGGTAGGCAGGAAGGCGGGATCCGCCAGCGGCTCATCGAGCAGGCCGCCCAGACGGGTGAGCAATGCGGCCGCGTCCGACGCGGTGAACGTGAACTGGTGATGCTCCGTGCCCAGACGCTCGGCGATGGCCCGCGCGAAGCGCTCCTCGCTGTAGCTGGCTTCGTCGAAGCCCATCGAAAACGTCTGCAGCCGACACTCCGGGGCGACGGCGACGGCGGCGGCGGTGACCGCGCCGGAGTCGATCCCGCCGCTCAGGAACACGCCCACGGGCACGTCGCTGACCAGCCGGTGGCGTACCGAGACACACAGACCTTCCCACAGCTGCTCCGCCCACGCCTCGATTCGCCCGTCGCCTCGCCTCGGCGCGCCGAACGGGAGATCCCAGTAACGGCTCACACGGGTCTTGCCGGCGGCCACGGTGAGGGAATGCCCGGGCGGTAGCTTGAACACGCCCTCCAGGATCGTGTGGGGATCCGGCAGATACCCGCTCGTGAGATAGCGGGACAGGCCGCGAAGGTCGAGGGCGCGACCGATCTCGGGATGCGCGACGAGCGCGCGCAGCTCCGAGCCGAAGACCAGCCAGCCGCCGCGCTCCGCATAGTAGAACGGCTTTTCGCCCATGCGATCCCGCGCCGCGAAGAGCGTCTGCCGCTCGGCATCCCACAGGACGAACGAGAACATGCCGTTGAAGTGGGCGAGGCAGTCCTCGCCGAACTCCTCCCACGCGTGGACGATCACCTCGGTGTCCGAGCTCGTGGCGAACCGATGGCCGCGCTCGCGCAGCATCGCGGCGAGGCGACGGTAGTTGTAGATCTCGCCGTTGAGGATGGCGTGGACGGTGCCGGTCTCGTTCGCGATCGGCTGACGCCCGGTGGCGAGATCGATGATCTGCAGTCGACGGTGGCCCAGCGCGACGGGGCCATCCACGAAATACCCTTCGTCGTCGGGGCCGCGATGACCGAGCGTCGCCGTCATCCGCCGCACGATGGCGAGATCGGCGGCCCGGTGATCGAGCGAGAGGAAGCCGCTAAGACCGCACACGCGTTCCCCGCGGCGTCAGGAGGGCACGGAAAAACCGGCAGGCTGCGCGGTAGACTCGCATAGGATGGGACCCGGGCGTGTCACGTGAAGCGCAATTTTATCGGAGATCGGATGGAGGATCAACGCTGGCGGCTGCTCGCGCTGGCGCCGTTGTTCGTCGCCGCCGTGCTGTTCTTGCCCTCGATCGGCGCGCGTCTGATCTACCTCGGCGACGAGGCGCGGTATGCGCTGCTCGCCCGGAACATGGTGCAGACTGGAGACTGGCTAGTCCCGCGGATCGGCAGTGAGGTGCACCTGGAGAAGACGCCGCTCTTCATCTGGAGTATCGCCGCGCTTTCCCTGGCCTGTCGCAACGTCAACGAGCTGACCGCCGTGTTACCCTCCGCCATCAGTGGCATCGTGGGAGTGGGGATGACGATGCTGCTGGGACGCTCGATGTTCGGCCCCAGGGCCGCCGTGCTCGCCGGGCTCGTGCTGGCGACGACGTGGGGATACTTCTGGCACGCGCGCCTCGCCCTGGCGGACATGATGGTGACGGCCTTCGTCGTCGCGGGCGGCGCGGCGTTCTGGGCCGCCGTCGGCCGGGCCGGCCAGCGACGCCTGCCCATGGCGCTCTTCTGGCTCTGCCTCGGGCTGGCCCTCTCGGCGAAAGGGCCTGCCGGCCTCATGCCGCTGCTGCCATGCGGGGCCTTCCTCGTCGCCGACCTCGGCTGGCCCGGCCTCCGCAAGCTGCGGCCGCTGACGGGCCTCGCCGTCGTCGCGGTGATCTCCGTGCCGTGGGCGCTGGCCTTCGCCTTCCAGCCCGAGACGAGCTACGTGCAGAGCGTGCTCGTCGAGGACTTCCTGGCCCCGCGCCTGCGCGGCTGGGGCCAGCCGTCTGAGGTGCTCTGGGCGCTCGGTCCGATCGGCGTCGGGTTCATGCCGTGGACGCCGTTTCTTCCCTCCGCGGTGCGCCACGGCTGGTGGAAGACGGAGGGCGACGACACGCGTCGTGCGTTCCGGTTCCTGGTCTTCTGGGTGCTCGCGTACGTCATCGTCATCACGCTGATGCCGCACAAGCGAGACCGGTATCTGCTGCCGACCTACCCGGCGCTCGCGCTCATGGTCGGCTGGCTGTGGGACCGCTGGATGACCCGACCGAGGCCGAGCACGCTTCGGCTGCACGGCGCGATCTGGGCCGCGCTGGCCGCCCTCATCGCGGCGGCGGTCATGCTGCCGCTGCGCCCACGCCCGGAGCTGGCCGTGCTCGTGCCTCCGACCCTCGCGACGAAGCTGCTGCTCGTGGGACTCCTCGTGGCCACGGCCGCGCTGACCGTGATCGCGGCCACGGCCGGTCGACCGCTTCGACCGCGCGACGCCGGACACCGAGTTCGTGACGTACCGCTACCAGGCGCTCGCGCTGCAGTTCTACGCGGGGCGGACGGTCAAGCGGGCGCGAGATGTCGCCGAGCTCACGGGGATGGTGTCGACCGGGCGGCCCGTGTACGTCGTCGCCGAGGAGCGAGACTGGCGTGAGCTGGGGGACCTCGCCGGCAAGACGTGGACGGCGGTGGACCAGGCCCACGTCGACGGTCGATGGATCTCCGTGCGCAGCCCCGCGCAGCGATGATGAATTCCCGCCCGGCGCTCTCCATCGTGCTGCCCGTCTACAACGAAGCGGACAGCCTCGGCCCGCTGTGGACGGAGCTGGCCGAGATCCTGCCGACCCTCGCGGAGTCCGCGGAGGTGATTTTCGTCGACGACGGCTCCACGGACGGCAGCGCCGACATCCTCCATCGCCTGGCCAAGGACGATCGGCGGATTCGCCTGCTCCGCTTCGAGGCGAACGCGGGCCTCAGCGCGGCGTTCTACGCCGGCCTGCAGGCCACCCGCGGGCAGATCGTCGCCACCATGGACAGCGATCTGCAGAGCGACCCCCGCGACATCGGCATGCTGATGGCGTACCTGCGCGAGGCCGACGCCGTCGTCGGCTGGCGGTTCGTCCGGCACGACTCCTGGCTCAAGCGCATGTCGTCATGCATTGCCAATGGCATCCGCAAGGCGGTGACCGGGGACGCCGTGCAGGACAGCGCGTGCAGCCTCCGGGTGATGCGGCAGGAGTGCGTGACGGCCGTCCCGCCGTACACCGGCATGCATCGGTTCATGCCGACCCTGCTGAAGATCGCCGGATTTCGCGTCGTCCAGGTCCGCGTCAACCACCGGGCCCGACGGTTCGGCCGATCCAAGTTCGGGGTCAGCGACCGGGCCTTCTCCGCCTTCGCGGATCTCCTCGTGGTGCGGTGGATGATGGCCCGCCGGCTGCGCTATCGGATCGCCGAGCGAACCGACTCGGCGCCCGAGGACGCTCGCTGATCACCGGCCTCGTGCTCGCCGCCGGTCTGGCGCGGCGGATGGGTCGACAGAAGCTGCTGCTCCCGCTCCGCGGCACCCCGATCGTCCGCTGGAGCGTCGTGGCCCTCCGCCCGCATGTCGACGACCTCGTCGTCGTGACCGGCGCCGACGCCGAGGCCGTGCAGGCCGCGCTGGAGGGACTGCCCGTCCGCCTGGTGGCCAACCCGCGTCCCGAGGCGGGGCAGGGATCGTCGATCGCCGTCGGCGCGGCGGCGCTCTCGCCAGGAACCCGGGCCGTCGTCATCGCGCTCGGAGATCAGCCCCACGTCCCCGACGATGTCGTGCCGGCGCTCTTGGCGACGTGGCGACGGACCGGCCACGCGATCGTGGCGCCCGTGTACCGCGGCGTGCAGGGGACGCCGGTGCTGTTCGCGGCCGAGGTCTTCGCGGAGCTGGCCGCCCTCACCGGCGACACGGGGGCGCGCGGCGTCGTCGGCGCTCGGCCCGAGCGCGTCGCGCGCGTGGCCTTCGACACGCCGATGCCGGCGGACGTCGACACGCCCGAGGACTTCGCGCGTCTTCATGTAGAATAGGGCTTCGTGCGCCCCGAGATCGCGAAGATCCGAGAGCTGATGGAAGCGGCCGAGTACGTCACGGACGCTCCCGTCGCGACGTCCGTCCACCTCGCCAGCGCCCTCCGCAAGCCCCTGCTCATCGAGGGCCACGCCGGGGTCGGCAAGACCGAGATCGCCAAGGTGATGGCCCGCATGCTGGACACGAACCTGATCCGGCTGCAGTGCTACGAGGGGCTCGACGCCGCCGCCACGCTGTACGAGTGGAACTACCAGAAGCAGCTCCTGCACATCAAGCTCGGCGAGGCCTCCACGCGCCCCGTCGGCGAGCGCGAGCACGAGATCTTCTCCGAGCCGTTTCTCCTGCGTCGGCCGTTGCTGCAGGCGATCAGCCAGGAGACGTCACCGGTGTTGCTGATCGACGAGATCGACCGCGCCGACGAGGAGCTCGAGGCCTTCATGCTCGAGATCTTCGCCGAGTGGCAGGTGACGATCCCGGAGATCGGCACCATCAAGGCGGCCCATCCCCCGCACGTGATCCTGACGTCCAACCGGACGCGCGAGCTGTCCGACGCGCTCCGCCGCCGATGTCTCTACCTGTGGATCGACTATCCGGACTTCGACAAGGAGGTGCGGATCGTCGAGCGGAAAACCGCCGGCGTCAACGCGCGGCTCGCCCGGGAGGTCGCGCGGTTCATGGAGGCGCTCCGCCGCGTGCGCCTGTCGAAGGTCCCCGGCGTGGCGGAAACGCTCGACTGGGCCCAGGCGCTCGTCGCGCTCCACGCCGATCACCTCGACGGCGAGCTCGTCAGGGAGACCCTCGGCTGCGTGCTGAAGGACGCGGACGACATCAAGCGGTTCCACGCGGAGGTCGCGAAAGCGGGGCTGGGCACGTTCCTGCCCACCGGCGGCTGACATGCCGCCCGCCCCGGAGACGCCGTCCCGCGGCGAACTCCCACCGGGCCGTGCGAAAGCGCCGCGTGATCTCGCCAGCGCTCTCATCCGATTCGCCGCCCTGCTCCGCCGCCACGCGCTGCCCATCTCGCTGCTCCAGGTCACCGATGCCGTGCGCGCGCTCGAGCGCCTCGATCTCGCCGATCGCGAGGAGGTCAGGCTCGGACTGCGCACCGTTCTGGTGGGCCGGCCCGAGGACTTCGCGACCTTCGACCGGTGCTTCGAGGCGTTCTGGCGACCGGACATCGACGCCGACCCCGATCTCGGCGACCTGGTCGCCCTCGACGCCGAAGCGGGGATGGAAGGCCTGCCCGCGCCCTCCATCGGCCAGAAGCGGGAAACCCTCGCCCTCGATACCTGGGGGTCGGACGAGGCCGAGGAGGAGGGCGAGCCGCTCGGCGTCCCCGGCGTCTCCGACCGTGAATCGCTGGTGGGCCAGGACTTCTCGACCTTCTCGCCGGACCAGCTCGACGAGGTGTTCCGGCTTACCATCCAGATCGCCCGTCGCCTGGCCCGTAGGCTGTCGCGCCGTCGACGGCCCGTCGCGCGACGCGGGCGCATCGATCTGCGCCGCACCCTGCGGGCCAACCTCAATCGCGGGGACCTCATCGAGCTACGCTACCGTCAGCGCAAGCGTCGCAAGGTGCGGTTGCTGCTGCTCTGCGACGTATCGGGGTCGATGGACCTCTACAGCCGCTTCCTGCTGCAGTTCGTGTTCGCCTTGCAGTCCGTCTTCAATCGCGTCGAGACCTTCACGTTCGCGACCCGCCTGACCCGGGCGACGGAGTATCTGAAAGCGCGTTCCTACCGTCAGGCCCTGCGGCGGCTCACCGAGGTCCGCGACTGGTCCGGGGGCACGCGGATCGGCGAGTCGCTGGCGACGTTCAACCGCGAATGGCCGCACCTCGTCGACCGGCGCACCATCGTGATCGTCCTCTCGGACGGCTGGGACACGGGCGAGCCGGAGCTCCTGGCCACGGAGCTCATGCGGATCAAGCGGCGCGCCGGCCGGGTGCTGTGGCTCAACCCGCTGCTCGGCAACCCGTCGTACGAGCCCCTGACCCGGGGGATGGCGGCGGCGCTCCCGCTCGTCGATGACTTCGCGGCGGCGCACAACCTCGCCGCCCTGCGGGAGCTGGCCGGCAAGCTGACGATCTGAATCGGTCTGACCCCCGGTCCACATCCACATCGGTTGCCGTGCGGTAGTTGTCCAACGGCTTGCATGTAGCCCCGGATTTTCCCCTGGATTTTCGCGGGTTCACGCCGGGTCGACTCTGGCGCTGCCCTTGCAATGCTCTCAAAGCCAGATTGGATCGACACGAGGAGGATCCCCGATGCGCAGGGCAGTCGCGCTTCTGATGGTGTTGCTACTGGCCGTGCTCCACACGCCTTCCACCGCCCAGGCGCTGATGTCCTCGCTGCTGTCGGACTTCTTCCCCTTCGGTACGACCGAGCCGGGCATGCTCTTCCTCACCGGCGTCGCTCTCCTCAGCCTGGCTCGCATCGGCAGTCGCCGATGACTCGGAGGGGGACTTCGTCCCCCTTCCGACGCTCGCGGGCCTAGCGGCCCGCTTCGCTGCCTCCCCCGAGGTTCAGGATTGCGCGGGCCATCCCCGCGGTCGAACTGTGGCAATTCTGGGGCCGTGGAATTCTGGGGCCGTGGTTTGTTCCCAGGGTTCGGTAGTGTCTCAGTTCGAACTCTGACTGCCCGTTCGCCGGGCGGGAGAGACGGGTGGGCCTTCGGAAACCCGATCGGACCGGCTAGCCGTCCGCCTGAATGTCGGTCAGCGGTACGCCTGTCCCGACGTACTACGACGGGTTTCCGAAGGCCCACCCGTCTCTCCCGCCCTCCACGCGGCGCTCGGGCCGCGGAGTCGTGCAGCGAAGGACTCGCGTGGACTACCGACGATCACGGCCGACCTCAAGCCCGCGTGTCGTAGGAAGGTTGGG